>Ga0255338_1002233_pt1 | contig 29656 bp, 30 predicted proteins | sample MeOH1_35cm_T4_19_FD_203715 | JGI IMG/M metagenome (GOLD analysis project Ga0255338, IMG submission 203715) | Sandy soil microbial communities from University of British Columbia, Vancouver, Canada - MeOH1_35cm_T4_195 | ecosystem: Engineered > Artificial ecosystem > Sand microcosm > Unclassified ... | reverse complement strand
GGTGCCGTCGGACAGGTCCAGGCCCGCCCACGGTGCGCCCCGGCGCAGGTTGATCGCCAGCAGCTGCGACCACTCGAAGTCGCGACGGTGGTAGCCGTTGACCACGGTGAGCCCGCGCGCGTCGGCTGTGACCCGCGAGCGCACGATGGCGTACCAGCAGGCGAAACCGAGCACACCGATGCCAACCAGGGTCGCCCGCTGGAAGACACTGAACCGGGACCGGATGTCGGCCCCCCAGGCCAGCCACAGGACGACGACGAGCGCGAGCAGCATCCCGCCGAGCAGCGTGCCCACCACGCGGGCCCCGAACGGGCGCCAGGTGTGCGGCAGGGCCACCTCGTCGGCCATCAGAGCCGGCAGGCGTGGATGTCGGTGAGCAGGATCGCCCGGGCGCCGATGCCGTAGAGGTCGTCCATCAGCTGCTGGGCGCCGGCACTGGGCACCATCGAGCGCACGGCCACCCAGCCCTCGCGATGCAGCGGCGACACGGTCGGGCTCTCCAGGCCGGGCGTCAGCGCCACGGCCTCCTCGACCCGGTCAGCCGGGATGTCGTAGTCCATCATCAGGTACGACCGGGCCACGAGGACGCCGTCGAGGCGTCGCTTGAAGATCTCGAACGCGTCGACGTCGACCGAGCGGCCGCGGGTGATCAGCACCGCCTCGGACTCGAGGATCACCTCGCCGACCACCTCGAGACCCGCCTGCTTGAGGGTGCTCCCGGTCTCGACGACGTCGGCGATCACGTCGGCGACGCCGAGCTGGATGCTGGTCTCCACGGCGCCGTCGAGGCGGACCACCTCCGCCTCGATGCCGTGCTCCTCGAGGTACCCGCGCACCACGCCGACGTACGACGTGGCGATCCGCTTGCCGGGGAGGTCGGCGAGCGAGGCGAGGGTGCCGGGACGGGCGGCGAAGCGGAACCTCGAGCTGCCGAAGCCCAGCGACATCGCCTCCTCGGCCTTCGAGCCGGAGTCCAGCAGCAGGTCGCGGCCGGTGATGCCGATGTCGAGGGTGCCCTCACCGACGTACAGGGCGATGTCACGCGGGCGGAGGTAGAAGAACTCCACGCCGTTGTCGGCGTCGAGCAGCGTGAGCTCCTTGGAGTCCGAGCGCTGCCGGTAGCCGGCCTCCCGGAGCATGTCCGAGGCGGCGGTCGAGAGCGAGCCCTTGTTGGGGATCGCGATGCGCAGCAGCCCGTTGCCCGGGGCGCCGTCGGGAGTCGTCGAGACCATGGTCGTCCTAGAGGTGTGCGTAGACGTCGTCGAGGGAGATTCCGGCGGCGAGCATCAGCACCTGCGTGTGGTAAAGCAGCTGGCTGATCTCCTCGGCCGCCCGCTCATGGCCCTCGTGCTCGGCGGCCATCCACGACTCGGCGGCCTCCTCGACCACCTTCTTGCCGATGGCGTGCACGCCGGCGTCGAGCGCCTTCACGGTGCCGGAGCCCTCCGGGCGCGACTCAGCCTTGGCACTGAGCTCGGTCCACAGCTCCTCGAACGTCTTCACGCCCCTAGCCTAGATGTTCGCGACGCCTGATCCGCTTCAAGGTCGCAGCGGTGAGAAGGGCGGCACTCGTGGCCTCGTAGCCCTTGTCCTCCCGCGAGCCCTCGAGGCCGGCCCGGTCGAGCGCCTGCTCCTCGTCGTCGCAGGTGAGCAGACCGAACCCGACGGGGACACCGTGGTCCAGGGCCACCCGGGTGAGGCCGTCGGTCGCGGCCGACGAGACGTACTCGAAGTGCGGGGTGCCGCCGCGGATGATCACGCCGAGCGCGATCACGGCGTCGAAGCCCTGGCCGGCCAGCGCGCTGGCCACGACGGGCAGCTCGAAGGACCCCGGCACGCGGACGACGACCGGTGACTCGACCTGGTGGCGCCGGAGCGCCTCGAGCGCTCCCTCGAGCAACCCCTCCATGACCCGTTCGTGCCAGCTCGCCGCGACCACCGCGACCCGCAGGTCGTGGCAGTCGAACGGGCGGTCTCCGGGGCTGCCGTCTCCGCTCACAGGGGTGCTCCTTCGTCGTGGTGGTCTCGACTGGGCTCGACCACCGGGGAACTGGGCTCGGCCGGGGCTGCCAGGTCGGGCAGGTGGTGGCCCATCCGGTCGCGCTTGGTGCGCAGGTAGGCCAGGTTGTGGTCGTTGGGCCGCGGGGTGAGGGCGACCCGCTCCGCGACCGGCACGCCGTAGGACTCCAGGCTGGAGGTCTTGTCGGGGTTGTTGGTCAGCAGCCGGACGGAGGCCACGCCGAGGTCCCTCAGGATCTGGGTGGCCGCGCCGTAGTGCCGGGCGTCGGCCGGGAGGCCGAGGTCCAGGTTGGCGTCCACGGTGTCCCGGCCGCCGTCCTGGAGCTGGTAGGCCTGCAGCTTCGCCAGCAGCCCGATGCCACGACCCTCGTGGCCGCGCAGGTAGATCACCACCCCGCGGCCCTCCTCGGCGATCCGCTCCAGGGCCTCCTCGAGCTGCGGCCCACAGTCGCACCGCGCGGAGCCGAACACGTCGCCGGTGAGGCACTCGCTGTGCACCCGGGTGAGCACCGGCTCCCCCGCCAGGTCGGCCGGGTCGCCGTGGACCAGCGCGATGTGCTCGGAGTCGTCGACGGTGATCCGGTAGCCGAAGGCGGTGAAGTCGCCGTACTTCGTGGGCAACCGGGTCTCGGCGACCCGCTCGACATGGGTCTCGGTACGCCGGCGGTGGTGCACCATCTGCTCGATCGAGATCAGCTTCAGACCGTGCTCGTCGGCGAAGTCGCGCAGCTCCTGCCCGCGCTTCATGGTGCCGTCGTCGTTGACGACCTCGACCAGGACGCCCGCGGGCGTCAGCCCGGCCATCCGGGCGAGGTCGACCGCGGCCTCGGTGTGCCCTCGCCGGACGAGGACACCACCCTCGCGGTAGCGCAGCGGGAACACGTGCCCGGGCCGGGTGATCTCCCACGGCTCGGTCGCCGAGTCGGCCAGCACGCGCGCAGTGTGGGCCCGGTCCGCGGCCGAGATCCCGGTGGAGACGCCGTCGCGTGCGTCGACCGAGATCGTGTACGCCGTGCGGAGCTTGTCCTTGTTGTGCGGTGTCATCAGCGGGATCTCGAGGCGGTCGAGCATGGTGGCCGGCATCGGCACGCAGATCACCCCGCTGGAGTGCCGGATCGTGAACGCCATCAGCTCCGGCGTCGCCTTCGAGGCCGCGAAGATGAGGTCGCCCTCGTTCTCCCGGTCCTCGTCGTCGACGACGACCACGGCCTTGCCGGCGGCAATGTCGGCGATCGCCTCCTCGACCGGGTCCAGACGGATCGTGTCCTGGCGGGCGGACTCGTCAGAGGTCATCATCGGGTCACCATCTTCTCGACGTACTTCGCGATCACGTCGACCTCGAGGTTGACGACATCGCCGGGTTGCTTGAGGCCCAGGGTCGTACGGGCCAGGGTCTCGGGAATCAGGCTGACCGTGAACGATTCCGCCGTGACCTCGGCCACCGTCAGGCTGATCCCGTCGACCGTCACCGAGCCCTTGTCGACCAGGTAGCGGTTCAACGCGGCCGGGAGCGAGATCTCCACCAGCTCCCAGTGCTCGCTCGGCGTCCGGCGGACGATCTCGCCGGTCCCGTCCACATGGCCCTGGACGATGTGGCCGCCCAGCCTGGTCGCCGGAGTGACGGCGCGCTCGAGATTGACCCGGGCGCCGACCCGGAGCGCTCCCAGCGAGGACATCGCGAGGGTCTGCTTCATCACGTCGGCGGTGAAGACACCCCGCTTGTTGGTCACCACGGTCAGGCACACGCCGTTGACCGCGATGGAGTCGCCTGGCTGGGCCCCGCTGGTGACGACGGGTCCGGCGACCGAGAGCCGCACTGCGTCCTGCAAGGGCTCGATGTCGGAGACCCGGCCGAGCTCCTCGATGATGCCGGTGAACACGGTCAGTCCCTCCTGGGGGTCATCGTGATGCGAACGTTGGTCTCGGCGCCGGTGCCGAGCGTCGTGACGTCGGTGATCGACAGGTGCAAGGCGTCGGCGATCGTGGTGATTCCCAGGTCGCCGACCGCACTGGTGCCCGACCCGAGGAGCATCGGGGCGACGTAGACCACCACCTCGTCGACGAACCCGGCCTCGAGGAACGCAGCCGCGAGCGTGGGACCGCCCTCGAGGAAGACGTGCTGCCGGTCGCGCGCCCCCAGCTCGGCGAGCGCCTCCCGCGGGTCGTGCGTGCGCAGCTGCAGCGTCTCCGCACGGTCGTTGAAGATCCGCTTGTCCGCGGGCAGGTCGCGCAGGCCCACCACGACCCGCAGCGGCTGGTGCGGGAGCGGCTCGCCGTCCCCCTCCAGCACCGCCACGTCGCGGACGGTGAGCTCCGGGTCGTCGACGGCCACGGTGCCGGTGCCCACCATCATCACGTCGCACTGGGCGCGCAGCCGGTGCGTGTCGACCCGTGCCGGCCGCGAGCTGACCCAGCGACTGGTGCCGTCGGCAGCCGCGCTGCGCCCGTCGAGAGTGGTGGCGAACTTCCAGGTCACGAACGGGCGGCCGTGCTCGAGGGCGAAGGTCCACGCCCGGTTCAGCCGGCGCGCCTCACGTTCGAGCAGGCCCATCTCGACCTCGATGCCGGCGGCGCGGAGCGCCTCGGCGCCACCGGCCGCGACCGGGTTGGGATCGGGCTGGGCGAACACGACCCGGCGCACCCCGGCCTCGATCAGCGCCTGGGCACACGGGCCGGTGCGGCCGGTGTGGTTGCACGGCTCGAGAGTCACCACGGCCGTCGCGCCGCGGGCCGAGTCGCCGGCGGCCGCGAGCGCGGCAGCCTCCGCGTGCGGGGTACCGGCGCCGCGGTGGAAGCCCTCCGCGACCTCCGAGCCGTCCGGCGCCAGCAGGACACAGCCCACCCGGGGGTTCGGTCCCAGAGGTACGCCGGGAGTCCCGGCGAGGTCGAGGGCGCGGCGCATGGCCCGCTCGACGACGGCGGTCGCGATCATGCGCCTCTTCTCCTCTCCGGGCCGCGGGCTCGGGGAGGCGCAGGGGGTCGCCGAGGCAGGTGCCCGGCAACGACCCGGCGTGCTGCTTCCCATCCGGACTTTCACCGTCGGTCCAGGAGTTCCACCTGGTCAACCGTTCACTGGCTGCGAACGGGTCGCGGACTGTCACCGCCGGCTCGGACTTGCACCGATCCCAGAGCACGCGAGCTTTCACTCGTGGGGACAAGCCTGCCACATCGCGGCGCGAGCGCCCACGTTGCCCGCGTCACAAGACGGTGGTCGGGCCCGGAGCCGAGCGCGCGGTCGTCGGTCCAGGACCAGCAAAGGAATCGACCCTCCCGGCCCAGCCCCGTGCCGGGCCGTGGATCGTGGCGACGGCGCCGCGCCTGATTCTGCTGCGTTGGCTCCATGCCACGCCTGAGCGAGACGACCAGCCGGACCGAGGCGGTGGCCGCGATGAACCACGTGCTCGCCCGGGACCGGCCCCGCGTCCCTGAGCATCCGGTCGATCGCCCGGGACCGGCCAGGCACGGGTACGCGACGTCGCACGGCGGGCGCCCACGGAGGGCATCCTGGCCTTCGTGCCCGAGCACCTGGAGTCGATCGTCGACACCCGGTCGTGGCTCGGCTGGGTCGAGCTGTGGCGCTCCGACGACCCCCTGGTCGAGGCCGTGGGAGGACGCCGGCGCGAGGAGAGAATGCTGCTCGCCCACGTCCTCGACTACGCCCTCGCCGGGGACGAGCTGGAGGCAGTCTCGGCGCTCATCGAGGGGCTGCTCAGTGCCGTGTGCGCGCCGATGCGGACGCTGCCCCTGCCCCAGGCACGTCCCGTCCTGTCCGCGCAGGTCGGGCACGCCCTCGCCCGCGCCGCCGGGTGAGCCAGCCGGGTGAGCCAGCCGGTTGAGTCAGCCGGCGCGCACGGCGCAGGCGCGGAGCTCCTGCACCATCGCGTCGGGGTCGTCGGCCGAGAACACCGCAGACCCGGCGACGAACACGTCGGCGCCTGCCTCGGCGCAGCGCTCGATCGTCTCCAGGGACACGCCGCCGTCGACCTGGAGCCACACCTCCAGGCCCGCCGCCGAGATCAGCTCCCGGGCGCGCCGGATCTTCGGCAGGCACAGGTCGAGGAACTTCTGGCCGCCGAAGCCGGGCTCCACCGTCATGATCAGCAGCATGTCGAGCTCGCCGAGCACGTCGGCGTACGGCTCGACGGGGGTCGCCGGCTTCAGGGCCATCGACGCGCGCGCACCCTTGGCGCGCAGCTCCCGGGCGAGTCGCACCGGCGCCTTGGCCGCCTCGACGTGGAACGTGACCGAGCCGGCACCGGCCTCGGCGTACGCCGGCGCCCAGCGGTCGGGGTCCTCGATCATCAGGTGGGCGTCCAGCGGCAGGTCGGTCGCCTTCGCCAGCGATTCGAAGACCGGCAGGCCCAGGGTGAGGTTCGGGACGAAGTGGTTGTCCATGACGTCGATGTGCACCCAGTCCGAGCTCGGGATGCGGGCGACCTCGTCGGCGAGGCGGGAGAGGTCGGCGTTCAGGACGCTCGGCGTGATCTGGATACCCATGACGGGCCTGATCCTAGTGGTCGGACGGGCCGGCATCCGGGCTCCTGCGGAGCAGTGCGACGAACATCGCATCCGTGCCGTGCCGGTGCGGCCAGAGCTGCACGGCCCCGGGCAGGTGCGCCGACTCCGCGTCGGACACCTCGGGCAGCAGGTCCAGGGCCGGCTCGAGGGCAACCTCGGAGCGCCGGGCCAGGACCGCGGCGACGACCCCGGCGGTCTCCTCGACGACCGGCGAGCAGGTCGCGTAGACGACCACTCCCCCGGGCCGGACGGCGTCGAGGGCAGCGTCCAGCAGCGCCTCCTGCAGCGGTGCCAGCTCCGCGACGTCCGACGGACGACGCCGCCAACGGCTCTCCGGCCGCCGCCGCAGGGCCCCGAGGCCAGTGCACGGTGCGTCGACGAGCGCGCGGTCGAAGGACCCCGGAGCCCACGCCGGACGGGTGCCGTCGCCAGCGACGACGCCCAGCAGCCCGGCGCCGGCTGCCCGGGTGGCCTGGGCGACCAGCCGGGCCCGGTGCGGCTGGCGCTCGTTCGCGAGCACCCGGGCCCCGGCCTGCGCCGCGAGGGCGGCGAGCAGCGCGGCCTTGCCACCCGGGCCGGCGCACACGTCCAGCCAGCGGGCGTCGGCTCCGCGGACATCGGCACGGGCGAGGACCAGCGCGACCAGCTGCGACCCGGCGTCCTGGACCCCGGCGCGGCCCTCGCGCACGGCGGGCAGCGCGCCCGGATCGCCGCCGGCCAGGGCCACGGCGTACGGCGAGACGGCCAGCGGGGTGCCGCCGAGCTCGTCGCGCGTGGCCAGGCCGGGACGAGCGACCAGGGTGACCGCCGGACGGTCGTTGTCGGCGGCCAGCAGCGCCTCGAGCTCGTCGGGCCGGGCCAGCGCCCGGCCGAGGGCGTCGACGACCCAGGCCGGGTGCGAGAACCGGTCGGAGACCGGCCGACCGGCCAGCCACTCCTCCAGCGTGCGGACGGACACCTTGCGCAGGACCGCGTTGACCAGACCGGCCGGGCGGTGCCCGATCCGCGTCTTGACCAGGTCGACCGTCGTGCCGACCGCGGCATGGGTCGGCACCCTCGTCGACAGGAGCTGGTGCGTGCCGAGGCGGAGAGCATCGCGCACGGGATCGTCGAGCGTCCGGGAGACGAGCTGGTCGATCACCACGTCGTAGGCGCCGCGCATCCGCAGGGTGCCGCCGACCAGCTCGGTCGCGAGCGCTGCGTCACGCCCGGTGACGCGACGTTCGCGCAGAAGCCGGGACAGCTCGATGTTCGCGTAGGCGTCCTGGTCGGCGACGGCACGGAGGACGTCGAAGGCGACCAGTCGAGCCGGGTCAGTCGCCACGGGGCGCCGGCCCGACGTCGCCGAGGTGCCGCCTGGCGAGGCTCTTCGGTGCACAGGCGCGCCAGGCGTCGGTGATCACCTCCGCGAGCTCGTCGCGGGAGATCTCCCCCAGCCGGGACAGCTGCACCAGGACCGCGTTGTAGCCACGGAAGTGCGGGATCGTGAAGAACGGTCCGTCCGCGGCCACGAGCGCCTGCTTGTCGTCGTCGGGCGTGCGGATCACCAGCAGGTCGTCGTACATCTCGCCGGAGTCGGGGTCGATCGCCGTCCGGTGCGGCTTCCGGTAGAGCACGAAGCCGCGACCCTGGCGCTCGCCGTTGCGGACCCGGTGGTGCACCAGCCACGTCGGGACGTCGCCCCAGCTGGTGCCGAACCACGTCTCCGGGAGCGCCGCGCAGAGGGCGTCGACGTCGTCGGGCGTGGCGGGCCGGCTCATGGTTGCGAGGCTACCGGCCGCACCGCCGCTCACACCGTCTCGTCGCCGAGCCGGGCTCCGGACTCCACCCGGACGCCGCGGGCCCAGTCGGCGGCCAGCATCGCCTTCTTGCCGAACGCCTTGACCTCGCCGAGCTGCACGGGCTGGGTGCCGGTGCCGACGTAGACGGCGTTCTTGGTGACCTCGAGCGTCCCCGGCGCGAGTGGCTCGCGGCCGGCGCGCTGGTCCCCGTCGACGAGGGTCACCGGGCCGAGCTTCATCCGCTCCCCGGCGTAGGTCGTCCACGCGCCGGGCGCGGGTGTGCAGGCCCGGATCCGCCGGTCGACGCCGAGCGCCGGATCCTCCCAGTCGACGTGGGCGTCCTCGACGAGCACCTTGGGGGCGTAGCTGACCCCGTCCTCGGGCTGCGGGCGCGCCTCGAGCGTGCCGTCCTCGATCCCGTCGAGGGTCGCGACCAGCAGGCCGGCGCCGCCCTCGGCGAGCTTGGCCAGGAGGGTGCCCGCCGTGTCGTCGGGGCGGATCGTCTGGGTCATCAGCCCGTACGTCGGCCCGGCGTCGAGCTCCTTGACGATGCGGAAGGTGGTCGCGCCGGTGACCTCGTCACCGGCCCAGATCGCGTGCTGGACGGGTGCGGCGCCGCGCCAGTTCGGCAGCACCGAGAAGTGCAGGTTCACCCAGCCGTGGTGTGGGATGTCCAGGGCCGACTGCGGCAGCAGTGCGCCGTACGCGACGACCGGGCAGCAGTCCGGCGCGAGCACGGCGAGCGCGGCCTGGAAGTCCGGGTCGCGCGGGTGCACCGGCTTGAGCACCGGCACCCCGAGCTCCTCGGCGCGCTGGGCCACCGGTGACGCCACCAGGTGCCGGCCCCGCCCGGCGGGAGCGTCGGGCCGGGTGACGACGCCCACCAGCTCGTGCCGGCTCTCCGCGATCGCGTCGAGCGCGGGCACGGCCACCTCGGGGGTGCCGGCGAAGACGACCCGCACGGCCTAGAGCCCCAGTCCGCCGGTCGAGTGCGGCGAGATCCGGACCTGGGTGTCGGTGCCGAACCACTCCGACTCGCGGATGGTCTTCATCGCGGCACGTCGAGCCTCGCGGTCCAGCCGGTCGATGAACAGGATCCCGTCGAGGTGGTCGGTCTCGTGCTGGATCGCTCGCGCCAGCAGCTCGGACCCCTCGATCACCACCGGCTCGCCGTGCATGTCGAACCCGTGCGCGACGACCGAGAGGGCGCGGACGCAGTCGATCGACAGCCCGGGCAGTGACAGGCAGCCCTCGGGGCCGTCCTGGGTGTCCTCGGAGAGGCGCAGCTCGGGGTTGACCAGGTGGCCGACGGTGCCCTCGACGTACCAGGTGAACACACGCAGGCCGACCCCGATCTGCGGCGCGGCCAGGCCGGCGCCCGGGGCGTCGAGCATCGTGTCGGTCAGGTCGGCGACGAGCGTGCGCAGCTCCTTGTCGAAGTCGGTCACCGGGGCCGCGGCCGTGCGCAGCACCGGGTCGCCGAACAGCCGGATCGGCCTGATGGACACGTGCACTCCTGTAGTCGTGGTGGAACGGTCGGCGCCGCCCTCGAATCGAGCCCCAAACTGGTGGTCGAGCCTAGTCGAGACCCCTCACCCGAGGCTGACCGGATCGACCTCCACCCGCAGGTGCGGCTCCTTGCGGGCCGACCGCTGGGCCTGGAGCCGCAGCAGTGCCGCCGACAGGTCCGGGCCCGACGCGCGCGGCACACGGACGACGTAGCGCTGGGTCGTCGACGCGGGATCGGCCCCGTCGGGCACCGGCCCGAGCACCTCGGCACCGGGAGGGAGCACCAGTGCGGCGAGGGCCGACTCGAGCTCGGCGGCCTCGCCCGACACGGTGACGACCCGGGACGCCGGCGGCAGGTGGGCGGTGCGGCGCTCCTCGATCTCCCGGCGCGCGAACCCGGAGTGGTCCCACCGCACCAGCGCCTGGAGCGCCGGATGCACCGGATCGCCGACGGCGAGGACCCGGCCGGGGGCAGCACCCGAGCCCACCAGCGCGGCGGCGTTGGTCCAGCGCCGGAGTGCCTCCTCGCTGGCCCGCAGGTCAGACCGCGCGAGCAGCAGCCAGGTGTCCAGCAGCACCACTGCGGCGTACCCGCCGGGCGCGACCGGCTCGGCGCCGGGAGTCGCCACGACGATCGCCGGCTTCGCCGGGACGTCGGCGAGTACGCGGTCGCCCGAGGACGACCGGACCGGGATCGAGGGGAACGCGCGCCCGAGCTCCTCCGCGGTCCGGCGCTCGCCGAGCACGGGCGCGCGCAGCCCGCGGCCACCGCACTCCGGACAGGCCCAGTCCGTCGCCACCGTGGCGCACCAGGCGCACTCCGGGGGCCGGCGGGCGTCGGTGATCCGCAGCGGGCCGTGGCACACGCCGCACTCGGCCGGGGTGCGGCAGCGGTCGCAGCAGAGCCGGGTCGCGTATCCGGCGCGCGGGGTCTGCACCAGCACCGGGCCGATCGTCAGCCCGGCGCGGATCGTGTCGAAGGCCTCGCGAGGCAGCCGCGCGCTGCGTGCGCCCGGGTCGCGGGCGAGGTCGAACGCGGAGTCGCCGGTCACGCCGACGGCGACCCGTCGGCGCAGGTCCTCCCGCCGCATCGTGATCTCGCGCGCCCACCCGCTGTGGAGGAGGTACTCGGCCTCGACACTGCGCGCATGGCTGCCGAGCACCGCGGCGGTGCCGGCGTGCTGGGCCCTCATCAGGAGGACCTCACGGGCGTGCGGGTACGGCGCCCGCGGCTCGGCGTACAGGTCGTCGCCGTCGTCCCAGATCGCCACCAGGCCGAGGTCGTGGACCGGCGCGAACGCGGCCGCCCGGGTGCCGATCACGATCCGGGTGGCCCCCCGCGCGACGGCCAGGAAGGCGGCGTACCGCTTCGCCGGGCCGGCGTCGGCGGTCAGCACGGCGTGCACGTGCGGGCCGAGACGGGCGGTCAGGGCGGCGTCCAGCCGGTCCACGTCGCGCCGGTCGGGCAGGCAGACCAGCGCGCCGCGGCCGGCGTCGTAGGTCGCCAGGACCGCCTCGGCGAGGAGGGTGGCCCAGTCGTCACCGGGGGCGACGGTCCACACGGCCCGGGCCGGTGTGCCGCGGCCGAGCGCCTCGATCAGGTCGGGCCCACCGGCGTAGGCCGACCAGCGGGCCGGGTCCGCGGTGACCGAGGGCGACGCGAACTCCGGGCTCGGCGCCTTCTCGGTGGTCGCGTGCCGCGCGGGCACGGCGAGCCGAAGGACGTCGGACCGGGTGCCGGCGTACCGCGCGGCGACCTCGCCCACGAGCCCGGCGACCTCCGCGGTCAGCACCGGCTCGGCGCTCACCACCCGGCGCAGCGGCTGCAGCCGGCCGGCATGGTCGGACGTGGCCACCCGGGCGATCACGAAGCCGTCGACGTCCTGGCCGGCGAAGCGCACCTTGACCCGCGCACCGGGCACGGCGGTGTCGGCCATCGTCGCCGGCACGGCGTAGTCGAAGGGTCGGTCCAGGTGCGCCAGCGCCAGGTCGACGAGCACCTGCGCCACCGGGTCGACCGCCGCCCGCTCCAGCGGCTTCTTCTCAGCGGGTGGCTTCGCCTTGCGTGCCTCCGCGCGGGCGATCCCGGGCAGCGACAGCTGCGCGTCAGGATCGGTCATGGGGCCCATCCAAGCATCGAGCCCTCCCGGCCTCTGACGAGGCCAGGAGGGCTCGGCTGGATCGTCAGATGCCGGCGACCTTCTTGAGCTGCTCGGCGCGGTCGGTGCGCTCCCAGGTGAACTCGGGGAGCTCACGACCGAAGTGGCCGTACGCCGACGTGAGCGCGTAGATCGGCCGCTTCAGGTCCAGGTCGCGGATGATCGCGGCCGGGCGCAGGTCGAACACCTCGAGGACGGCCTTCTGGATGGTCTCGTCGGAGACGACCCCGGTGCCGAAGGTCTCGATGAACACACCCACCGGAGCAGCCTTGCCGATCGCGTAGGCGACCTGGGCCTCGCAGCGGGTGGCCAGGCCTGCGGCCACGACGTTCTTGGCCACCCAGCGCATGGCGTACGCCGCGGAGCGGTCCACCTTCGACGGGTCCTTGCCGGAGAACGCGCCGCCGCCGTGGCGGGCCATGCCGCCGTAGGTGTCGACGATGATCTTGCGGCCGGTCAGGCCGGCGTCGCCCATCGGGCCACCGACGACGAAGGTGCCGGTCGGGTTGACCAGCAGCCGGTAGCCCTCCGAGGGGATGTCGAAGGTCGCCAGCACCGGGTCGATGACGTGCTGCTTCACGTCGGCCTCGAGCTGGTCGAGGCTGATGTCCTCGGCGTGCTGGCTGGACAGCACGACGGTGTCGACCTTGACGGGCCGGTCCTGCTCGTCGTACTCGATGGTGACCTGGGTCTTGCCGTCGGGACGCAGGTAGGCCAGCGTGCCGTTCTTGCGCACCTCGGTGAGCTTCTCGGCGAGCCGGTGGGCGATGGTGATCGGCAGCGGCATCAGCTCGGGGGTGTCGTCGCAGGCGTACCCGAACATCAGGCCCTGGTCACCGGCGCCCTGCTTGTCGAGCTCGTCGCCCGAGTCACCGACCCGGGCCTCGTGGCCGTGGTCGACGCCCTGGGCGATGTCCGGCGACTGGGTGCCGATCGCGAGCTGGACGCCGCACGAGTGGCCGTCGAAGCCCTTGACCGACGAGTCGTAGCCGATCTCGAGGATCTTGTCGCGCACCAGCCGCGCGATCGGGGCGTAGGTCTTGGTGGTCACCTCACCGGCGACGATGACGAGACCGGTGGTCAGCATCGTCTCGCAGGCGACCCGGCTGTCGGGGTCGTCGGCCAGCAGCGCGTCCAGCACGGTGTCGCTGATCGCGTCCGCGATCTTGTCCGGGTGACCCTCGGTCACCGACTCGGAGGTGAACAGACGTCCAGTCACTTTTTCTCCTGCAAGTTTCCCTGGCCGGCGGCCAGTCGATAGGTGCTACATCCATGGTGGTCGAGGACGGTCAGCCTAACCGACGGTCCTCATCGTGAGACGGCATCTCAGGAGACACTCCTGCACCATCGACGCCGGACGGGCAATGCACCGACTAACGCTCTTCGAGCAATCTGGTCACGCGGTCCCAGATCACCTGCGCCAGAGCGGCCTTGGAGCCACGGGGCACGTTCGTCGCCTCGCCGTCGGCCCCGAGCACGACGGCCTCGTTGTCCTCGGCGCCGAAGACCTTGCCGCCGCCGACGTCGTTGACCACCAGCAGGTCGCAGCCCTTGCGCGCGAGCTTCGCGCGGGCGTGGTCCATCACGGTGCCGGACGCGTCGCCGGTCTCGGCGGCGAAGCCGACCACGACCAGCGCCGGGTGGGGGCGGTCGTGCGCGAGGCCAGCCAGGATGTCGGGAGTCTGGGTGAGCCGGATCTCCGGCGCGGAGCCGTCCTCGGCCTTCTTGATCTTGGCCTCGGTGAACGACTCGGGCCGGAAGTCGGCCGGTGCCGCCGCCATCACGACGACGTCGGCCGCCTGGCAGGCCGCGACGACCTGGGCCTGCAGCTCCTCGGTGGTCTCCACGCGCACCACCTTGACCCCGGCAGGATCCGGGAGAGTGACGTTCGCCGCGACCAGGGTGACCTCGGCGCCGCGGCCCGCGGCGGTCCGGGCCAGGGCGTACCCCTGCAGGCCTGACGAGCGGTTGCCGAGGAACCGGACCGGGTCGAGGAACTCGCGGGTGCCACCGGCCGACACGACCACGTGCCGGCCGGCGAGGTCCTGGCTCGCGGATCCGCCGGTCGCGACCCGGCCGAGCAGGTCGGTGGCGATCGCGAAGATCTCCTGCGGGTCCGGGAGCCGGCCCTTGCCGGTGTCCGCGCCGGTCAGCCGGCCCTCGGCCGGCTCGATGACCAGGGCGCCCCGCTGGCGCAACGTGGCCACGTTGGCGACGGTCGCCGGGTGCTCCCACATCTCGGTGTGCATCGCCGGGGCGAACACCACCGGGCAGCGCGCGGTGAGCAGGGTGTTGGTGAGCAGGTCGTCGGCCAGCCCGTGGGCGGCCTTGGCCAGCACGTTCGCGGTCGCCGGCGCCACCACCACCAGGTCCGCGGACTGGCCCAGGTGCACGTGCGGCACCTCGTGGACGTCGGTCCACACGTCGGTGCTCACCGGCTTGCCGGAGAGGGCGGCCCAGGTGGGCTCCCCGACGAACTCCAGCGCGGCCTCGGTGGGGACGACGGTCACGTCGTGGCCCGACTCGGTGAACCTGCGGAGCAGCTCACAGGCCTTGTATGCAGCGATCCCGCCGCTCACGCCGAGTACGACGCGAGGGCGGGACGGCTCAGGAGTGGTGTCCATCGTGACCCGTCAGGTCACTCGGCCGCAGCCTCCGCTGCGACCTCGTCGGGGTCGATGTCCTCGCAGACGAGGAGGTCCGCGGCGATCTCGCGGAGCGCGATCGAGAGCGGCTTCTCCTGGACGTGGGTGTCGACCAGCGGGCCGACGTACTCCAGGAGGCCCTCGCCGAGCTGCGAGTAGTACGCGTTGATCTGGCGCGCGCGCTTGGCGCTGTAGAGCACCAGCTTGTACTTGGAGTCGGTCTTGGTCAGGAGGTCGTCGATCGGGGGGTTGGTGATCCCCTCGGCAACGGGCAGGGCGCCGGACATGCGCATCGAGCCTCTCGGAGGTCGGAAGTGGTGGAGATCCTGGACAGACGGCCTCAGGACCGCATCAACTCTACCAACTCTTCGGCCGCAGCGGGAATCGTGTGGTTGACCACGGTCGCGTCGAACTCCTGCTCGGCGGCCAGCTCGGCCCGCGCGGTGGCCAGCCGGCGCTCGCGCTCGGCCTCGTCCTCGGTGCCGCGCCCGACCAATCGGCGGACCAGCTCCTCCCACGACGGCGGGGCGAGGAACACGAAGCGCGCCTCCGGCATCCGCTGGCGCACCTGTCGGGCACCCTGCAGGTCGATCTCGAGCAGGGCCGGCCGGCGCTGGGAGAGCGCCTCGACCACGGGGCCGCGAGGGGTGCCGTACCGGGCGTGCTGGTGGACGACGGCCCACTCGAGGAGATCATCGTCGGCGACCATCCGGTCGAACTCCTCGTCGCTGACGAAGTGGTAGTGCACGCCGTCGACCTCACCCGGGCGTTGGCGACGGGTGGTCACCGACACCGAGATCCAGATCTCGGGGTGGTGCTCGCGCAGCCAGGCGGTGACGGTGCCCTTGCCGACCGCCGTCGGGCCGGCGAGGACGGTCAGCCGCGCGGGAGACCCGGACTGCGACGCGGCTGCGGCGTCACTCACCGGAGCCGAACTCGGCCACCAGGGCCGCGACCTGCTTCGCGCCCAGGCCGCGCACCCGGCGGCTCTCGGAGATCTTCAACCGGTCCATCACCTGGGCCGCCCGCACCTTGCCCAGTCCCGGCATCGACTGCAGCAGCTCGCTGACCCGCATCTTGCCGATCACCTCGTTGTGCTCGCCCTCGGCGAGCACGTCGGCGATGGACGCTCCCGAGTGCTTGAGCCGGTTCTTGACCGCGGCCCGCTCCCGACGAGATGCAGCGGCCTTGTCCAGGGCCGCCTGACGCTGCTCGGGGGTGAGTGGTGGCAACGCCACAGTCAGGACCTCTTCTCGGATGTTCACAAGGCAGGTGGAGTGCGCGCACCCGCGGTGGGGAGAAATCTAGTCAGCCGGGCTCGTCGGCTGCAACGCGGGCTGTCGTCGAGCTGGACCGGTCAGAGTCCCAGCTGCAGCTTGCACACGTCCTTGGCCTGCTGCTCGATGCCGGTGGCGGCCTCGACGACGTCCGCGGAGGACAGCTCGCTGGCCGCGTCGGCGATCCTGGTCCGAGCGGCGTCGCTCAACCCGGCGGGCGGTTGCCCGTCGACGAAGTCGCCCGGCTCGACCCCGTTGTCCTCGAGCGTCCTGGCGAACGCGTCGATCGCCCCGAGGAAGGTCTGCCACTCGTCGGTCAGGTCGTCAGGAGCCCGGTCGGCCAGCCGGTGCAGGGTGGTCCGGTGCTCGAGCAGGCCCAGACCACTGGTGTCGTCCTGCATCTGGGCGAACAGCTCCTGGTCGGACTCGAGCGCCGAGCAGTAGGCCTGGTCCTGGTCGCCGCAGCCCACCAACCCGGACACCAGCACCACGGTGAGGGCTGCGGTGGCCAGCGTGCGGCCGGTCATCGCACCAGCGCGGCGAACGCGTCGGCGGCCTCCTCGGCCGCGGCGCGCAGGGCCGCCGGGTCCGGGCCGGCGCCGAGGATCTCCCGGCTGCTGCTCGGGAGCACCAGGTCGAGCACGCCGGCGAAGATCCGGCGTACGTCGTCGGCGGTGCCGCCCTGCGCACCGATCCCCGGCACCAGCAGCGGCCCGTGGATGTCGAGGTCGAGGCCGGCGCCGGCCTCGCCGATGGTCGCCCCGACCACCGCGCCGAAGGAGCCGAGCGCACCGGCACCGGCGTTGGCGTCACGGAGCCCGTCCAGCATCGCGGCGGCCACCGACCGGCCGGTGTCGGTGATCGCGTGCTGGACCTGCGGGCCTTCCGGGTTGGAGGTGAGCGCCAGCACGAACACGCCGGCGTCGTGCTTGCGGGCCGTGTCCAGCATCGGCGCCAGGCTGCCGAACCCGAGGAACGGGCTCGCGGTGATCGCGTCGACGGCGATCGGCGACGACGGGTCGAGGTACGCGTCGGCGTAGGCCTGGGCCGTCGAGCCGATGTCGCCCCGCTTCACGTCGAGGATCACCAGGGCACCGGCTTCGCGACACACCTTGATGGTGCGTTCGAGCACCGCCACCCCGCGTGAGCCGAACCGCTCGAAGAACGCGGACTGCGGCTTGATCGCGGCCACCGCCGGTCCGAGCGCCTCGGCCGCGCCGAGGGCGAACCGCTCGAGGCCGTCGACCGAGTCAGGAAGCCCCCATCCGGTGAGCAACCCGGCGTGCGGGTCGATGCCCGCGCACAACGGGCCACGCGCGTCCATGGCCGCACGGAGTCGTGCCCCGAACGGGCCTCCGGGAGTACCGGTCGTCATCGGCGTTGCTCCTTCGCGAGGGCGGCGTTGACCCGCCGCGGCCAGAGGGGTCCTTCGTAGATGAAGGCGGTGTACGCCTGCACGAGGTCGGCCCCGGCCGCGAGTCGCTCGACCGCGTCCTCGACCCCGGCGATCCCACCGACCCCGATCAGGGTCAGGTCGCCACCGACCCGGGCCCGCAGCAGTCGGACCACCTCCAGCGCCCGCTGGCGCAGCGGCTCACCGGAGAGCCCGCCCGCACCGGCGCGCTCGATCGCCGCCGCCGGCGAGACCAGGCCGTCGCGGCTGATGGTGGTGTTCGTGGCGACGATGCCGTCCAGCCCGATCGCCAGGGACAGGTCGGCGACCGCGAGCACGTCCTCGTCGCTGAGGTCCGGGGCGATCTTGACCAGCAGCGGCACCCGGTCCTCGGTGACCTCGTCGGCGCGCCGGCGTACCGCCTGCAGCAGCGGCTCGAGCCGGGCCACCGCCTGCAGGTCGCGCAGACCCGGCGTGTTCGGCGAGGAGACGTTGACCACCAGGTAGTCGGCGTACGGCGCGAGCAGGCCGGTGCTCTTCTCGTAGTCGGCGATCGCCTCGTCCTCGGGGACGACCTTGGTCTTGCCGATGTTGATGCCCAGGACGGGCCCCCGGTGGCCCCGGCCCCAGAGGTGACCGCGGTCGGCCCGGGCCGCGAGCCGGCGCGCGACCTCCTCGGCCCCGTCGTTGTTGAAGCCCATCCGGTTGACCACGGCACGGTCGGCGGGCAACCGCGCGAGCCGGGGCCGCGGGTTGCCCGGCTGTGGCTCCCCGGTGACAGTGCCGATCTCGACGAACCCGAACCCGAGGGCGCCGAGGGCGTCGATGCCGACGCCGTTCTTGTCGAAGCCGGCCGCGAGGCCGAGCACGCCCGGGAAGTCCAGGCCCATCACCCGCACGCCGGCCGGACGCCGGGACACGCGGTCGAGGCCGCGCAGGACCGGTCCGGCCGTGCGGATGGCACGGAAGGCACCGTGGTGCGCCGTCTCCGGGTCGACCCGGGTCAGCACCCGGTCGAACAGCGCGCGGTAGGGACGGGTCATCTCGGCGGTCGCCCTCAGCCCTTCAGCGCCGGGGCGATCTCGATGGCGGCCCATTCCTGCAGCGACCGGACCCCGATCGAGCCGGAGCGCTGGGCCTCGATGCCCTGCACGGCCGCGGCCAGGCCCTGGACCGTCGTGATGCACGGGATGCCCGCGAGCACCGCTGCGGTCCGGATCTCGTAGCCGTCCATCCGCGTGTCTCCCCCGGCGCTGTTGCCGGCCGGGGTGTTCACGATCAGGTCGACCTTCCCGTCGAGGATCAACTGCACCGACGTGGGCTCGCCGTCCGGGCCGATGCCCTCGAAGTGCTTGCGCACGATCGTGGCCTTGATCCCGTTGCGGCGGAGCACCTCGGCGGTGCCCTGGGAGGCGAAGATCTCGAAGCCCGAGTCGGCGAGGACCTTGATCGGGAAGATCATCGTGCGCTTGTCGCGGTTCGCCATGCTCACGAACACCCGGCCCGACGTCGGCAGCGACCCGTACGCCGCCGCCTGCGACTTCGCGAAGGCCGTGCCGAAGTCGGCGTCGAAGCCCATCACCTCACCGGTCGACTTCATCTCCGGCCCGAGCACGGTGTCCACGAATGCGCCGTCGGGAGTGCGGAACCGGTTGAACGGCATCACCGCCTCCTTGACCGCGATCGGGGCGTCGCCGGGCAGCTCGCCGCCGTCCTTCTCGTGCAGCAGCCCGACGGCGCGCAGGGACGCGATCGACTCCCCCATCATGATCCGCGCCGCGGCCTTCGCCAGCGGCGTCGCCGTCGCCTTGGAGACGAACGGCACCGTCCGGCTCGCGCGCGGGTTGGCCTCCAGCACGTAGAGCACGTCCGCACCGAGGGCGAACTGGATGTTCAGCAGGCCGACCACACCGACGCCGCGGGCGATCGCCTCGGTCGCCTCCCGGATCCGGTTGATCTCGCGGGCGCCGAGGGTGATCGGCGGCAGCGCGCACGAGGAGTCGCCGGAGTGGATGCCGGCCTCCTCGATGTGCTCCATCACACCGCCGAGGTAGAGCTCCTCGCCGTCGAACAGCGCGTCGACGTCGATCTCCACCGCGTCGTCGATGAACCGGTCGACCAGCACCGGCCGGTCCGGGCTGATCCCCGACTCACCGGTGGCCGCCTCCACGTAGCTGCGCAGCGCGTCGTCGCCGTACACGATCTGCATGCCGCGACCGCCGAGCACGTACGACGGCCGCACCAGCACCGGGTAGCCGATCTCGGCGGCGATCTCCCGGGCCTCGTCGAAGGAGCTGGCGGTGCCGTGCTTGGGCGCGGTCAGGCCCGCGTCGCGGAGCACCCGGCCGAACGCGCCGCGCTCCTCGGCGAGCTCGATCGCCTCCGGCGTGGTGCCGACGATCGGCACCCCGGCGTCCTCGAGACCCTGGGCCAGCCCGAGCGGGGTCTGGCCGCCGAGCTGGCAGATCACGCCCGCCACCGGCCCGGCCTGGGTCTCGGCGTGCACCACCTCGAGCACGTCCTCGAGCGTCAGCGGCTCGAAGTACAGCCGGTCGGAGGTGTCGTAGTCGGTCGAGACCGTCTCCGGGTTGCAGTTGACCATCACCGTCTCGTAGCCGGCCTCGGAGAGCGCCAGCGACGCGTGCACGCAGGAGTAGTCGAACTCGATGCCCTGGCCGATCCGGTTCGGGCCGCTGCCGAGGATGATCACCGCTTCCTTGGTCCGCGGCCGCACCTCGGTCTCCTCGTCGTAGGAGCTGTAGTGGTACGGCGTGCGCGCGGCGAACTCGGCCGCGCAGGTGTCGACGGTCTTGTAGACCGGCCGGATGCCCAGGGCGTGCCGCACGCCGCGGACGACGTCCTCGTGCATGTTGCGCATCTTCGCCAGCTGGCCGTCGGAGAAGCCGTGCCGCTTGGCCTTGCGCAGCAGCGCGGGGGTCAGCTCCTCGGCGTCGATGATCTCCATGGCGATCTCGTTGATCAGCGCGAGCTGGTCGACGAACCACGGGTCGATGCCGGTGGCCTCGTGGATCTCCGCCGGCGTCGCCTCGGCCCGGATCGCGTCCATCACGACCTTGAGCCGGCCGTCGGTGGGCACCCGGATCTCCTCCAGCAACGCCGCCTTGTCGAGGTCGACCCAGCGGTGCGACCAGTCGAAGACGGCGTCCTTCTTCTCCAGGCTGCGCAACGCCTTCTGCAGCGCCTCGGTGAAGTTGCGGCCGATCGCCATCGCCTCGCCGACCGACTTCATGTGCGTGGTCAGCCGCTGGTCGGCGGTCGGGAACTTCTCGAACGCGAACCGCGGCACCTTGACCACCACGTAGTCCAGGGTCGGCTCGAAGCTGGCCGGCGTCTCCTGGGTGATGTCATTGGAGATCTCGTCGAGGGTGTAGCCGATCGCGACCTTGGCGGCGATCTTGGCGATCGGGAAGCCGGTCGCCTTCGACGCGAGCGCACTCGAGCGCGACACCCGCGGGTTCATCTCGATGACCACGACCCGGCCGTTCTCCGGGTTGACGGCGTACTGGATGTTGCAGCCGCCGGTGTCGACGCCGACCGAGCGGATGATGCCGATGGCGAGGTCGCGCAGGTGCTGGTACTCGCGGTCGGTCAGCGTCATCGCCGGCGCGACGGTGATCGAGTCGCCGGTGTGCACGCCCATCGGGTCGAGGTTCTCGATGGAGCAGACGATGACCACGTTGTCCGCCTGGTCGCGCATCACCTCCAGCTCGTACTCCTTCCAGCCGATGATCGACTCCTCGAGGAGCACCTCGGTGGTCGGGCTGGCGGTGAGCCCGGCACCCGCGATCCGGCGCAGGTCCCGCTCGTCGTAGGCGATGCCCGACCCGGTGCCGCCCATGGTGAACGACGGGCGCACGACGACCGGGTAGCCGAGGTCATCGGCCGCCGACAGGCAGTCGTCCATCGTGTGGCAGATCAGGCTGCGGGCGACCTCGCCGCCGAGCTCCTCGACGATCTTCTTGAAGCTCTCGCGGTTCTCACCGCGGTGGATGGCCTCGATGCTGGCGCCGATCAGCTCGACGTCGTACTTCTCGAGCACGCCGTTCTCCGACAGCGAGATCGCGGTGTTCAGCGCCGTCTGGCCGCCGAGCGTCGCGAGCAGCGCGTCCGGCCGCTCCTTGGCGATCACCTTCTCCACGAACTCCGGGGTGATCGGCTCGATGTAGGTGGCGTCGGCGAACTCCGGGTCGGTCATGATCGTGGCCGGGTTGGAGTTGACCAGGATGACCCGCAGGCCCTCCTCCTTGAGCACCCGGCACGCCTGGGTGCCGGAGTAGTCGAACTCGCAGGCCTGGCCGATGATGATCGGCCCGGAGCCGATCACCATGATCGACTTGATGTCTTCACGCTTCGGCACGGATCAGGCCTTCCGGTCGTTCATGAGCTCGAGGAAACGGTCGAACAGGTACGCCGCGTCGTGCGGGCCGGCCGCGGCCTCGGGGTGGTACTGCACCGAGAACGCCGTGAGCCGACCGGTCGCATCGCGCAGCTCGAGTCCCTCGACGACGTCGTCGTTGAGGCAGACGTGGCTCACCGACGCGACCCCGTAGGGCGTCTCGGTGCTCCCCTCGAGGGGTGCGTCGACCGCGAAGCCGTGGTTGTGCGCGGTCACCTCGACCTTGCCGGTGGTGCGGTCCATGACCGGCTGGTTGATGCCGCGGTGGCCGTACTTGAGCTTGAACGTGCCGAAGCCGAGCGCCCGCCCGAAGAGCTGGTTGCCGAAGCAGATCCCGAAGAACGGCAGCCCCCGACCGAGTGCCTCCTGCAGCAGCGCGACCTGGCCGACCGTCGCGGCGGGGTCGCCGGGGCCGTTGGAGAAGAACAGGCCGTCCGGAGCGACCGCGAGCACGTCGTCGATCGACGCGGTCGCGGGCAGCACGTGCACCTCGATGCCGCGCTCGCTCATCATCCGCGGGGTGTTCGCCTTGATGCCGAGGTCGATCGCGGCCACGGTCGCCACCTTCGCGCCCTGGGCGGGTACGACGTAGGACGTCGCCGTGGTGACCTCGTCGGACAGCTCGGCTCCGCTCATCTCGGCGCTGGCGAGCACGCGCCCGAGCAGTGCCTCGGGGTCGGTCTCGACGCTGGAGATGCCCACCCGCATCGCGCCGCGCTCCCGCAGGTGGCGGGTCAGGGCGCGGGTGTCGATGCCGCTGATGCCCACCACGCCCTGGGCGCGGAGAGCGTCGTCGAGCGTGCCGGTCGACCGCCAGTTCGACGGCACCCGGGCCGGGTCGCGGACGACGTACCCGCTCACCCAGATCCGGCTGGACTCGGGGTCCTCGTCGTTCATGCCGGTGTTGCCGATGTGCGGCGCGGTCATCACCACCACCTGCCGGTGGTACGACGGGTCGGTCAGCGTCTCCTGGTAGCCGGTCATCCCGGTGGAGAACACGGCCTCGCCGAAGGTCTCGCCCTCCGCGCCGTAGGACTCGCCGCGGAACGTGCGGCCGTCCTCCAGGACCAGAATGGCTCCCTGGTGATCGAGCCCAGTCGAGATCATGCGTTTCCCTCTGTTCGCGATTCGTGGTGTGAGTGCGTGCGAGCGAGCTTGGAGATGGTGCGGACCCAGACGTCGACCTCGGGTCGCACGGCTGCGGTGCCGCTGCCCAGCGGGGCCTTGGCGACGTCGCGGACGCTACGGGCGGCTTCCATCCGGAACCCGGTCTCCCAGTCGCGGCCGTCGTGGGTCCAGCGGACCAGCAGCAGGTCACGGACCGGCTTGCCGCCGAACCGCTCGCCCCGGCGGGCCCCTCGCAGGGCGGGCACCGGGATCCGGAACGAGCCGGCGATGCGGATCACGTCGAGCGCCTCGGCCGACAGCGACAACCGGGTCGAGCTCTTCGCGGCCAGGCTCTGCCCGACCACCCGCTCCCCCGCCTCGTCGACGGTGCCCAGGTAGCGTGCCGACGCCTGCAGCTTCGCCGGCGGCAGCTCCGCGATCGGCGGGACCGGCACCAGTGGCGGGAGCTTCGGGCCGCTTCGGCGCAACAGCCCCATCAGGTGAGCTTCCCGTCGAGCACCGTCGGCCGGCCGCGCAGGAACGTCGCCACCACGCGTCCGGGCAGCTCCATCCCGGCGTACGGGGTGTTGCGCGAGAGCGAGGAGAGCTCGCTGGCCTCGATCATGCGCGACGCGGCCGGGTCGTAGAGCACGATGTTGGCCGGCTCGCCCTCGGCGATCGGCCGCCCGTGGTCGTCGAGCCGCCCGATCCGGGCCGGGAGGTAGGACATCCGCTCCGCGACGCCCGCCCAGTCGACCAGGCCGGGGTCGACCATGGTGTGCTGCACGATCGACAGCGCGGTCTCCAGGCCGAGCATGCCGAACGCGGCGGCCTGCCACTCGCAGTCCTTGTCCTCGTGCGGGTGCGGAGCGTGGTCGGTCGCGACGATGTCGATGGTCCCGTCGGCGAGACCGGCGCGGACCGCCGCCACGTCGGCGGCGGTGCGCAGCGGCGGGTTGACCTTGTAGATCGGGTCGTAGGTCGCGGCCAGCTCGTCGGTCAGCAGCAGGTGGTGCGGGCAGGCCTCGGCCGTGACGCTCCAGCCGCTCTGCTTCTCGGCCATCGCCTTCGCCCACCGCAGGATCTCGACCGAGCCGGCCGTGGAGACGTGGCAGACGTGCAGGCGGGAGCCGACGTGGGCGGCGAGCAGGACGTCACGGGCGATGATCGCCTCCTCGGCCACGGCGGGCCACCCGCGCAGGCCGAGGCGGCCGCTGAGCTCGCCCTCGTTCATCTGCGCCTCCTCGGTCAGGCGCGGCTCCTGGGCGTGCTGGGCGATGACCCCGTCGAACGCCTTGACGTACTCCAGCGCCCGGCGCATCAGCACCGGGTCGGAGACGCACTTGCCGTCGTCGGAGAAGACCCGGACCCGGGCAGCCGAGTCGGCCATCGCACCGAGCTCGGCGAGCCGCTCGCCCGCGAGCCCGACCGTCACCGCGCCCACCGGGAACACGTCGCAGTGGCCGGCCTCGCGGCCGAGCCGCCAGACCTGCTCGACCACGCCGGCGGTGTCGGCGACCGGGTCGGTGTTGGCCATCGCGTGCACCGCGGTGAACCCGCCCATCGCGGCGGCTCGAGTGCCGGTCTCGACGGTCTCGGCGTCCTCGCGCCCGGGCTCGCGCAGGTGGGTGTGCAGGTCGACCAGGCCGGGGAGGGCGATCAGGCCGGTCGCGTCGACCGTCTCCGGTCCCGACACGTCGCTCGCGGCGACGATGCGGCCGTCCTTGATGCCGATGTCGGCCGGCGCGCCGCCGAGGATCGAGGCGCCCTTGATCAGGTAGTCGGTCACTGCTGCTCACTCTCGTCCTGGGCGTTGGTCGCGACCGCCGACTCGCTGCCGCCGAGCAGCAGGTAGAGCACGGCCATCCGCACCGCGACACCGTTGGTGACCTGCTCGACGATCACCGACCTCTGCGAGTCGGCGACGTCGGCGGTGATCTCCATGCCGCGGATCATCGGGCCGGGGTGCATCACGATCGCGTGGTCCTGCAGGGTCGCCATCCGGCGGGCGTCCAGCCCGTAGCGGCGGGAGTACTCCCGCACACTCGGGAAGTACGAGGCGTTCATCCGCTCGCGCTGGACCCGCAGCATCATCACCACGTCGGTCTTGGGCAGCACCGAGTCCAGGTCGTAGGAGGTCTGGGCGTTCCAGGTCTCCACGCCGTACGGCAGCAGCGTCGGCGGCGCGACCAGCGTGACCTCGGCACCGAGCGTGTGCAGCAGCAGCGCGTTGGACCGCGCCACCCGGCTGTGCAGGACGTCGCCGACGATGGCCACCCGGCGCCCGTCGAGGCTCTGCCCCTTCTCCGGGGCCAGGTGGCGGGTCATCGTGAAGGCGTCGAGGAGCGCCTGGGTCGGGTGCTCGTGGGTGCCGTCGCCGGCGTTGATCACGCTGGAGCGCGACCAGCCCGCGTTCGCCAGGTTGTGCGGGGCGCCCGAGGCCCAGTGGCGTACGACGACCGCGTCGGCGCCCATCGCCTCCAGGGTCAGCGCCGTGTCCTTGAGCGACTCCCCCTTGCTCAGCGAGGAACCCTTCGCCGAGAAGTTGATGACGTCGGCGGACAGCCGCTTGGCCGCGGCCTCGAAGGAGATCCGGGTGCGCGTGGAGTCCTCGAAGAACAGGTTGACGATGGTGCGGCCGCGCAGCGCCGGCAGCTTCTTGATCGGCCGGTCGGCCAGCGACCGCAGCTCGGCGGCCGTGGCGAGGATCAGCTCGGCGTCGTCGCGGGTCAGGTCCGCCGCGCTCAGCAGGTGCCGGCTCTTCATGGGCACCGTCATCGGATCGTCACCGAGTCCTCCCCGTCGTGCTCCGTGAGCCGGACGGCCACCGACTCGGCGGTCGAGGTCGGCAGGTTCTTGCCGACGAAGTCGGCCCGGATCGGCAGGTCGCGGTGACCGCGGTCGACCAGGACCGCGAGCCGGACCGCGCGCGGCCGGCCGATGTCGTTCATCGCGTCGAGCGCCGCGCGGATGGTGCGCCCGGAGTAGAGGACGTCGTCGACGAGGACGACGGTCTTGTCGTCGATGCCGCCCGGGGGGATCTCGGTGGGCAGCAGGGCGCGGGCCGGGCGCATCCGGAGGTCGTCGCGGTACATGGTCACGTCCAGCGACCCGACCGGGACCTCGATGCCCTCGACCTCGGAGATCTTGGCCGCGATCCGGTGGGCGAGGTGCACGCCGCGGGTGGGGATGCCGAGCAGGACGAGGTCGCGGGAGCCGCGGTTGCGCTCGAGGATCTCGTGGGAGATGCGGGTGAGGGCCCGGGAGACGTCACGGGCGTCGAGAACCGTCCGGCCGGCGTCCGCGGGCGCCGGGGAGTCGATCTCGGGGTGGGTAGGCGACATCGCGCCTGACCTCCTTCTCCGCCTCACGGGACGGATCGTTAAAGGATGTCGAACGCCCAGATCCTAGCAGCCGTCCGACGTCCGACCGGGAGCGGGGCGGGGCCCGGACGGCGGGAACCGGTGGCACCGGCTCGTGCTCCGGTACCACCGGTCCCCTGATCACCACCCGCAGGTCCACCTCGTCCGCGGGACGATCCGGACGGCCTACTTGACGGCGTCCTTGACCTTCTCGCCGGCGTCCTTGACCTTCTCGCCGGCCTGCTTGAGGTTGGCCTTCGACTGGTCGGCCTGGCCCTCGGCCTCGAGGTCCTCGTTGTCGGTGGCCCTGCCGAACGTCTCCTTCGCCTCGCCGATCTTCTCGTCGGTCAGGTTCTCGAACTTGTCGTCGGTGCCCATGAGGACTCCCCTCGGTTGCTCGCGTCGATCCGGTGGTCCGGATCCTGTCGAGCCGCGGTCCTTCGCGGCTGCCCCGCGCTGTACCCGGGGGTCGGTCGGGCAAACGTGACCCGGCGCCCGGCTCCCGGCTCAGGCCGGCAGCCGCGCGGCCGCGACCAGCCCGCGGAAGAGGCCGACGTCGGCCTGGGTCTCGGGGTGCCACTGCACCGCGACCCAGAACCGCCGGCCCGGGTGCTCGAGCGCCTCCACGGTGCCGTCGCCGGCGCGGGCGGCGGCGACCAGTCCGGGGTGGGAGCGCACCGACTGGTGGTGGTGACAGCGCACCGTGCGGACCGGGCCGATCAGGCCGGACACGGTGGTCCCCGGCACGGTCGTCACGGCGACGTCCCCGTACTGGTCGGCGCCCGGCGAGTGCTCGTCGTGGCCGACGACCTCCGGGGTGTGCTGGTCCAGGACTCCGCCGACACGCGCCGCCTCCAGCTGCATCCCCCGGCAGACCATCAGGGTGGGCAGGTCGCGCCCGGCGGCCGCGTCGAGCAACGCCAGCTCCCAGGCATCGCGGTCCGGGCGGGTGCCCACGGTGCGCGGGTGCGGCTCGGCGTCGTACCGCACCGGGTCGACGTCCGCGCCGCCGGCCACGACCAGGCCGTCGAGCCGGGACAGGACGTCCGGTGCGTTCGCGGGATCACCGGGAGGCAGCAGCACGACGGCGGCGCCGGCGGACTCCACCGCACGCGCGTACGCCGCGTGCAGCACGTCGGCGACGACGTCCCAGACCCCCCAGCGGGCCTGCTCACGGTAGGTGGTGATGCCGATGACCGGTGCCACGAGCGTGCCTCAGAGGGGCGTCACGTAGGCACCGGAGATGCCGCCGTCGACCAGGAAGGTGTTCGCGGTCATGAAGCTGGACTCGTCCGAGGCGAGGAACAGCACGGCGTTGGCCATCTCCTCGGGCTCGGCGAACCGGCCCATCGGGACGTGCACCAGCCGCCGGGCCGCGCGCTCGGGGTCCTTGGCGAACAGCTCCTGCAGCAGCGGCGTGTTCACCGGCCCCGGGCAGAGCGCGTTCACCCGCACCCCCTCGCGGGCGAACTGCACGCCGAGCTCCCGCGTCATCGACAGCACCCCGCCCTTCGAGGCGGAGTACGAGATCTGCGAGGTGGCCGCACCCATGACCGCCACGAACGACGCGGTGTTGATGATCGAGCCGCGCTTCTGCTCGAGCATGTAGGGCAGCACCGCCTTGCAGCACAGGTAGACGCTGGTGAGGTTGACCTCCTGGACCCGGCGCCAGGCGTCCAGGTCGGTGTCCAGGATCGAGTCGTCCTCCGGCGGCGAGATCCCGGCGTTGTTGAAGGCGATGTCGACCGAGCCGTAGGTCTCCTTGGCGCGCCGGAACAGCGCGTCGACCTGCTCCTTGTCGGTCACCTCGGTGTGCACGTACAGCCCGCCGATCTCGGCGGCGACCTCCTCGCCACGGGTGTCGTCGATGTCGGCGACGACCACGTTGGCACCTTCCTCGGCGAACCGGCGGGCGGTCGCGAGACCGATGCCGGAGCAACCGCCGGTGATGACGGCGGTCCTGGCTGCGAGGCGTCCTGACATGGGGTGGGTTTCCTGTTCTGCTCGGGTCGGGTGGGGGGAGGGTGGTGCAGCAGGGTGCTCAGTCGTGGGCGTAGAAGACGTTCTTCACCTCGGTGAAGCTGTGGGGGGCGTCCGGTCCGAGCTCGCGCCCGAGGCCGGACTGCTTGAACCCTCCGAACGGGGTCCAGTAGCGCACCGAGGAGTGCGAGTTCACGCTGAGGTTGCCGGCCTCCACGGCCCGGGAGACGCGCAGCGCCCGGCCCAGGTCGCGGGTGTAGATCGACCCCGACAGGCCGAACTCGCTGTCGTTGGCGAGCCGGACCGCGTCGGCCTCGTCGTCGAACGGCATCACCGCGACCACCGGCCCGAACACCTCCTCGCGCCAGATCCGCTCGTCCGGAGAGCTCGCCGTGACCACGGTCGGCGGGAACCAGAACCCGGCCCCGTCGGGTGCGCTGCCGGCGAACGCGACCTGCGCCTCGTCGACGAAGCCCTGCACGACGGCCCGCTGGTCGGCGGAGATCAGCGGGCCCATCTCGCTGTCGCGGTCGCTCGGGTCGGCGACCCTGAGGCCGGTGACGGCGGGCTCGAGCAGGCTGACGAACTCGTCGTACGCCGCGCGCTCGACCAGGATCCGCGACCGGGCGCAGCAGTCCTGGCCGGCGTTGTCGAAGACGGCGTACGGCGCGGTCGCGGCCGCCTTCGCCAGGTCCGCGTCGGCGAACACGATGTTGGCGCTCTTGCCGCCGAGCTCGAGCGTCACCCGCTTCACCTGGTCGGCGCAGCCGCGCATGATGTGCTTGCCCACCTCGGTGGACCCGGTGAAGCAGACCTTGCGCACGAGCGGGTGCGTGACGAAGCGCTCGCCGACGACCGAGCCCTTGCCGGGCAGCACCGTGAACACGCCCTCGGGCAGACCGGCCTCGCGACCGAGCTCGCCGAGGCGGATCGCCGTGAGCGGGGTCAGCTCCGCCGGCTTGAGCACCACGGTGTTCCCGGCAGCGAGCGCCGGGGCGAACCCCCAGCCGGCGATCGGCATCGGGAAGTTCCACGGCACGATCACCCCGACGACGCCGAGCGGCTCGTGGAAGGTGACGTCGAGGCCGCCCGGGACCGGGATCTGCCGGCCGGAGAGCCGCTCGGGCGCCGCGCTGTAGTAGTTCAGGACGTCGCGGACGTTTCCGGCCTCCCAGACGGCGTTGCCCCAGGTGTGGCCGGCGTTGCGGACCTCCAGCTCGGCGAGCTCCTCCACGGCGTCGTCCACGAGCGCGGCGAACCGGCGCAGCAGTCGCGCCCGCTCCCCCGGCGCGAGCGAACGCCACGCCGGGAACGCCTCGTGGGCGGTCGCGATCGCCGCGTCCGTCTCCGCCAGCGAGGCCAGGGCGACCTCGGTGACGACCTCCTCGGTCGCCGGGTTGACGACCTCGTGCGTGCTGCTCACCCTCAGATCCCTCTCATTCGTTGCCGTCACCTTCGTTCGCCACACCGATGGCTTCTCACATCCGTT
>Ga0255338_1002232_pt1 | contig 29660 bp, 26 predicted proteins | sample MeOH1_35cm_T4_19_FD_203715 | JGI IMG/M metagenome (GOLD analysis project Ga0255338, IMG submission 203715) | Sandy soil microbial communities from University of British Columbia, Vancouver, Canada - MeOH1_35cm_T4_195 | ecosystem: Engineered > Artificial ecosystem > Sand microcosm > Unclassified ... | reverse complement strand
GCGGCGCTCGCGCCGCTGGCCACCGGGGCGTCGCCCGTGATGATGCTGTCGACGAAGGCGTCGATCACCCCGGTGGAGGTGCGCCCCCCGGAGGTCTGGTCCTTGTTCGACGTCAGACGGTCCAGAGCGAGCCGCTCCACCCCGTACGGCCTCTCCACGATCAGCGAGAACTCCGGGTCGTCGTAGAGGCGGAGCACTCCCTTGGTGCAGTAGATCTGTGTCGAGTTGTCCTCGGAGCCGTAGTTGGTCCAGCTGACGTAGAGCGCGCCGACGGCTCCGCTCTCCAGGGTGTAGATCGCGAGGGCGTTGTCCTCGACGTCGATCGGCGCCCCGTCGGAATGCTTCTTGTCCAGCGTGGCGAGCACCGCCGTGGTCCGGACGATCCGCTGTCCCGTCAGGTAGTGGATCAGGTCCGTCTTGTGCACGCCCAGGTCGGCCATCACGCCGAACGAGGCGGCCCGACGGTCCACGAACCACGAGTCCTGCCGCCCGGTCCAGCTCTCGGGACCGGGATGGCAGAACGTCGTCCGGAACGAGAGCACCTCGCCGAGCGCGCCCGAGTCCAGGATCTCCTTGGCTCGGACGTGGGCCTTCGCGTAGCGCTGGTTGAGCCCGATCATCAGCTGTCTGCCGGCCCGCTCGGCGGCCCCCAGCATCTGCCGCGACTCACCTTCGGCGGCGGACATCGGCTTCTCGCACAGGACGTGCTTGCCGGCCTCCAGCGCCTGGATCGTCACCTGCGCGTGCATGGTGTTGGCCACGCAGACGCTGACCGCATCCACCCCGGAGGCGAGCAGCTCGGCCACCCCGGGGTACACCTGACCGCCATAGGCCTCGGCCAGGCGCTGCGCCCGGGCGGGGTCCGTGTCGCAGTAGGCGACGAGCTCGACGTGCGGGTTCTCCGCGTACTCGGGCGCGTGACGGACCTCGGCGATCTTGCCGCAGCCGATGATGCCGACCTTCAGCACGGTGTCGTCCCCTCGGCCGCTCATCGCTTGCGGTTCTGGAAGTTCTGCAGCAGGACGGCGATGACGATGATCGCCGAGCTGAAGGCACCGGTCAGGAAGGTCGACACGTCGGCGGCGGTGAGGATGTTGCTGATGATCTTGAACATCAGCACACCGAGGAACGTGCCGAAGATCTTGCCGCGACCTCCGGTCATGGCCGTGCCGCCGATGGCCACCGCGGCGATCGCGTCGAGCTCGAACATCGTGGCCGCGCTCGAGGCGGCCACCGCCGTGGTGCGCGAGGCGTAGAGCAGTGCCGCGATGCCGCACATCAGGCCGGTGATCACGAAGGTGGTCGCCTTGACGACGTCGACGTTGACACCGGACAGCCGCGCCGAGACCTCGTTGCTGCCGACGGCGTAGATGTGCTTGCCGAGCCGCGTGTGCTTCATCACGACGTCGAACACGACTGTCGCCACGATGAAGATGATCATGAAATAGGGGATGGAGAGTCCGAACACGTTCACGCCGCCGGACGCGATCTGGCGGAACGTGTCGTAGTACGCGCGGTCGACCGTGAAGGGGCCGCCAGAACCGAAATGGTTGATGATCGACCGGGCGGCGCCCATCATCGCCAAGGTCGCGATGATCGACGGCATCCCGCCCTTGGTGACGAGCAGCCCATTGATCAGTCCGAGCAGAATTCCGGTACCGGCGGTGAACAGAAGCATGGCCATCACGCTGCCGGTCGCGTTGAGCACCAGCACGCCGAATCCGCCGATGAACGCCACCTGGGAACCGACCGAGATGTCGATCTGGCCGGCGGAGATCACCATGCTCATGCCGAGTGCGATCAGGCCGATCACGCAGCTCTGGACGAAGATGTTCGAGATGTTCGCCCAGCTGAAAAAGTTGTGGTTCACCGTGGCGGCGATGATGACGAGGAGGATGAACGACAGCACGAAGCTGTACTCGGAGACGATCTTGATCGCGATCTCGCGCACGCTGGTCCGACGCACGACGGAGGGTCCGGTCTCGACCTTCATGGGAACAGCGAGTTTCATGTCAGTTTCCCCGCAGATTGGCGCCGGTGGAGTAGAAGAGGAGGTTTCGCTCCGTGATTTGGTCGCGCTCGAGGACCGCGTTCACGCGGCCCTTGAACATGACGAGGCAGATGTCGGCGACCTTGCGGATCTCGGGCGGCTCCGCGCTGAACACCACGATCGCCTTCTCGCGCCTCGCGAGGTCGAGGATCAGGTGATAGATCTCGAACTTCGTGCCGACATCGATGCCCTGGGTGGGGTTGTCGAGGAGCAGCACGTCGGCCTTGGCCTCGAGCCACTTGCCGATGATGATCTTCTGCTGGTTGCCGCCCGACAACGAGGTGATCGGGTCCGCCGGGTTGTTCGCCTTGATCGACAGCGCCTTGCGCTGTCGCTCGTAGCGCCTGAGCGCCGCGGGCCTGCTGACCCACGGTGTGCGCGACCGCGCGTTGGTGTAGGCCATGTTGTGGTTGTCCAGGATGGACAGGTCGTTGTGGATGCCGCGTTCCTTGCGCATCCGCGGCACCATGGCCACGCCGCGGCGCATGAACGACCGGACGTTGCTGCCCGAGCGCACGCGCCGCCCCTTGACGGTCAGCGTGCCGCTGAACGGCAGGGCGCCGAACAGGGCGTCGGCCAGCTGGTCACGTCCGCTGCCCTGCAGCCCGGTGATCGCGATCACCTCACCCGCGTGCAGCTCGAAGTTCACGTCCTCGAACCCGGCCCCCGAGAGCTTCTCGGCCTTGACCAGGACCTCGGACTTCGTGTGGTCGGTGTGGTCGTCGAACACGTCGTGGGCGAGCTGCCGGCCGATCATCAGCTCGGTGATGGAGTTCTCGTTGACGTCCGCGAACGCGCCTTCGGCGACGAGGGCGCCGTCCCGCAGGACGTAGTACCGCTCACAGATCTCGAACAGCTCGGGCATCTTGTGAGAGATGTAGATGAAGCTGACGCCATCCTTCTTCAGCGCCCGCATCGTCTCGAAGAGCTCGGCCGTCTCCTCGTTCGTCAACGCCGTCGAGGGCTCGTCCATGATGATGAGCTCGCTCTCGAACAGCAGCGCCTTCGCGCACTCGACGAGCTGCTTCTCCGCGGCCTGCAGGGTGCCGACCACGGCCTCCGGGTCGATGTCGGCCCGCATCCGGCCGAGCGCCTCGCGGCACCGGGTGATCATCGTGGCGGTGTCGAGCAGGCGCGTCGGGCGCCGCAGCTCCTCGCCGAGGAACATGTTCTCGAAGACCTTCAGGTCGTTGCACAGGTTCAGCTCCTGGTGGATGAACCTGATGCCGAGCCGACCGGCGACCTTGGCGTTCGACAGGGTCTTGGGGCTCCCGTCGATGACGACCTCGCCGTGAGTCGGCGTGATCGCGCCGGCGAGCACGTTCATCAGCGTGGACTTGCCCGCGCCGTTCTCGCCGAGCAGGCCGACGATCTCACCCGGCTCGATGGCAATGCTCACGTGGTCGACGGCGCGGACCGGGCCGAAGTCCACGACGATGTCCTTCATCTCGACAAGCACCCGGGGCGCCCCTTCGTCGCGTGTTCATCTGGGCATGGCAGCCCCCTCGCCCGGGGCTGTGGTCGGGAACGTGGACCCGTACCACAGCCCCGAGCGAGGCCGGGGCTGGACCGCTGACGCGATCAGCTGATCGAGTACCGCTCGACGAAGACGTCGCTCGCCCGGTAGCCGGCGAAGTCGTAGTCGGCGTTGCCGGCGTTGCTGATCGAGAACGACGGGATCAGGTAGATGCCGTCGGTCTCCGTGGCGCCGGTGTACTTCTCGCCGGTGAGGATGCTCACCGAGAGGCGCTCCGCCTCACGGATGAACGACGGGGAGAAGTAGTAGGTCGCGAGCTTGGTGTCCAGGGAGGTGCCCTCGACCTTGTCGAGAGTCTCCTTGCGGCCACCCACCGAGGTGATCAGCTTGACGTCGAGCTTCGCCGGGCCGGCGTAGGACTCCAGGGCGTTCATCAGGCCGTCGGTGATCTCGTCGTCGTGCGTGACGATGAGGTTCAGGCTCTCGATCTCCTCGACGGACTTGGAGTTGAGCCATTCCTCCATCTGGTTCTGCGCGGTCTCGGAGGACCAGTCGGTCACGAACGTGTTGGCCAGCTGGACGAACTTGTCCGAGACGGTCGCGTCGAATCCCTCGTTGCGCTGGGAGGTCACCGTCGAGCTGTCACCGACGAAACGCAAGTAGTTGACCGTCGGCTGGTCGGCGAAGTAATCGGTGACGTACTTGCCCATCATGGTCCCGATGCCGACGTTGTCACCCATGATCTGGGCCGAAAGGCCCTGGAAATCGGTGATGAGGCGGTCATAAACGACCAGCTTCACGCCCGCGTCGATGATGGTCTGCGCGGTCGACCGGAGAGCCTCGCCCTCCATCGGCCACAGCATGATCAGGTCCATGTCGCCACCGGCGAGCAGGTTCTCGATCGAGGCGATCTGGTCGGAGGCCTCGAGCCCGTCCTTCACGACGATGTCGAGGTTGGGGTTCTCGGCCATGAGCCGCTCCGCCTCGGACTTCGCGTGCGCGACGCTCTCGCCGGTGAACCCGTGGTCACCGGACGGCGTGACGACGCCGATCTTGAACTTCTGATCCGTGCTCCCGGCGGAGCTGTCGCTCGAGGCGCTCTCCGTGGAGGCGTCCTTCGACGAGCTCTCCGTGGGCGTGCTCGACGGCGTCGAGCACGCGGCCAGCGCAGCGACAGTTGCCACGGCGGCGACAAATGCGGCGATCTTCTTCACTACGACCCTCCTTGATGACGTGACTGGCGGCCGGTCGACCCGGACATCAGTTGTGGCGACCCAGCCGACCCCGCGCATCGTGGGATGCCGAAACGCCCTGCCGAGCCCGGCGGACATTGCGGTTGCGGTGCGGCTGTCGACGATGCCGAGCCGGCTCCTGGCCCTTCATAACGCTCCCCTGGATGCCACCTTTGGCACCCTCTTAGGTGTGGTTCTACGCTAGTGAATGAGGTAACTTGACAGTAAGTGCCCGAATAAAGTCGGGCAGAGCAAAATTCGAGAGCGTAGGCCGTGAGCATCCCCACAAATCTGGAGAGCATCCCGCGAGCGCGACTGCGACCGCCGAAGCTTCTCCGGCTGGGCGACCGCTTCGTGGCGATGAGCGTCGTCGCCCAGCTCGTCGCCTGCGGTGCCGCCACCACCAAGCCGGAGCTGGCGAAGGCCACCGGCCTGGCGCGCTCGACGATCGACAGCTGTCTGGCCCAGCTCTCCGCGCTGGGCCTGGTGATGAGTGGCGGGGCGTCGGCCGGGCCGCGTCGCGGCCGGCCCGCCGAGAGGTACCGCATCAACCCCGACGCCGGCGCGATCCTCGTCTTCGACATCACGCCGAACCACGTCCGGCTGGCCGTCGCCGGGACGGACCAGCGGCTGCTCGCCAGCGAGCGCAGCTTCTTCGCGCTCGACGTCGGGCCCGAGAAGACCCTGACCTTCGCCGTCCAGCGGGTCGACAGGCTCTTGTCCGAGCTCGGCATCGATCGCGACCATCTGGCCGCCACCGTCGTCTCGCTGCCCGGCCCCGTGGACACCCGGCGAGGGGTGCCGGTGCGACCACCGATCATGCCGGGCTGGGACGGCTTCGGCGTCGCCGACTTCATGCGGCGGGAGTTCGCGTGCCCGTGCGTCGTCGACAACGACGTGAACATCATGGCGATCGGCGAGGCCCGGATCCTGCCGGCCGACCAGTGCCCGATGCTGGTCATCAAGGTGGGAACCGGCATCGGCGGTGGCCTGGTCACCGCCCAGGGCACCCTGCACCGGGGCGCCGACGGCGCAGCGTGCGACATCGGGCACCTGCGCGTGCCGGGGGACCACGACGTCATGTGCTCGTGCGGCAACGTCGGCTGCATCGAGGCGCTGGCGTCCTCCGCGGCGATCACCCGCCGGCTCGGCGACCTCACCGGGCGTCCCGACCTCAGCCAGTCGGAGCTGGCCGAGATGCTCCGGACGGGAGACCCGCTGGCGGTCCGCCTGATCCGCGACGCGGCCGCCCTGCTCGGTGAGACCGTCGCCTCTCTGATCAACGTCTACAACCCCGCGCGCCTGGTGCTCACCGGTCCGTTGACCGCGGTGACCGACGACCTGCTCGCCGGCGTCCGTTCGGTCGCCTACCAGCGCGCGCTACCCCTGGCGACACGGAACCTCACCCTGACCCACTCGGTGATCGGCGAGATGGCCGGGGTGGTGGGCGGCGTGGTGCTCGGGATCGAGCAGGCGCTCTCGTCCGAGTCGCTCAGGTCGCGCTCGACCGCCGCCCGCGCGCACTGATCCCGCCGGAGCGGGAGGCGCCCGGGACGGCGGGCCCGTCAGCCGAGCGCCAGCTCCGCCCGTCCGCCGGCGGCGCCGACCACGTCGTCACCCGCCTGCAGCCGCCAGGCGACGTCGGCGGGGCCCCGGGCCAGCAGCCGACCGCCCTCGCGGCGCACGACGAAGGCGGTCGCGGCACCTCCGGTCGACGACGGCACCACCACCTCGCACTCCTGTCCGTCCGCGAGCTCGAACGCGCGCAGCGTGATGCCGTCGACCCAGTCGTAGTCCGGCCGGGACGTCGTGGCGCCGATCGGCAGCACGGTCCCGGGCCGCACCAGCACCGGGAGCGAGTCGACGGCGTGCACCTGGCTCACCCAGCGCGGTCCGGTCACGGTGGTCCCGTCGAGCAGGGACGTCCACGTCCCCTCCGGGACGTAGACCTCGGCGACGCCGTCCGGGGAGAAGACCGGCGCCACCAGCAGGCTGTCGCCGAGCATGTACTGCGTCTCGGCGGTCAGCGCCGACCGGTCGTCGCCGAACTCGAGCAGCATGTGGCGCAGCATCGGGATGCCGTCGGTGTGCGCCTCCTCCGCCGCCCGCCCGAGGTAGGGCATCAGCGAGTGCTTGAGGCGGGTGAACCGCCGCGTGATGTCGACGGCCTCGTCGTCGAACGCCCACGGCACGCGCACCGAGCTGGAGCCGTGCAGCCGGGAGTGCGACGACAGCAGGCCGAACGCCAGCCACCGCTTGAACACCAGCGGATCGGGAGTGCCCTCGAAGCCGCCGATGTCGTGCGACCAGTACCCGAAGCCGGACAGGCCGAGCGACAGTCCGCCCCGCAGCGTCTCGGCCATCGAGGCGAGCGAGGAGTCGTTGTCCCCGCCCCAGTGCACCGGGAACTGCTGCCCGCCGACGGTCGCGGACCGCGCGAACAGCACCGCCTCGCCCTCGCCACGCTCCTGGCGCAGCACGTCGAACACGGTGCGGTTGTAGAGGTACGTGTAGTAGTTGTGCATGCGGTCCGGCTCGGAGCCGTCGAACCACACGACGCCCTCGGTGGGGATCCGCTCGCCGAAGTCCGTCTTGAAGCAGTCCACGCCCTGACCGAGCAGCGCCCGCAGCTCGCCGGCGTACCAGTCGACGGCCGCCGGGTTGGTGAAGTCGACCAGCGCCATGCCGGCCTGCCACATGTCCCACTGCCACACCGACCCCTCGGTGGTGCGCAGCAGGTACCCCTTGGCCTTGCCCTCCTCGAACAGGCGGGAGCGCTGGGCGATGTACGGGTTGATCCAGACGCAGACCCGCAACCCCCTCGCCTTGAGGCGGGCCAGCATCCCCTCCGGGTCCGGGAACGTCGCCGGGTCCCACACGAAGTCCGTCCAGTGGAACTCGCGCATCCAGAAGCAGTCGAAGTGGAACACCGAGAGCGGCAGGTCGCGCTCGGCCATGCCGTCGATGAACGAGGTGACGGTCCGCTCGTCGTACTCGGTGGTGAACGACGTGCTCAGCCACAGCCCGAAGGACCACGCCGGCACCCGCGCCGGCCGACCGGTCAGCGCCGTGTACCGACGCAGCACGTCCTTGGGCGTCGGCCCGTCGATCAGCAGGTACTCCAGCACCTGCCCCGACACCGAGAACTGCGTGCGCTCCACCATCTCCGAGGCGACCTCGAAGGACACCTTCTCCGGGTGGTCCACCAGCACGCCGTAGCCGCGGGACGTCAGGTAGAAGGGGATGTTCTTGTACGCCTGCTCGCTCGACGTGCCCCCGTCGAGGTTCCAGATGTCCACCGTCTGCCCGTTCTTCACCACCGGGCCGAACCGCTCACCGAGCCCGTACACCAGCTCGCCGGGCGCCAGGGTCAGCTGCTCGTGGACGTACGAGGTCCCGTCCGGGCCCGTCGCGGCACCCACCGAGCGGGCGGCCGACGAGGTGAGGAGCCGCCCGCCGGACCGGAACTCGACCAGCCAGCCCGGGCCCCGGCGTACCCGCACGGTCAGGTCGCCCGACACCAGCTCGCCGCTCTCGTCGTCCACACGCACCTGGGGCACGAAGCCCGGCTGCCCCGTGATCGCGAAGCCGGGACGGCGCTCGGTCCCGCCGTCGAGGTGTGCGATCCGCACCCGGACCACGCCGGGTGCGGGCGCCGAGTAGGTGACGGTGATCAGCGGGAGGTTGAGCGTGTCGCCCCGGGACCGGATCCGCTTGGCGGTCCCGTACACCGTGAGCGTGCCGGCCTCCGGGTCGGCGACGACGTCCCGCACCTCGGCCGGCCGGATCACGGTGAACCCGTCGCGGTCCAGCCAGTAGCCGTTGGTGAACTTCATCGGATCAATCCTTCGCGGTCGGGTGCTACTTCACCGCGCCGGCGGTCACCCCGCGGGTGAGCGTGCGCTGGAAGAACAGGAAGAACAGGAGTGTGGGGACGAGGGACACCAGCGCCCCGGCGTTCAGCGTCGGGACGTCCAGCAGGCGGTCGCCCTGCAGCGAGCTCAACGCGATCGGCACCGTCTGGGAGGCGGGCGTGGTCAGCATGACCAGCGGGATGAAGAACTCGTTCCAGGTCCAGATGAAGAAGAAGATCATCAGGACGGACAGCGTCGGCCGGACGATCGGGAACACCACGCGCCACAGCACGCGCCAGCTGTTCGCGCCGTCGAGCGCCGCGGCCTCGAGAAGAGCCTTCGGGAACGTACCCAGGACGCTGGCGAGAAGGTAGGTGCCGAACGCCGACTGGATCACCGTGAAGATGATGACGATCGACCAGCCGCTGTTGTTCAGGCCCACCTTCTGCGCCATCGTGTAGAGCGGGTACAGCAGCACCTCCTGCGGCAACATGTTGGCCAGCAGGAACACCGCCACCAGCCAGGCGCGACCGCGCACCCGGCCGACGCCGATCGCGTAGGCGGTCAGCAGCGACAGGCCGGTGCCGAGCACGGACACCGCGGCGGACGTCCAGATCGAGTTCCACAGCTTCACCGGGAAGTCGACGGCCGTCCAGAACTTCGTCAGTCCCGTCAGATACAGGTCGGTCGGCAGGCTGAGCGGACCCTGCGAGGAGTAGTCACCGGGCGACTTGAACGCGTTGATCAGCATGAGGACGAACGGCGCCAGCATGAGCACGGCGATGACGCCGCACGCGGCCAGCACCACCCAGCGCAGGGCACCGCGGTGGTGGCGGTCCCCGGTGCGGGTCGGCGTGACGGGCGCGTCGACGCGGCTCGGCATCCCGGCGAGGGCGGTCATCGGACACCCTCCTCGTCCCGGCGGGCAGAGCGGTTCTGCAGCAGCTGGATGACCCCCGCGACGAGGACGATCACCAGCGTCAGCACCGTCGCGACGGCGGCACCGTAGCCGACCTTGGACTTGTCGAAGAAGTTGAGGAACGAGTAGTACGACGGGACCAGCGTGGACAGCTCGGGGCCGCCCCGCGTCAGCACGTAGATCGGCGCGAACACCTTGAGCGCGGCGATGGTGCAGGTCAGGGTGATGACGAACGTCTCAGGCTTGATCTGCGGGATGGTGATGGCCCGGAAGCGCCGGAACCAGCCGGCCCCGTCCAGCTCGGCGGCCTCGTAGAGCTCGGGGTCCACCCGCTGCAGGGCCGACATGAAGATGACGGTCGGATAGCCGATCTGGACCCAGACCAGCACCAGCATCACCGCCGGCAGGGCGGTCGACGGGCTGCCCAGCCAGTTGGGCGGGTGGGCGACGCCGAAACCGCGCAGGAGGGCGTTGAGCGACCCGGTCTCCGCGTTGAAGATCCAGTTCCAGACGATGCCCGCGACGGCCACCGGCATGATCTGCGGCAAGTAGTAGGTGGCGCGCAGGAAGCTGGCCGTGCGGTTGCCGACGTTCTTGCCGATGTAGTCGAACAGGACCGCCGCCAGCACCAGGCCGATCAGCGTGGGGACGATCACCATCGCGACGATCATCCAGACCGAGTTGCGGAACGAGCTCCAGAACGCCGAGTCGCCCAGCAGGTCGGAGTAGTTGCCCAACCCGTACCAGTGCATCGGCGCAAGGCCGCCCTTCCACCGGTGCAGGCTGTAGAAGACGTTGAGCGCGAACGGGACGATGATGACGACCGTCAGCGCGATGACGCCGGGCAGCAGGTAGAGCCAGTAGACCGCCTGGCGCCGCCGCGCGGCGCGATGGACGCGGGGCGTCGAGACCGACATGGGGCCCTCCTGGTCGGGTCGTCGGATGGGGTGGGTCGCGAGCGGGGCGGGTCTCGTCGGGCCCCGGCACACGTCCGGGGCCCGACGAGGTCACGCGTGTCGCATCACTCGCCGACGAGGTCCTTGCGACCGGAGTCGTAGAACGCTCCGAGGTCCTTCAGCGCGTCGGCCGGCGCCTTCGAGCCGTTGACGATCGTCTGGCCGAAGCTGACCAGCTGGTCGTAGAACCCGGCAACCGGCCAGTCGGGGTAGAACGCCAGGCCGTCGTTCTTGACGATCTGGTCGAAGTTCTCCTGCAGGGTCTTGGTGTTCGGGTCCGTGATGACGGAGGAGTCACCGGCGACCGGCAGGCCGCCGAGCTCGGCCGAGGTGTCCTGCGCCGTCTTGCCCAGCGTGGCGTCGATGAACTTGGCCGCGAGCTCCGCGTTCTTGGCGTTCTTCGGGATCACCAGCAGGTTGCCCGACGAGCCGGGGCTCAGCTTGTTGCCCGGGAAGGTGAACTGGCCGAGCTCGAAGGTGGTGATGTCCTTGTTCAGACGACCGAACCACCACGAGCCGGAGACCATGATCGGGTAGGTCCCGGCGATGAACGCCGTGCCCATGTCCTCGGCCTTCAGGCCGGAGGAGTCGGCGGAGATGTAGCCCTTGGACACCCAGTCCGCGAGCGTCGTGGTGCCGTCCAGCAGCGGGCCGGAGGTGAAGTCGACGTCACCCTTGAAGAGCTGGAAGCTGTCGACGAAGGCACGGTCCGCCTTGTTGAGCACCAGCTCGTACCAGAGCTGGCCCAGCGGGTACTCGGCGCCCGCCTCGGCCAGGGGCGTGATGCCGTTCTGCGTGAAGGTGTCCATCGCCTTCTCGAAGTCGGCGAGGTTGCTCGGCACGGTGATCCCGTACTTGTCGAACATGTCCTTGTTGTAGAACACGGTGACGTACTCGCCGTAGCTGGGGACGCCGTACCAGCTGCCGGAACCCATCAGGCCGTTCTCGTCGTACTTCGCCGTGGTCTGGACCGAGGACGACAGCTTGGTGTCCCAGCCGTACTTCTCGGCGTCCGCCGTCAGGTCGGTGAGCAGGCCCTGCGAGGCCAGCTGGCCGGCGGTCGCATTGCCCTTGTTGTACTCCATGACGTCCGGCACGTCGTCGCCCGCCAGGACGATCTTGGCGTTCTTCTGCAGCTGCTCGAACGTCTGCTTCTCCACCTTGACGGTGACGCCCGGGTTCGCCGCCTCGAACTCCTTGATCGCGGCGTTCCACGACTGGGCCATCGCCGAGTCGTCGCCCTCGTAGTGCCAGAACGTCAGGGTGGTGGGGGTGGCGGTGCCCTCCGCCTCGGTGGAGCTCGACGCGGAGCTGCCCCCGGACGAGCACGCGGCCAGGGAGAGTGCCGCGATGGCGGTCGCGGCGACCACCTTCATGCGGGTCGGGATGATCATGACTTTCCTTTCGTCGTGCCGCTCGGCATCGAGCAGCGGGGGGATGGAAAGGCGCGGCTCGTCAGGGCGTGGTGAGCCGGGTGACCGGACCGGACGTCTCCCGGACCTGCAGGGTGCAGGGCAGGTTGAGCCCGGCCGGGGCTGGGCGGCCGTCGAGGACCTCGAGGAGGCCGCGCACCGCTCGGCGGCCCTGGTCGGGACCGGGCGCGGCCAGGTACGTCAGCGGGTGGTCGTACATGTCGCTGATCTCGCCAGAGATCGCGATGCCGACCACCGACACGTCCCGCGGCACGGCGCGGCCGGCCTCCCGCAACGCCGACGCGACGCCGAACAGTGCGAGCTCGTTCATCACGATGACTGCGGTGAGCTCCGGCTGCTCCGCGAGCAGGGCGGTGGTGGCGCGGCGGCCGGCACCGGGGTTGACGTCGCACGGCGTGCTGAGCGGCGTGAGCCCGCGGCGCGTCATCGAGTCCTGGTACGCACGCAGTGCGCGGATCGGAGGCCCGTAGCCGGCGTCGATGTCGGCCTGGGACCTGTTGAGGAAAGCGATGTGGGTGTGGCCCAGACCGGCCAGGTGGTCGACCGCCGCCTCGAGGGCCTCTTCGAAGTCGATGTCCACCCAGACGCGGGCGCCTGGGTCCGCTGAGCGCCCGATCAGCGCGCAGGCCAGGCCCGCGCTCTCCACGGCCTCGATACGGGGGTCGTCCAGCGCGACCTCCATGAGCAGCACGCCGTCGGCGGTGCGGCCGGCGGCCAGCTCGCGCAGCACCTCGGGCTCGGCGCTGCTGACCGGCCAGAGCACCAGCTCGTAGTCGGCCTCGCGCGCCGCTTCGACGGCTCCGTGCACGATCTCGTTCAGGGTGGCGCCCAGGGAGACGCCGTACACCGGGTAGGCGAGCGCCAGGACGTGGGTCCGGCGGGACGCCAGGGCGCGGGCGACGGGATGGCGACGAAAGCCGAGATCGGCCATCGCCTGCTCCACCTGCGCGCGGGTGGCCGCGGAGACGGGCCGCTTGCCGCTGAGCGTGTACGACACCGTGCTCAGCGAGACGCCGGCCAGATCGGCCACGTCCTGCATCGTCGCCATCGCACACCTCCCGGGGCGGAACCCGCGTCGAAGCGCTTCCGCGAAGCGCTTCGACGAAGGATGGCGTCGCGACGGGGATCACGTCAAGCGCGAACCGCCCTGTGACCTGATCGAGACCCGCCCGGGTCCGTCGCGCGTCGGCCGCACGGCTGGTGGCGGCGGACACCGATGCCGGAGCCGCCACAGCGATGTCGTTTTCCCGCTAGCCAGGCCCGGCCCGACGGCGCAGGATCGACCACGTGCCCACCGCCCTGCCCGACGAGGCCACCTGCCGCGCCGCCGTCCGCTCGCGCGACGCGCGGTTCGACGGCTGGTTCGTCCTCGCCGTGACCAGCACGGGCATCTACTGCCGTCCCTCGTGCCCGGCGCGCACACCGCGCGACGACCGGATGCGCTTCTACCCGTCCGCCGCCGCCGCGCAGTCGGCGGGCTACCGCGCCTGCCTGCGCTGCCGTCCGGACGCCAGCCCCGGCTCGCCGGCGTGGGACGTGCGCGGCGACGTGGTGGCGCGGGCGATGCGCCTGATCGACGACGGGCTGGTGGACCGCGCCGGCGTGCCCGGCCTGGCCACCGCGCTCGGCTACAGCGCGCGCCAGCTGGAACGCCTGCTGAACGACGAGCTGGGCGCCGGTCCGCTGGCGCTCGCCCGGGCGCGCCGCGCCCAGACCGCCCGCACGCTCGTCGAGCGCACCGCCCTGCCCATGACGGAGATCGCCTTCGCGGCCGGCTACGCGTCGGTGCGGGCGTTCAACGACGCGATCGGCGAGACCTACGCGCAGTCGCCCAGCCAGTTGCGCGCACGTGCGGTGCGCGACGCGGCGCCCGCCCCGGGCCTCCTCGTGCTGCGGTTGGCCTACCGCCGGCCGCTGGAGCCGTCCAACCTGCTGGGCCACCTGGTCGCGACCGCCGTGCCGGGCGTCGAGGAGTACCGCGACGGCGCGTACCGCACCACGCTGCGGCTGCCGCACGGGTGGGGAGTGGTCAGCGTCCGCCGCCCCGAAGGCGACGCGTTCCCGGTGACGCTGCGCCTGGCGGACGTGCGCGACCTGGCCGCCGCAGTCAGCCGCACCCGCCGGATGCTGGACCTGGATGCCGATCCCGTCGCCGTGGACCGGGCCCTCGCGGCCGACCCGCACCTGCGGCCGCTCGTCGAGCGCGTGCCCGGGCGCCGGGTGCCCCGCACCGCCGACCCGGAGGCGATGGCCCTGCGCGCGGTGATCGGGCAGCAGGTGTCCACGCCCGCCGCGCGCACGCTCGCGGGCCGGCTGGTGGCCGCACTCGGCACGCCGGTGGACGACCCCGACGGCGGGCTGACGCACCTGTTCCCGCGGCCCGGCGACCTCCTGGCCGACGAGCCCGCGACCGCGGCAGCCCTGGCGATGCCGGCGTCGCGCCGCGCGACCCTCCTGACGCTCGCCCGGGCCCTCGCCGACGGCCGCGTCAGCCTGGACGCCGGCGCGGGTCGCACCGAGGCGCTGACCGCGCTGGCCGCCCTGCCGGGCATCGGCCCGTGGACGCTCGGCACCATCGCGATGCGCGCGCTGGGTGACCCGGACGCCTTCGTCGCCGGCGACCTCGGCGTCCGGCTCGCGGCCCGGCGCCTCGGCCTCCCGGCCGGGCCCGGCGGGCTGGAGCGCGCGTCTCGCGCGTGGTCGCCGTGGCGCGCCTACGCCGTCCAGCACCTGTGGGCCACCGGCGTCCACCCCGTCAACGCGCTGCCCGACGACCCGGCGGCACCCCTCGAGCAGGAGGTCTCCGCGTGAGGCACACCACCATCGACTCGCCCCTCGGCCCGCTGACGCTCGTCGCCGACGGCGACGCGCTCGTCGGGCTCTACATGGTCGACCAGCGCCACCGCCCGCCCGACGAGCGGTTCGGCGCGCCGGCGCCCGCCGGCGACGCGACGCTGGCCCGTGCCGCCGACGAGCTCGCCGAGTACTTCGCGGGACGGCGCACGCGGTTCACCGTCCCGCTGCGGACCGCGGGCACGCCGTTCCAGCGGGCCGTCTGGGAGCGGATCGCGGCGATCCCGTTCGGCGCCACGGCGACGTACACCGAGCTGGCCGTCGCCCTCGGCCGCCCGACGGCCACGCGCGCGGTCGGCGCCGCGGTGGGCCGCAACCCGCTGTCCGTCCTCGTGCCGTGCCACCGGGTGGTCGGCTCCGGTGGCGCTCTGACGGGCTACGCCGGCGGGCTGGACCGCAAACGCACCCTCCTGGCCCTTGAGAAGCCTTCTGATCTCACATCCTGAGACCGGGGGGGTCGGATCCCGGGAATCGAGACCTCATCGTGACCGGGAAGTTACGTGCGGGTACGCCCGGTGGTGGTCTGCTGTGGTCGCACGCGCCCGCACGGGCGCTCACCCGGGCTTGTGCCGTCACGGCGGACGTCCGGGTGTATCACCGTGGCACCCAGGCCACGACTGACGGAATGAGGTGGCGGATGCTCTCCGCTTCGCAGCGCCGGCGCACGCTGGCCATCGCCGCCGGGTTCGCGGCGACCACCCTGCTGGTCACCGCATGCAGCTCCGGCGGCTCCTCCGAGAACCCGAGCGGCTCGGCCGGCGGGGAGTCCTCCGCCGCGGGCGGCGGCGCCGGCGGCTCCCTGATCGTCGGCACCACCGACAAGGTGACGCACCTGGACCCGGCGGGCTCGTACGACAACGGTTCGCTCCAGGTGCAGGTGAACGTGTTCCCGTACCTGCTGGGCACCGACTACCAGAGCACCGACGTGGTCCCCGACCTCGCCGAGTCCGCCGAGTTCACGGCGCCCGACGCGTACACCGTCAAGCTGCCGGCCGGGCTGAAGTGGGCCAACGGCCACGACCTGACCTCGTCGGACGTCAAGTTCACCTTCGACCGCCAGCTGGCGATCTTCGCCTCGGGTGCCGACGACGGCAACGGCCCGGGCTCGCTGCTCTACAACCTCGACTCGGTGGAGGCCCCGGACGACACGACGGTGGTGTTCCACCTGAAGTCCCAGTACGACCAGGTGTTCCCGCTGATCCTCACGTCGTTCCCCGGCGCCATCGTCGACGAGGAGGTGTTCGCCGCCGACGCGATCACGCCCGACGACGACATCGTCGCCGCGAACGCCTTCGGTGGCCCCTACGCCATCACCTCGTACTCGTTCAACCAGCTGGTGCAGTACAAGGCGAACCCCAACTACCAGGGCCTGCTCGCCGCGCCGCTGACCGACGAGGTCAACGTGCAGTACTACGACGAGTCGTCGAACCTCAAGCTCGCGGTGCAGGAGGGCGACGTCGACGTGGCGTTCCGCTCGCTGTCCGCCACCGACATCGGCGACCTGCGCAACAACCCCGACGTCAAGGTGGTCGACGGCCCCGGCGGCGAGATCCGCTACGTCGTCTTCAACTTCGACACCCAGCCGTACGGCGCCAAGACGCCGGAGGCCGACCCGGCCAAGGCCCTCGCCGTGCGCCAGGCGGTGGCCGACCTCGTTGACCGCAGCGCGATCTCCGAGCAGGTGTACCAGGGCACCTACACGCCGCTGTACTCCTACGTGCCGGCCGGCTTCGCCGGGGCCACCGAGGTGCTCAAGGACCTCTACGGCGACGGCAACGGCGGCCCGGACGCCGACAAGGCGACCAAGGTGCTGGCCGACGCCGGCGTCGCGACGCCGGTGACGCTGAACATCCAGTACTCCAACGACCACTACGGACCGTCGTCCGGCGACGAGTACGCCCTGGTCAAGGACCAGCTGGAGAGCAGCGGCCTGTTCACGGTCAACCTGCAGACCACCGAGTGGGTGCAGTACTCCAAGGACCGCACCGCCGACGTCTACCCCGTGTACCAGCTGGGCTGGTTCCCGGACTACTCCGACGCCGACAACTACCTGACGCCGTTCTTCCTGACGGACAACTTCCTGTCCAACCACTTCTCCGACCCGGCGGTCGACGAGCTGATCGGCAAGCAGGCCGTCACCGTCGACCCGGCTGAGCGGCAGAAGATCATCGAGGACATCCAGGCGAAGGTGGCTGCGCAGCTCTCCACCCTGCCGCTCCTGCAGGGCGCGCAGGTCGCCGTGGTCCGCACGGACGTCTCCGGCGCCGACACCACGCTCGACGGCTCCTTCAAGTTCCGCTTCGCGGCGCTGTCCAAGGGCTGACCCGGGCGATCCCGGCACGTCCCTGACAGCACCGGGGCGGGTGGGCCTGCCACCATGGCAGGCCCACCCGCCCGATCCCTTGATTGGCGCGCATGACCACCACGCTCGACCCCTCCGCGGCGCAGGCTCCCGCCGCGACGCGCCGCCGTCCCACCGGCGGCGGACTCGGCAGCTACGTCCTCGTCCGGTTCCTGCTCATCGTCCCGACCGTGTTCATCCTGGTCACGATGGTGTTCTTCGTCATGCGGGCCACGGGCGACCCGATCACCGCGGCCCTCGGCGGGCGGCTGCCCGCCGACCAGCTGGCGGAACGGATCCATCAGGCCGGCTACGACCGGCCGCTGCTGGTGCAGTACCTCGAGTACCTGGGGCAGGTGTTCCGCGGGGACTTCGGGCGCACGCTGTCCGACAACCGCGCCGTCACCACCGTGCTCGTCGAGCACGGCACCGCCACGCTGGAGCTGGTCGTGTTCGCGGTGCTGGTCGCGATCGTCGTCGGCATCCCGCTGGGCCTGGTGGCCGGCTACTTCCGCGACCGCGGCCAGGACGCCGCGCTGCGCGTGCTGGCGATCCTCTTCTACGCGACGCCCGTGTTCTTCGCCGGCATCGTGTCCAAGCTGGTGTTCTCGGTGTGGCTGCGCTGGCTCCCCGTCTCCGGGCGTGCGTCGTCGCGCCCGCAGATCGAGCTCCAGACCCTGAAGGACCCCACCGGCATCTACCTCGTCGACGCGATCCGCACGGGCGAGCCGGCAGTGATCGGGGACGTGCTGACGCACCTGGTGCAGCCGGCCCTGGTGCTCGGCCTCGTCACCGCGGGGGTCTTCCTGCGGCTGGTGCGCACCAACATCATCGGCACGCTCGGCACCGACTACGTCACGTCCGGGCGCTCCCGCGGCGTCGGCGAGATGCGGCTGGTGCGCAAGCACGCGCTGCGCCCGGCGCTGATCCCGATCGTCACCGTGATGGGCATGCAGATCGCCATGATGCTCGGCGGCGCCGTGCTCACCGAGACCACCTTCGAGTGGCGCGGCCTGGGGTTCATGCTCGCCCAGTACCTGTCCGCGCGGGACTTCGTCGCCGTGCAGGGCATCGTCGCCCTGCTGGCGGTGATCGTCGCGGTGACCAACTTCCTGGTCGACATCGTCGCTGCGCTCATCGACCCGAGGGTGAGGTACTGAGATGGCCACCCTCGTCGCCCGGCGGCGCTCCTGGTTGGACCGCGTCCCCGTGGTGCACCAGCTGCGCCAGAGCGTCGGCCTCCAGCGTGGCATGCTCATCGCCGGCCTGGCGATCACCGGCCTGTTCCTGCTCGTCGCCCTCGCCGCGCCCGCGCTCGCCCCGTACGGCTTCGCCGACCTGCGCGACGAGGCCGGGCTGTTCGGCTCGCTCCAGCGGCCGTCGTCGGCGCACCCGCTCGGCACCACGGTGGGCGGCTTCGACGTGCTGAGCCGCGTGCTGTTCGGCGCCCGCACCGCGGTGTTCGTCATTGCCGTGGCGGTGGTGGCGTCGCTGTTCCTCGGGGTGCTGCTCGGCGTGGTGTCCGGGTACCTCGGCGGCTGGCTGGACCGCGTGCTCGTCGTCGTCGCGGACGCGGTCTACGCGTTCCCGTCGCTCCTGCTGGCGATCGCGGTGTCGATCGCCATCTCCGGCGGGCAGGCGCGCCTGGTGGGCGGCGTGATGGCGGCGGCGATCTCGATCACCGTGGTGTTCATCCCGCAGTACTTCCGCGTGATCCGCGCGGAGACGGTGCGGATCAAGGCGGAGGCGTACGTCGAGTCCGCGAAGGTGCTGGGCACGTCGACCGCGCGGATCATGTTCCGGCACGTGCTGCGCAACGCGACCCGCACGCTGCCGCTGATCTTCACGCTCAACGCGTCCGAGGCGATCCTCACGCTCGCCGGGCTGGGCTTCCTCGGCTTCGGCATCGAGCAGACCCAGGCCGCGGAGTGGGGCTTCGACCTCAACCGGTCGCTGTCGGACGTCACCAGCGGCATCTGGTGGACGTCGATCTTCCCCGGCACGGCGATCGTGCTCGTGGTGCTCGGCCTGACCCTCGTCGGCGAGAGCCTCAACGACCTGGCCGACCCGCGGCTGCGCGGGCGCCGGGCCGCCGCCGGCGCCGCACCGGTCGAGGCGACGGAGGTGACGGCATGAGCGACGTGGTGGAGCTCCGGGACCTGGCGATCACGTTCGCCACCGACGGGGGGGACGTGCGCGCCGTGCGGGGCGTGGACCTGTCGGTCGCGCCGGGCGAGGTGCTGGCGATCGTCGGCGAGTCCGGGTCCGGCAAGACCGTGACCGCCCGCTCCATCCTCGGCCTGCTGCCGGAGACGGCGACGACGAGCGGCGCCATCCTGCTGCGCAACCACGCCGACACCGGCACCGCCGACGTGCTGACCCTGCGCCGTGGGGGGCTGCGCGCGGTGCGCGGGCGCGACGCGGCGATGGTGTTCCAGGAGCCGTCCACCGCGCTCAACCCGGTGTACCCGGTGGGCTGGCAGATCGCCGAGGGCCTGCGGGCGCACCGGCGGATCTCCCGCGCACAGGCGCGTGCCGCGGCCGTCGACGTGCTGCGCCGGGTGGGCATCCCCGACCCCGAGCACCGGGTGGACCACTACCCCCACCAGTTCTCCGGCGGGCAGAAGCAGCGCATCGTCATCGCGATGGCGCTGGTGCTGGACCCGGGCCTGATCATCGCCGACGAGCCCACCACCGCCCTCGACGTCACGGTGCAGGCCGAGATCCTGGACCTGCTGCGCCGCTGCCGCGACGAGTTCGGCAGCGCGATCCTGCTGATCACGCACAACATGGGCGTGGTGGCGGACCTGGCCGACCGCGTCGCGGTGATGTACGACGGCGAGATCGTCGAGCAGGCGGACGTGCGGACGCTCTTCTCCGCGCCCCGCCACCCGTACACGCAGCGCCTGCTGGCGGCCGTGCCGCGCATCGGCACCGGCAAGCTGCGCGACAAGATCCGCCCGAGCGCGGCGGTCGAGGAGCTGCGGCAGGACTTCGCGGCCGACGAGCACCTGGTGGCTCCGGGCGAGCCCGTCGTCGAGGCGCGCGGGCTCGTCGTGCGCTACCCCGGTCGCCTCCGCCGCCCCGGCTTCACCGCCGTGGACGGTGTCGACCTGGTGATCCGGCCCGGCGAGATGCTCGGGCTGGTCGGGGAGTCCGGCAGCGGCAAGACGACCATCGGCCGCGCGATCGCGGGCCTGACGCCCGTGACGGGCGGCTCGCTGCGCGTGCTCGGCGTGGAGATGAACGGCGTGCGGGAGCGCGCCTTCCGCCCGGTGCGCCGGCGGATCGGGTTCGTGTTCCAGGACCCGGCCACCAGCTTCAACCCCCTGCTGACCATCGCGCAGTGCGTCGCCGAGCCACTGGTGGTGCACGGCGTGGCCGGTGACGCCCGGGAGGCGCGGCCTCGGGTGGACGAGCTGCTGGAGGCCGTGCAGCTCGACCGCTCCTACGGCGACCGGTTCCCGCACGAGCTGTCCGGCGGCCAGCGGCAGCGCGCCAGCCTGGCGCGCGCCCTGGCGCTGGACCCGGAGCTGCTGATCGCCGACGAGCCCACCAGCGCCCTCGACGTCTCGGTGCAGGCCCGCGTGCTGGACCTGTTCGCCGAGCTCCAGGCCGAGCTGCGGTTCGCGTGCCTGTTCATCAGCCACGACCTGGCGGTGGTGGACCTGCTGGCGGACCGGATCGCCGTGCTGCACCTGGGCCGGCTCGCGGAGCACGGCGAGGCCGAGCAGGTGCTCGCCGACCCGAAGGACCCGTACACGCAGCGCCTGCTGGCCAGCCTGCCGGTGCCGGACCCGGACGAGCAGGCGGTCCGCCGCGAGTCCTGGCGGGCGCTGACCACCCGGTAGTCTTCGGCCCCGTGACGTGGCTGGTGACGGGCGGGGCGGGGTACATCGGGTCGCACGTGGCACTGGCCTTCCGGCAGGTGGGCCTCGACGTGGTGGCGCTCGACGACCTGTCGAGCGGGCACCGCGAGTTCGTGCCGCAGGACGTGCCGCTGGTCGTGGGGTCGGTGCTCGACGTCGACCTGGTCCGCGGCGCGCTGGCGGAGCACGCCGTGACCGGCGTGGTGCACCTGGCCGGCTTCAAGTACGCCGGCGTCTCGGTGCAGCGCCCGCTGCACACCTACGAGCAGAACGTCACCGGGACGGCGCACCTGCTGGCCGCGATGGCCGCCGAGGGCGTCGACCGGCTGGTGTTCTCGTCGTCGGCCGCCGTGTACGGCACGCCGGACGTCCCGCTGGTCACCGAGGCCACGCCGACCGCGCCGGAGTCGCCGTACGGGGAGTCGAAGCTGATCGGCGAGTGGCTGCTGGCGGACCAGGCGCGCGCCACCGGCCTGCGCCACACCTCGCTGCGCTACTTCAACGTGGTGGGCTCCGGCACGCCGGACCTGTACGACACCAGCCCGCACAACCTGTTCCCGCTGGTGTTCGACGCGCTGCTGGCCGGTCGCACGCCGCGCATCAACGGCGACGACTACCCGACACCCGACGGCACGTGCGTGCGCGACTACCTCCACGTGGCCGACCTGGCCGCGGCGCACGTCACCGCCGCGCAGGCGCTGACCGAGGGCCGCCCGCTCGAGACCGTCTACAACCTGGGCTCCGGGGACGGCGTCTCGGTGCGCCAGATCATGACGGCGGTCGCCACGGCGACCGGCATCGCGTTCACCCCCGAGGTGGGTCCGCGCCGGCCCGGCGACCCGGCGCGGATCGTCGCGTCCGGCGAGCTGGCCGCGCGCGACCTCGGCTGGCGGATGCGGCACACGCTCGACGAGATGGTGGCCTCCGCCTGGCAGGCGCGCTCAGCCCACTGAGGCGCCCGCCGCGGGCAGGGCCTGCAGCTCCGGCAGCCGGGCCGCCAGCCCTTCGTAGGCGGCGAGCGTTCCGGCGTAGACGCCCGACGAGCGCGGACGGTGGACGACGACCTCGTCGAACCCCAGCGCCGCCGCGCGCTGGATGCCCTCGACGGCCGTCCCGACGCTGGACAGGGCGAACACCGGCGCGCCGTCGAGCGACAGCCAGCGACTGACGCGCTGCGAGTGCCCGGCGCCGCGGCACGCCTCGTCGAACCGCTCGACCAGCTCGGCCAGACCGCGCCACCACGCCTCCTGGTCGGCCGCCGTCACGCTCTCGCCCGTGTCGAACGACGGCCCGTACGTGGCCCAGCCCTGCCCGTAGCGCGCCGCGAGCGCCATCGCCTTCGGGCCGTTCGCCGCGACGACGAACGGCGGGCGGGGCCGGGCCAGCGTGCCGGGGATCATCCGCGCGCCGCGCGCCTGGTACCAGGTGCCGCTCCGCTCGGTCACGGGTTGCGTCAGCAGCTCGTCGAGCAGCGCGACGAACTCGGCGAAGCGCTCGGCGCGCTCCCGCCGCGTCACCGCGTGGCCCAGCACGCCCGCGTCGTGGCCCTCCCCGCCGGCGCCGATGCCGAGCAGGAACCGGCCGCCGGAGACGTCGTCGAGCCCCATGACGTCCTTGGCGAACGGCACCGGGTGCCGGAAGTTGGGCGACGCCACCCAGGTGCCCAGGCGGATGCGGTTCGTCACCGCAGCGGCGGCGGCGAGCAGGGGGACGGTGGCGAACCACGGCTCGTCGGCCAGCGACCGCCAGGCGAGGTGGTCGTACGTCCAGGCGTGGTCGAAACCCAGCTCCTCCGCCTCGACCCAGTGCGCGCGGGCGACCGCCCACCGCTCCTGCGGCAGCAGCACCACCCCGATCCCCACCATCGGCGCTCACTCCCCCTCGCGTGTCGGCCTACTCGTGCGTCGGCCTACTCGTGCGTCGGCCTACTCGTGCGTCGAACCCTCGTGCGCGGCGTGCGCGGCGGGCTCCAGCTGGAACGTGCAGTGCGCCACGTCGAAGTGGCCGGCCAGGCAGTCTGCCAGCGCGTCGAGCACGCCGCCCGTCCGCCCGGCGGCGATCACCTCGTCGGCGACGACGACGTGCGCCGAGAGCACCGGGACGCCCGACGTGATGGTCCACGCGTGCAGGTCATGGACGTCCGCCACGCCGGGGACACCGGTCATGTGGGTGCGGACCGCCGCGAGGTCCACGCCCTCCGGCGTCGCCTCCAGGAGCACCGCGGCCACCTGCCGCAGCAGCATCGCGGCGCGGGGCAGGATCACCAGGCCGATGAGCACGGAGGCGATACCGTCCGCCCGCTGGAACCCCGTGGTCAGCACGACGAGCGCCGCCGCGACCACCGCCAGCGAGCCCAGCAGGTCGCCCAGCACCTCGAGGTACGCGCCGCGGACGTTGAGCGACTCGGCCTGGCCCCGGCGCAGCAGCACCAGCCCCGCGCCGTTCGCGGCGAGCCCGACGAGGGCCACGGCGAGCATCAGCCCCGCCTCGACCGGCCGCGGCGACGCGATGCGGCCGATGCCCTCGACCACCACGACCACCCCGACGGCGGCCACCACCATGCCGTTGACCATCGCGGCCAGCACCTCGGCGCGCTGCCAGCCGTAGGTGCGCCGCGCGGTGGCCGGCCGGGCCGCCAGGCCCGTCGCCAGCAGGGCGAGCGTCAGCCCCGCGGCGTCCGTCAGCATGTGCCCGGCGTCGGCGATCAGCGCGAACGAGCCCGACAGCACGCCACCCACCACCTCGGCGACCAGCACCGCGGCGGTGATCCCCAGGGCGGCGGTCAGCCGACCGCGGTATCCCTGGGTCGCCGTGACGTGGCCGTGCCCGTGGTCGTCGCTCACCGAGCCGCCTCGGGCACAGCCCGCCGCGTGGCGTGCATCCGTCAGCTCCAGCCGAGGTCGTCGAGCCGCTCGTCATCGATGCCGAAGTGGTGCGCGATCTCGTGGACCACCGTGACCGCCACCTCCTCGACCACGTCGTCGCGGTCGTCGCACACGGCGAGCGTCGGGTTGCGGAACACGGTGATCCGGTCCGGCAGCGACCCGGCCGCCCACCAGCCGGTCCGCTCGGTCAGCGGGGTGCCCTCGTAGAGGCCCAGCAGCTCGGGGTCGTCGCTCGGCGCGTCGTCCTCCACCAGCACCACGACGTTCTCCATGAGGGCGGTCAGCTCCGGCGGGACGCGGTCCAGCGCATCCCGCACGGCGTCCTCGAAGTCCTCCCGGCTCATGGTGACCACGTGCCCATCTTCCCGCTTTGGAGGTTCGGCGCCCGACCCGTATGATCGTCGTCGGTCTTCCGACGCCTCGTCGTCAGGGGCGTGAGCCCCCATCGTCTAGCGGCCTAGGACCCCGCCCTTTCACGGCGGTAGCACGGGTTCGAATCCCGTTGGGGGTACGGATACGTACAACGGCTTCTCACGAGGCCCCGTAGCGCAGTTGGTTAGCGCGCCGCCCTGTCACGGCGGAGGTCGCGGGTTCAAGTCCCGTCGGGGTCGCTCGATCGATAGATCGCCCGGGCTCTGTAGCTCAGTTGGTAGAGCGCACGACTGAAAATCGTGAGGTCACCGGATCGACGCCGGTCGGAGCCACCTCGCAAGGCCCCCGCTCCCGCGGGGGCCTTCGCCGTCCTCGGACGCTGCCGCGCCGGAAGCCCGCACGTTGTGATGTTCTTCACGATCTGGGGCTATCGTCCCTCCCGCCTCCCTGACGTCGTCCTACGCTGGTCGAGGGTTCGAGGGGCACGCCTCGATACCACGGACCAGAGGAACGTCACCGTGAGCGCGACAACTGCACAGCTCCCCACCACGAAGGCTCTCCCGGAGCAGACGGTCGACCGGTACCCCGACAACGCTGTCGACGAGTACGGCGAGATCGTCCCGATCCCGATGCCGCCCCTGGCGCACCCCGCCGGCGAGCTGGCGCACCCCTGGTCGGACTGACCGTTCGGCTCTGACGTCGGTCGGGCGTGATCGACACGCCGGACTGCCGTGCGTCCGCGCGCGGCGCCCGCCACACTGGCACCCGGACGTCCGTACGACGAAGGGTCCGTGCGATGGTCACCCCGCAGACGCCCCCGGGCGAGCTCCGTTCGCTGGGGCAGCTGGTCAACGACCTCTCCGAGAACACGTCGCGCCTGGTGCGCGCCGAGATCGACCTCGTCAAGGCGCAGATCTCCGACCGGGCCAAGAAGGCCGGCGCCGGAGGCGGGCTGCTCGCCGGGGCCGCGGTCCTCGCGTGCTACGCCGTCGGCGTCCTCATCACCGCCGCCGTGCTGGGGCTCGCCGTCGCGCTGCCGGCGTGGGCCGCGGCGCTCATCGTGTTCGGCGCGCTGCTCCTGGTGATCGGCGGCCTGGTGCTCGTCGGCGTGCGCCTGCTCAAGAAGAGCTCGCTGCCGCCGGAGCCCAACCCGGTGACCAACGTGCGCGATGACATCGCCGCGGTGAAGGAGGGCTTGCACGCATGAGCGACACCCGGCGCCGGAGCGAGCTCGAGGACGCGCGGCTCGCCGCCCGTGCGGACCTGACCGCGACGGTCGAGGAGCTCGCCGCGTTCTTCAGCCCACGGACGCAGGCCGCACGCGCGAGGGCGCGAACCATGCGCCTGTTCCATGACGCAACAAGCCCGTCGGCAGCCACGGGGGACCGCCGGCGGGCTCGGATGGTCTTGGTTGCCGCCGCGGGTGTCACCGCGGCGGTGGTGGCCGGCCTCGTCGGCCGGCTGGGCCGGCGCTGAGCGCCGGGGACGCGGTCAGTCGACCTGGCGCTGCTGCGGCAACCCGTCGAGCAGCTCGCGCACCTCGGACTCGCGATACCGGCGGTGGCCGCCGAGCGTCCGGATGGACGACAGCTTGCCGGCCCGTGCCCAGCGTGTGACCGTCTTGGGGTCGACGCGGAACAGGCTGGCGACCTCGGACGGCGTCAGCAGGTTCTCCGGCTGAACGGGCAATCCGCTCATGTTCTTCCTCCACGGTACGTCGGCCGCCCGCGGGCGTTTGCCCACGACCGGACGGACCCGCCCCGTTGGGGCGGCCTGGCGTCTCAGGCTGACACACCGTCATGCCATAAGACAAACCGGGCCGTTGCGCCCCGAGCAGGACGAACCTGGCTACGTGACCTTTACGTTACATCTGCGCACAACACGCCCAGCCGCGCCGTTAGTCCCGTTTCCCGGCGTGTCGGGCCATGTGACATCGGCCACGTTCGTGCCGGGCGAGGGCCTAGGGACCGAAGTCCTAGCAGGCCGAAGACCACCCGCGACAGCCCGCCGCCGGGAGGGGCGCCGGTGGCCGGAATGCTCACGGACCATGTACCGTTGGCCCTCGAACAGACGCACATTCAGCACCCCGGGGCCGCACACGTGAGCACGGTGCCGCCCCGCTTCCACGTCAGAGGGGGTCGATGCCATGGGGCGCGGCCGTCAGAAGGCAAAGCAGACGAAAGTCGCCCGTGAGCTCAAGTACATGAGCCCGGACACCGACTACCGGGCCCTCCAGGCCGAGCTCTCGTCACGCAGCCACCGCGACGTCGTCACCGACGCCCCTCCCAACTCCGATGCCGACCCGTGGCAGGACTGGGCCGGCGAGGACCGGGAGGACGACGAGGAAGAGGCCTAGCCGAACCGGTAGGCCCCCGTCAGCTGCACGGCCCCGCCGTGCACGCCCTTGGTGCCCGTCACCAGGTCAGGCGTGCCCTCGTCGTGCGCGTCGTCGCGGACATCGCCGAGCACCCAGGCCGGTAGCCCCAGCTCCGTCGCGTGCGCCAGGACGCCGTCGACGGCCTCGGGCGCCACCACCGCCACCATGCCGACGCCGAGGTTGAGCGTCGCCTCCAGGTCGCGCTGCGGCACCCCGCCCAGGCGTTGCACCAGGCCGAACACCGGCGGGACGGTCCACGAGCCGCGCGCCACGCCGCCGACGAGCCCGGCGGGCAGCACCCGCGCCAGGTTGGCGGCCAGCCCGCCGCCCGTGACGTGGCTGAACGCGTGCACCCCACCCGCGGCGCGCTCGACGAGCGCCAGGCAGTCGGAGGCGTACACCCGTGTCGGGGTGAGCAGCTCCTCCCCCAGCGTCCGGCCCAGCTCGTCGACGTGGCGCTCGAGTGACCACCCGGCGCGGGCCACCACGCCGCGCACCAGCGAGTAGCCGTTCGAGTGCAGGCCCGACGAGGCGAGGGCCACCAGCACGTCACCGGCGCGCACCCGGTCCGGCCCCAGCAGCCCGTCCGCCTCGACGATGCCCGTCGCGGCACCGGCCACGTCGTACTCGTCGGGCGCGAGCAGGCCGGGGTGCTCCGCGGTCTCGCCGCCGACGAGCGCCGTGCCGGCCACCTCGCAGGCGGCCGCGATGCCGCGCACCACGTCCGCGATGCGCTCGGGAACCACCTTGCCGCAGGCGATGTAGTCGGTCATGAACAACGGCGTGGCGCCGACCACGACGACGTCGTCCACCACCATGCCCACCAGGTCGAAGCCGATGGTGTGGTGCACGTCCATCGCCTGCGCGATCGCCACCTTGGTGCCCACGCCGTCGGTGCTGGTCGCGAGCAGCGGCGCGCGGTAGGCGGCGAACGCCGACAGGTCGTACAGCCCGGCGAAGCCGCCCACGCCCCCGACCACCGCGGGGCCGTGCGTGCGTCGCACGGCGTCCTTCATCAGCTCGACGGCCTTGTCGCCCGCCTCGGTGTCGACGCCGGCGGCGGCGTAGGTCAGGGGCTCGCTCGGGGCCCCCGCGCTCGCGAGCCTGCGGGCGACCCCGCCCTGCGGCTCGCTCACGGCTGGTCCAGCGCGGTCGTGGCGCCGGCGCCGGGCACCAGGTGCAGCAGGCCGTCCTCGGGAGCGCCGAGGGGCAGGGACTGCTGCTCCAGCAGGTGTTTGCCCAGCCGGTCGTCGGGCGGCAGCGGGATGGGGTAGCTGCCCGTGAAGCAGGCGGTGCACAGCTGGCCGGCCGGCTGCTCCGTCGCGGCCACCATGCCGTCCAGCGAGATGTAGCCGAGGGAGTCCGCGCCGAGCGACGCAGCGATCTCGTCGACCCTCAGGCCGTTGGCGATCAGCTCGGCGCGCGAGGCGAAGTCGATGCCGTAGAAGCAGGGCCACTCCACGGGCGGCGAGGAGATCCGCACGTGCACCTCGGACGCGCCGGCCTCACGCAGCATCCGCACCAGCGCGCGCTGGGTGTTGCCACGGACGATCGAGTCGTCGACCACGACGAGCCGCTGGCCGCGGATCTGCTCGCGCAGCGGGTTGAGCTTGAGGCGGATGCCGAGCTGGCGCAGCGTCTGCGAGGGCTGGATGAAGGTGCGGCCGACGTAGGCGTTCTTCGTCAGGCCGTGCCCGAACGGGATGCCGGACTGCTGCGCGTACCCCACCGCCGCGGGCGTGCCCGACTCCGGCACGGGGATCACCAGATCAGCCACGGCCGGGTGCTCCACCGCGAGCCGACGCCCCATCGCGACCCGCGCGGCGTGCACCGAGCGTCCGGCGATCGTCGTGTCCGGCCGTGCCAGGTAGACGTACTCGAAGATGCAGCCCGCGCGCTGCCCGGTGGCGAACCTCGTCGAGCGCAGGCCGTCCGCGTCGATGGCGATCAGCTCGCCCGGCTCCACCTCCCGCACCACGCTCGCGCCGACGATGTCCAGCGCGGAGGTCTCCGAGGCGACCACCCAGCCGCGCTCCAGGCGGCCGAGCACCAGGGGTCGCACACCCTGCGGGTCGCGTGCGGCGTACAGCGTCGTCTCGTCCATGAAGACGAGGGAGAAGGCGCCGCGCAGGCGCGGCAGCACCTCCGCGGCGGTCGCCTCGAGGGTGTGGTCCGGGTCCCCGGCCAGCAGCGCGGTGATCACGGCGGTGTCGGTGGTGTTGCCGCGGGCCAGCTCGCCGCGGCGCTTGCTGCCGTAGCGCTCGGCGACCAGGTCCACCAGCTCGGCGGTGTTGGTCAGGTTCCCGTTGTGGCCCAGGGCCACGGTGCCCGCCGCGGTGGCGCCGAGCGTCGGCTGCGCGTTCTCCCAGGTGGAGCCGCCGGTGGTGGAGTAGCGGGTGTGGCCGATGGCCAGGTGCCCGGTCAGCGCGGCGAGCGAGGTCTCGTCGAACACCTGGGAGACCAGGCCCATGTCCTTGTAGACCAGCAGCTGGCTGCCGTTGCTGGTCGCGATGCCCGCCGACTCCTGACCCCGGTGCTGCAGCGCGTACAGCCCGAAGTACGTCAGCTTGGAGACCTCCTCGCCGGGCGCCCAGACGCCGAAGACCCCGCAGGCGTCCTGCGGGCCCTTCTCGTGGGGAAGGAGGTCGTGGGTCAGTCGTCCGTCAGGGCGGGGGGCCACGGCCCTATGGTCGCATACCCCTCGGCCCGGGCCGGGGTCGGTGTCAGCGCGCTCGACGGCGGGAGCGGGCGTCCGCCCAGAGCGCGAGCAGCGCGCCGACGAGCGCGCCCAGCGCGCCCAGCGCGAGCGCCGACGCCGCACGGGCGCCGTTCGCGCCGGCCAGCGCCGGGATCACGCCGCCCGTGTCGGAGAGGGCTCCCGTGTTGAGCACCGTCGCCAGGATGACGCCGAGCAGCACCCCGACGAGAATCCCGGCGCCGATGAACGCACCGAACTTCGGGGCACGGCGGGGCAGCACCGTGTCGGCGAGGCGGACGAGGGCCGGCTCGTCGGGCAGTGGGTCCGGGGACTCGTCGGGCGCG
>Ga0255338_1002231_pt1 | contig 29691 bp, 32 predicted proteins | sample MeOH1_35cm_T4_19_FD_203715 | JGI IMG/M metagenome (GOLD analysis project Ga0255338, IMG submission 203715) | Sandy soil microbial communities from University of British Columbia, Vancouver, Canada - MeOH1_35cm_T4_195 | ecosystem: Engineered > Artificial ecosystem > Sand microcosm > Unclassified ... | reverse complement strand
CTTCACATTCGCCAGCCCATGTCCTGCACTGGCCCACCTGGCGGCGCCGACATCAGCGCCGGGCACAGATCTGTCACTACCAGCGGCGTGGCTGCACTCTGCCCTCCATTAATCTACGGCTGTAGTATTAGGGCCTGTCATCAATTGAGCCAAGTGACGATGGCAGCCAGGTGGATGGCGCCGAGGAGGGCCTCGGCGGTTTTGTCGTAACGCGTGGCAATGGCGCGGCACTGCTTGAGGCGAGTAGAGAAGTTCTCGATCACGTGTAGGACCTTGTACAGATGTCGGTCATAGCGACGTTGGGTCTTGCGGGTGCGCAGGCAAGGAATGACCACGCCCTTGCCCGATTCCAGCAAAGGCCGCACCAGGCGATCGTGGGCGTCGTAGGCCTTGTCGGCAATGACCGATTGGGCAGCGCTTGTTGACGCCGGCCGAAAACTGATCATTGGTCAATGTCCGGTAGCGATGTAAGCGTTGACGTACAAACCAAAGTTCAGCGACAGCAGCCAGCCAAGCTGCCCCTCGACACGGGGGCCCAGACGTTGAAGGGGGGGAGCGTAAAGCCCTGTCTTCAGCATCTAAGTATTCACGTCAAGCTACTCAGTTCAAAACGGATAAAAAATCGCTTGACTACATAGGATGCGCTTGTTGTGCGGGAATTCCAGCCCCGCGTTCTGCAGCGCCGAGCGCACGCGCTCGCGGGCCTCCTTCACTTCCACATCGGCCAGGCCGACCAGCGTGAAGCTGGGCAGGCCGTTGGCCAGATGCACCTCCACCGTGACGGCGGGCGCATCCAGCCCCAGCAGGGCGCGGCTTTGCACCAAAGACAGACTCATGATGGCTTTCCTCCCCAGACCGGTGCGATCGCTGCCCGACATTGACGGATCGCCCCGCCATGCACTAAACCAGTGCTGTCCACCACGCGCCGCGCGGCGGTTTCCTGGCACCATTGTGTCCAGTTGTTGCCGCCCCCTTGGGGAAGTTGATCTGGCACGGTCCATGCTTTTAGTTCTCCATCATTCAACCACCTCAGGAGATTTTCATGACGTTTGCCTCCCTCAAGCCCTTCGCCCTGCTTGCCGTTGCGCTGGCCTGCGGCGGCGCGATGGCGCAGTCCGCGGCACCGGCTCCGGACTACACGCTGTCGTTCAATGTGGGGGCGACGACCGACTACCGCTACCGCGGCATCTCCCAGAGCCGCCTGAAGCCGGCCCTGCAAGGTGGCGCTGATTTCGCCCACAGCAGCGGCTTCTACGTCGGCACCTGGGCCTCCACGATCAAGTGGATCAAGGACGCCGGCGGTGACGCCAACGTGGAACTGGACCTGTACGGCGGCTACAAGGGCACGGCTGGCGACGTGGGTTATGACGTCGGCGTGCTGCGCTACCAGTACCCCAGCCACAGCCTGGCCATCAGCCCCAACACCACCGAACTCTACGGCGCCCTGAGCTACGGCCCGGCCACGCTGAAGTACTCGCACAGCGTGACCAACCTGTTCGGCTTCGCCGACAGCAAGAACAGCGGCTACCTGGACCTGAACGCCACGTTCGACCTGGGCACCGGCTGGTCGGTGGCGCCGCACATCGGCCACCAGCGGGTCGCGAACAACAGCGCCTTCTCCTACACCGATTACTCGCTCACCCTGGGCAAGGACCTGGGCAGCGGCCTCTCGGCCTCCGCCACCGTGGTGGGCACCGACGCCGACAAGGCCCTGTACGTGACGCCGGCCGGCAAGTTCACCGGCAAGACCGCGCTGCTGCTCGGCGTCAAGTACAGCTTCTGACCTCATAACGCTGAAGGAGCACAGCATGAAACTCGTTACTGCCATCATCAAGCCGTTCAAACTCGACGAGGTCCGTGAGGCCCTCTCCGCCATCGGCGTCCAGGGCATCACGGTGACCGAAGTCAAGGGCTTCGGCCGGCAAAAAGGTCACACCGAGCTGTACCGCGGCGCGGAATACGTGGTCGACTTCCTGCCCAAGGTCAAGATCGAGGCCGCCATCGCCGACGACCTGTCCGACCGCGTGATCGAAGCCATCGAGGGCGCGGCGCGCACCGGCAAGATCGGCGACGGCAAGATCTTCGTCTACGACATCGAACAGGTGATCCGCATCCGCACCGGCGAAACCGGCAAGGACGCGCTCTAAGTCTTCCCCGACCCGAAAGAGAGCCCTGACATGAAGAAACTGCTAGCCTCCCTGGCGCTGGGGTTGAGTCTGCTGGCCGGCGGCACCGCCGCGCTGGCCCAGGCCCCCGAAGCCCCTTCCGCGGCGACGGCCCCGGCCGAAGCCAAGTCCGCCGAAGCCGCCGCGCCGGCCGCAGCCGCCCCGGCGGCGGCTGTCGTTGCACCGGCTGCCGCGGCCCCGGCCGCGCCCGCCGCGGCGGCTGAAGCCCCGGCGCCCGTCCCCAACAAGGGCGACACCGCCTGGATGATGGTGTCCACCCTGCTGGTGATCCTGATGGTCCTGCCGGGCCTGGCGCTGTTCTACGGCGGCCTGGTGCGCAGCAAGAACATGCTGTCCGTGCTGATGCAGGTGATGGTGACGTTCTCGCTGATCACGGTGCTGTGGTTCATCTATGGCTACAGCCTCGCGTTCACCGAGGGCAACGCCTTCATCGGCGGCTTCGACCGTCTCTTCATGAAGGGCATCTGGGACAACGCCGCGGGCACCTTCGCCAACGCCGCGACCTTCAGCAAGGGCGTGGTGATCCCCGAGATCGTGTTCGCCGCCTTCCAGGCCACGTTCGCAGGCATCACCTGCGCGCTGATCGTCGGCGCCTTCGCCGAGCGCATCAAGTTCTCCGCCGTCATGCTGTTCATGGTGCTCTGGTTCACCTTCAGCTACCTGCCCATGGCCCACATGGTCTGGTTCTGGATGGGCCCGGACGCCTACACCGGCAAGGAAGTCGTGGACGCGATGAACGGCAAGGCCGGCCAGATCTGGCAATGGGGCGCGCTGGACTTCGCCGGCGGCACCGTGGTGCACATCAACGCCGCCGTCGCCGGCCTGGTCGGTGCCTTCATGGTCGGCAAGCGCGTCGGCTACGGCCGTGAATCCATGGCGCCGCACAGCCTGACGCTGACCATGGTCGGCGCCTCGCTGCTGTGGGTGGGCTGGTTCGGCTTCAACGCCGGCTCCGCGCTGGAAGCCAACGGCTTCGCCGCCCTGGCCTTCATCAACACGCTGGTGGCCACCGCCGCCGCCGTGCTGGCCTGGTGCCTGGGTGAAGCGCTGATGCGCGGCAAGGCCTCCATGCTGGGTGCCGCCTCCGGCGCCGTGGCCGGCCTCGTGGCCATCACCCCGGCCGCCGGCAACGTCGGCATCGGCGGTGCCCTGGCGATCGGCATCATCGGCGGCTTCGCCTGCCTGTGGGGCGTCAACGGCCTCAAGCGCCTGCTCGGCGCGGACGACTCGCTGGACGTGTTCGGCGTGCACGGCGTGGGCGGCATCGTCGGCGCCCTGCTGACCGGCGTGTTCAACTCGCCCAGCCTGGGCGGCCCCGGCTTCGTGGCCGACTGGGTCACCGCAACCGGCATCACCGCCGCCGACTACTCGATCGCCAGCCAGGTCTGGACGCAGGCCAAGGGCGTGCTGCTGACCGTGGTCTGGTCCGGCGTGGTGTCCTTCATCGCCTACAAGATCGTGGACCTCACCATCGGCCTGCGGGTCAGCGAGGAAGACGAGCGCGAAGGTCTGGACATCCGCTCGCACGGCGAATCCGCCTACACCCGCTGAGGTGGCCGACACCGGGGCGCGGCGACCATCGCCGCCCCCGGTTGAAAGAGAACGTTTCCCTTGGATTTCAGCCCACTTCGGTGGGCTTTTTTTCGTCCCAAGGGGGCCCGGGCGCGGCGGGCACCCCCGGGCTTGCGCCAATGGCGTGGCGGCGCGCGCGCACTACCATGCCTTCATGGACGCAGCGCTTCAATCCCTGGTGGACACCGTGCGCACGGCCGCCGCGCGCGGCACGCCGCTGCGTATCCGCGGCGGCGGCAGCAAGGACTTCTACGGCCCGCCCACGCCGGGCGCGCTGCTGGACACCACGGGCCACGCCGGCGTCATCTGCCACGAACCGAGCGAGCTGGTCGTCACCGCTCGCGCCGGCACGCCGCTGGCCGCGCTGGAAAGCCTGCTGGCCGAACGCGGCCAGGGCCTCGCCTTCGAGCCACCGCATTTCGGCCCCGGCGCCACCGTGGGCGGCATGGTCGCGGCCGGCCTGAGCGGGCCGGCGCGCGCCAGCGTCGGCGCGGTGCGCGACTACCTGCTCGGCGCGACCCTGCTCAACGGCCGGGGCGAACTGCTGACCTTTGGCGGCCAGGTCATGAAGAACGTCGCCGGCTACGACGTCAGCCGCCTGCTCGCCGGCTCGCTCGGCACGCTGGGCGTGATCACCGAGGTCTCGCTCAAGGTGCTGCCGCTGGCGCCGGCCGAGGCCACGCTGCGCTTCGAATGCGGCCAGGCCGAGGCGCTGGAGTGGCTCGATGCCTGGGGCGGCCGGCCGCTGCCCCTGAACGCCAGCCGCTGGCTGGAGGGCGAGGACGGCGTCGGCACCCTCTGCCTGCGCCTGCGCGGCGCCGCCGCGGCGGTGGAGGCGGCCTGCCGCCGGCTGGGCGGCGCCCGGCTCGACACCACGCTGGCCGCCGCCGACTGGGCGGCCTGCCGCGAGCAGCGCCTGCCCTGGTTCACCCCGCGCGCCGGGCATGCGCTGTGGCGTCTGTCGCTGCCGCTTGGCACGCCGGTCCTGGAGGCGCTCGCGCGCTGGGGCGAACCGCTGCTGGAGTGGCACGGCGCCCAGCGCTGGCTGCACGCCCCGGCCGAAGCCGCCGCGGCGCTGCGGCAGGTGGTCGCCGAAGCCGGCGGCCATGCGACGTTGTTCAGAGCTTGTGACGCAGGATGGGCGGGCGCTGAAGGCCGATTTCATCCCCTTCAACCGGCGCTGGACCGGATCCACCGCCGGCTCAAGGCCGAGTTCGACCCGGCCGGCATCTTCAACCCCGGCCGGCTTGTCCCCGGCCTCTGAGCGCCGACCCGCGCCGCTGTCCGGAGCCCGCCATGCAGACCCGCCTCGCTCCCGCCTTCCGGGACACGCCCGACGGCCGCGAGGCCGAGGCCATCCTGCGCAGCTGCGTGCACTGCGGCTTCTGCACCGCCACCTGCCCGACCTACCAGCTGCTCGGCGACGAGCTGGACGGCCCGCGCGGCCGCATCTACCTGATCAAGCAGGTGCTGGAAGGTCAGGCGCCCACGCGCAAGACCCAGTTGCACCTGGACCGCTGCCTGACCTGCCGCAACTGCGAGAGCACTTGCCCCAGCGGCGTGCAGTACGGCCACCTGCTCGACATCGGCCGCAAGGTCGTCGAGGCCAAGGTGCCGCGCCCGGCCGCGGAGAAAGCGGTGCGCTGGCTGCTCAGGGAAGGCCTGCCCTCGCCGCTGTTCGCCCCGGCGCTCAGGCTCGGCCAGGCCGTGCGCGGTCTGCTGCCCGAGGCCTTGCGGGCCAAGCTGCCGGCGCGGCAGTCCGCCGGCGTCTGGCCGACGCGCCGCCACGCCCGCCGGGTGCTGCTGCTCGAAGGCTGCGTGCAGCCTTCGATGAGCCCGAACATCAACGCCGCCACCGCCCGCGTGCTCGACGCGGCCGGCCGCCAGACCGTGACGGTTCCCCGGGCCGGCTGCTGCGGCGCGGTCAGGTTCCACCTGAACGACCCCTCCGGCGGGCTGGCGCAAATGCGCGCCAACATCGACGCCTGGTGGCCCCAGGTTGAGGCCGGCGCCGTCGAGGCGATCGTCATGAACGCCTCCGGCTGCGGCGTCACCGTCAAGGAATACGGCCACCTGCTGCGCCACGACCCGGCTTACGCCGCCAAGGCCGCGCGCATCAGCGAACTCACGCGCGACCTCAGCGAACTGCTGCCCGAACTGGTGGACGCCTTGCGCGAGCGGGTGCGGGCGCCGGCCGGCCGGCTGGTGTTCCACCCGCCCTGCACGCTGCAGCATGGCCAGCAGCTGCGCGGCGGCGTCGAACAGCACCTGGGCGCCCTCGGCTTCGAGGTGACCCTGGCCGCGAGCGAGTCGCACCTGTGCTGCGGCTCGGCCGGCACCTATTCGCTGCTGCAGCCGGAGCTCAGCACCCGCCTGCGCGAGCGCAAGCTCGGCCATCTGCAGGCCATGACGCCCGCGGTCATCGTCAGCGCCAACATCGGCTGCATCACCCACCTGCAGGCCGGCACCGCGACCCCGGTGCGGCACTGGGTCGAGGTGCTGGACGCGGCGCTGCGCTGACCCGTGGCCGCCAAGGGCGGCGCGAGGCTGGCATGATGGCGGGTTCGATTCCGAACACCTGAAGCCATGACCGACTCCGTGCCACACCCCGAACAGACCCCAGCGCCCGCCGCCCCTGATGCCGCGGCGCCCGCTGCGGCGGCCGCCGTCGCCCCCCTTGCGCCCGGCGAGAGCGGCGCAGAGAAGGGCAACGCGCCGCGTCGCGCGGGCGCCTCGCGCCGGGGCGGGCGCAACCACCGAGGCCGCAAGCCTGCGGGCCAGGCGGCTGCCGCGCCCGAGGGCGATGCGCCCGCTGCGGCCACCCCGCGCCGCGCGCCGCGCGCCATTCCGCCCGCGCTGGAGCAGCTGGCCGCGCTGTACCCGCAGCTCTTTGGCGCCCAGTTTCTGCCGCTCAAGCGCGGCATCTTCGAGGACCTGCTGGCCGCCCACCCCGAGCAGTTTGAACGCGAAGCGCTCAAGCAGGCGCTGGCCATCCACACCCGCTCCACGCGCTACCTGCAAGGCGTCGCCGCTGGCCAGCAGCGCCACGACCTGCAGGGCCAGCCCGTCGAGGCCATGGCGCCCGAGCACGTGCACCACGCCCTGCTGGAGGTGTTCCGTCGCCGCAAGCCCCGCGACGGCGAAGACCTGCGCGCCAAGCTGCGCGCGCGCATGCTGCGCGCCTTCGAGGCCTCCGGCCTTGGCGCCGACGCCTACACCGAACTCGTGCGCAGCCGCGACGAGGCCGCCAACGCCGTGCTGGAGGAAGCCCTGTCCACTTGGCGCGAGCAGGCCGCCCGCCACGAGGCCCTGCTGCGCGCCTTCGAGGCCAGTGGCAAGACCCTGGAGCAGTTCGCCGACATGTACGGCCTGAACCCGCGCGAGGCGGGGCAGACACTGGAGCGGGCGAAGCGGGTGCGCGAGGCCGCGGCGGGCTGAGTGCGGGAGAGGGCGCGGGTGAGGCGGGTCTTCACGCCGCCAGCGCCGCCTCGATATCCCCCGTCAGCTTGCTAGGCGCATCCTGCGGCGCATAGCGTCGGATCACCCGGCCGTCCTTGCCGACGAGGAACTTCGTGAAATTCCACTTGATCGCCTGGCTGCCCAGCAGGCCCGGGGCTTCGGCCTTGAGCCAGCGGTACAGCGGATGGGCCTGCGGGCCGTTGACGGCGATCTTGGCCATCATCGGGAAGCTGACGCCGTAGTTGAGCTGGCAGAAGCGGGCGATCTCGTCGTTGGGGGCGGGGTCCTGGCCGCCGAACTGGTTGCACGGAAAGCCCAGCACCAGCAGCCCGCGCGGGCCGTAGGTCCGGTGCAGCTGCTCCAGGCCGGTGAACTGGGGCGTGAAGCCGCAGGCGCTGGCGGTATTCACGATCAGCAGCACGCGGCCGTGGTAGGAGGCCAGCGGCATGGCCTGGCCGTCGATGCGGATGGCTTCGAAGTCGTCGATCACGGGCATGGGTTTCTCCTGCCGGGTGGGATGGCGGTATTTCGGGGGCGGGGCGGACTCAGTTCGAGGGCTCTTGCCGGTCCAGTTCCTCGAACACCGCCTTGGCGGCGAGCACGCCGTTGATGGCGGCGGGAAATCCGGCGTACACGGCCATCTGCATGATGACTTCGACCACCTCCTGCCGGGTGCAGCCGACATTCAGCGCGCCCTGGATGTGGGCCTTCAGTTCGGAGGGGGCGTGGCCCAGGGTGGTCAATGACGCGATGGTGGCGATCTGGCGCTCCTTGGGCGAGAGCACGCCGCGCGAGTAGATGTCGCCGTACGGGAATTCGATGACGAAGCGGCCCAGGTCCGGGGCGATGTCCTTGAGGGCGTTCATGACGCCTTCGCCGATGTGGCCGTGAATGCGCTCCAGGGCCTGCTGGCCGCGGGAATAACGGGTGGAATCCATGGAGGTGTCAGGAGGGGATGTTGTCGGAAGACCTGGGGGCGGGCTGGTCGGCGCAGGCCCAGGGCCCGGCCACGGCGACGGCCTCGCCTTCACCCGGCCAGGGCGGCAGGGTGACGCCGATGGCCGCCACGGCCTCGGTGGGGGCGGCGCGGAACTGGAAATGCGTGCCCAGCGGCAGGGTCAGGCAGACGCCGGGTTCGAGCACGATGGTTTCCTCGCGGCCGTCCTGCTGGCGCCACATCTCGCCGCGACCGGAGACCACGTACCAGATCTCCTCCACCGTCCGGTGCGTGACGGCGGCCGAGGTCTGGCCGGGGGCCAGCTCGAAGTGCGCCATGCTGCCGGCGCGCAGGCCCAGCAGGACACGCACGTCCGAGCCGTCGGGGGCGGTGGTGGTGGGCTCCAGTGGGAGCTGCATCGTCGAGAAATGGTTCATGTGATTCCTACCGTTCGTGGCAGCCGCAGGTGGATGAGGGCCACCCGCTGGCCCTTCCGGTCTCGCCGTTCCTCGACGGCGTAGGGTTGAAACCCGAGCCTCGGATACAGCAGCAGGCCGGCCGCATTCTGATTGAAGCACGAGACCGTGACCTCGCTGGCGCGGTACTTGGAAAAGGCGAGGGCCGCCATCCGTTCGATGAGGTGGCGAGCCACGCCACGCCCTCGGGCCGCCGGGGAAACGATGACGTTGCCGATGGCGCAAGAGCCGCCGGTTTCCCAGCGGTAGAAGTTGGCGAAGGCGACCACTTCGCCGTCGAGTTCCACGACCGTCGAGTCCGCGCGCTGCGCCATGGCGAGCCGCAACTGCGACGGGGTCAGCGGGAATTCAGCCTTGGGGAAAAAGAAGAACAGCTCCTCTTCGCCTTGCGGAAATTGGCAGACGGTCTGGAGATCCTGTTCGGCGGCGGCGCGGTGGCTCAAGGGCATGGGATGGGGCGGCAAGGCGTCAGGCATGAGGGGGTGGACGATGGGTGGGCCGCGCGGTCAAGTTTCATGGCATTTCACAGAATCCGCGATCGGCCTGGTTCAGGAATTTCGTTGAATTGAAGCTGGTGCTGTTCGCCAGCACGACCGAGGCCATGCCTTGCGCCGGGTAGAGGCGCATCTCGCCATGAAAGCCGCCGCCACCGCCTTCCTTGAAGAAATAGGGCTGGCCTTGTGCCCGGCCCAGGTGCCATCCCAGCGTCATCGGGATCGGCCGGCCGGCGCCATCGGTTTGCGGCGTCTCCATCAGCCGCCGGGTGTCGGGCCCGTAGAGTACCGACCGTGGTCTCAGCTGATCCTGCAGGAACCGGCCGAAGCCACGCGCCGTGCCGACCAGCCCGCCGAAGGCCGGGCCGTTGAGGTAATGGTCCTTCAGCCGCAGCCAATGGCCCTCGTCCTGGCCGAGGAACTTGCGGTCGATCACGAATCCCTTGATGAGATGGAGCCACGAGCATGTCGCCAGATAACCGCTGGCGTGGCGGGACGGGCAGGGGATGAGAAAGTCCATCTCCCGCGCCGGAAGACCGAGCGGCTGCAGGATGTTTGCGCGGACATAGGCCGCGTACGACAGGCCCGTGACCTGTTCGATGATTTTTCCGAGCAGCCAGTAAGCGATATTGGAATAGCCGTACCGCTGGCCGGGTTGGAACGAAAGACCCGGGTGGTCGCGCAGAACATCCGCCAGCGCCCCGGCTTCGTCAAACGCCGGATCGTCTTCCGCCAGGTGCACCCAGCGCAGCGGGAGAGGATTGGGCAGTCCGGAGGTGTGGGTGAGCAGGTGCCGCAAGGTGATGCCTCGCTGGCGGTACGGCGTCTGGGGGAGATGCTGGTCCAGCGTGTCGTCCAGACCCAGGGCTCCCCGCTCCGCCAGCTGCAGGATCGCGACCGCGGTGAAGGTCTTGGTCATCGAGTACGCCATGAGCGTGGTGTCGAGCGTCATCGCCTTCCGGTTCCGGATGGACGCCCAGCCGCCGGCGTGCTCGAAAAGCGTGCGGTCCGCCGCGACGACGGTGTATTGCAGGCCAGGCACCTCGGAGCGGATGGCGCGCGCCAGCATCCTGCTCAGACGGTCGTTGGCGGGGGTGTCATCCATCGTCATGTCTCCTGGCGAACGGGTGCGTCGCTGCAGATTCTCCCGGGTTTCTAGAATCCAGTGCATCCATGGACAGGGAGAGCGGCACCCGCCGGGGCGCGATGCGGCATCACACAATGAAAATACTCAAGACGGTCCTGCTGGGGCTTCTGGCGGTGTGGCTGGCGGGCTTCCTGGTGCCGGAGCGCATCCAGATTCCGGTGGTGGGCGCGTCGAAGAAGGACTGGCACCCGCGGTCCTTCTGGTTCGAACCCTGGGGCACGTCGGGCGTGCACAAGGGCATCGACATTTTCGGCAAGCTGGGGACGGGCGTCACGAGCACGACGGACGGCCTCGTCGTGTACACCGGTCAGCTGGGCAAGGGCGGCAACGTCGTGCTGATCCTGGGGCCCCGGTGGCGGTTTCATTACTTTGCGCACCTGCAGACGGTGCAGACCTCGGCCTTCAGCCTGGTCAGCGTCGGCGAGCCGGTCGGCACGCTGGGTGACAGCGGCAACGCCAGGGGCAAGCCGCCGCACCTGCACTACGCCATCACCCGGCTGGTGCCGGCGCCATGGGCGATGGATGGCTCGACCCAAGGCTACAAGAAGGCCATCTTCATCGACCCGGATGCCTACCTGCGCGGGCGGCCATGAACGCTGACCTGGCGCCGGCAGGCCCCTGACCACGGTGCGCCGGGTTCAGGCCTCCGGCGTGGCGCGGGTCGGCCAGGCCGACAGCGCCGCCGCCAGCACCACCAGCCCGCCACCGAGCAGCGTGCGCGCCGACAGCTCGGCGGCGCCGAGCAGCACCGCGGACAGGCTGGCGAACAGCACTTCGGACAGCATGATCAGCGCCGTGGCGTGGGCGCTCAGCCGCGCCGCCCCGTATTGCAGCGCCAAGTTGCCGGCCAGGAAGGCCAGGCCCAGCAGCGCCGCCAGTCCCAGCCAGCCGGCGGAGGGCGCCGGCAGCGGCGTCACCACGCCCTGCACCATGCCGAGCAGCGCCACGGCGCTGGCCAGCAGCGCGCCGCCGCCGAACATGGCCAGCGCGCGGGAGGCTTCGGGGGTGTGGCTGAGGCGGCGCAGCAGCACGTTGGTCAGCGCGAAGGCGAAGCCGCCCATCAGCGCCAGGCCGTCGGCGGCGCTCTCCGGCAGCGGCCAGGGGGAGTCGGGCGTCTTGAGCACGATCAGCACGCCGATCAGGGCCAGGGCCAGCCGCGCCAGCGCGGCGGGCGTCGGCCGCTCGCCGAGCAGCCACCAGGCCAGCAGGATGGACCAGGCGGGCATCAGGTAGAACAGCAGCACCACGCGCACCACGTCGCCCACCGTCACCGCCCAGTTGAAGCCGACGTTGGCCAGGCCCGAGGCCAGCACCAGCAGCCACAGCAGGGGGTGCCGGCTCCAGCCGCGCCAGGCGCCGGGCCGCCAGGCCAGCAGGGCGGCGAGCGAGAGGCCGTAGATCAGGGCGGTGGACCACAGCGGGTGCAGGCCCTGCGCCTCCAGCCGGCGGAACGGCCACCACGACACGCCCCAGACCAGCGCGTTGAGCAGCAGCGCGAGCACCGGGACGGCCACGCCAGGCCGGGCCGTGGCGGGCGGAGGGCCAGCCGTCATCAGTGGTGCGTGTCGCTGCGGGCGATGGCCAGCAGGTGCTCGACCTCGGCCGGGTAGCGGTGCAGGTTGCGCTGGTGCCAGCGCTGGATCAGCCACATCACGCCGGCCACCACCACGCCGAAGGCGGTGATGGCGCCAAAGGCCGACAGGCCCAGCCCGGTGGACAGGCTGTAGAAGGCGCCCAGGCCGAGGATGCAGGCCTGTTCGTTGAAGTTCTGCACCGCGATCGAGCGGCCGGCGCCCATCAGGTTGTGGCCGCGGTGCTGCAGCAGCGCGTTCATCGGCACCACCAGGAAGCCGCCCAGTCCGCCCAGCAGGATCAGGAAGGGTGCGGCCACCCAGACGTTGGTGATGAAGTTCATGCCGATCACCAGCAGGCCCATCGCGATGCCCATCGGAATGACGGCGGTGGCCATGTCCAGGCGCATGCGCATCGAGGCCACCACCGCGCCGACGGCGGTGCCGACGGCCACCACGCCGACCAGGCTGGACGCCTGCGTGGTGCTGTAGCCCAGCGCCGCCGCGCTCCAGGCCAGCACGATGTAGCGCAGGTTGCCGCTCACGCCCCAGAACAGCGTGGTGGTGGACAGCGAGATCTGGCCGAGCTTGTCCTGCCAGAGCCGGTAGTTGCAGTGCCAGAAATCGGGCAGCAGTTGCAGCGCGTTGCGCAGCGCGCCGTGCTCCGGGTTGGCGCGCAGCGGCCGCATTTCCACGCCCGTGTGCGGGATGCGGGTGTTGAACCAGGCGGCCACCATGTAGACGGCAATCAGCAGCAGGATCGCCGCCTCGGGCGCCGTGTCGATGCCCGTGGTCAGCGCGGGAAAGTCGAACGCCAGCAGCGAAGAGGAGATGGCCGGACCGACCAGCTGGCCGCCCAGCAGCACGCCCAGGATGATCGACGAAATGGTCAGCCCCTCGATCCAGCCGTTGGCCTTGACCAGCTGCGAGGCCGGCAGCAGCTCGGTCAGGATGCCGTACTTGGCGGGCGAGTAGGCGGCGGCACCCAGGCCGACGATGGCGTAGGCCATCAGCGGGTGCGTGCCGAACAGCATCAGCAGGCAGCCGACCACCTTGATCGCGTTGCTGATGAACATGACCTTGCCCTTGGGCAGCGCGTCGGCGAAGGCACCGACGAAGGGGGCGAGCACCACGTAGAAGAGGGCGAACATGGGCACCAGCGCGGCGCGCTGCCACTCGGGCGCGCCGCTGGTGCGCAGCAGTTCCACCGCGGCCACGAACAAGGCGTTGTCAGCCAGCGAACTGAAGAACTGGGCTGACATGATCGTGTAGAAACCGCGCTTCATTGGGGGGTGCTGTGCTGCCTCGGGGCTGGCCGAGGTGAGGGGTTGGAGTGAACGCTTCGGGCCGGTGGCCGGTTTTATAACACGCTACCCGCACCGGGCTGGTGCCACAATCGAGGGCTTCCCCGCTTGCCTTCACTGCCATGCCCCGCCCGATCCAGGCCACCATCCATCCCGAAGCCCTGCGTCACAACCTGGAGCGCGCCCGCCTGGCGGCCCCCGACGCCAGGGCCTGGGCGGTGGTGAAGGCCAACGCCTACGGCCATGGCATCGAGCGCGTCTTCGACGGCCTGCGCGGTGCCGACGGCTTCGCCCTGCTCGATCTGGACGAGGCCGAGCGGGTGCGCCGGCTGGGCTGGCGCGGCCCGATCCTGCTGCTCGAAGGCGTGTTCGAGCCACGCGACCTGGAGCTGTGCTCGCGCCTGAACCTCTGGCACGCGGTGCACTGCGACGAGCAGATCGACATGCTGGCCACGCACAAGACGCACCAGCCGCACCGCGTCTTCCTCAAGATGAACTCGGGCATGAACCGGCTCGGCTTCAACCCGCAGCGCTTGCGCGCCGCCTGGACCCGGCTGAACGCGCTGCCGCAGGTGGACGAGATCTCGCTGATGACGCACTTCAGCGACGCCGATGGCCCCAAGGGCGTGGCGGCGCAGCTGGCGACGTTCCGTACCGCCACGCAGGATCTAACGGGTGAGCGCTCGCTCTCCAACAGTGCCGCGATCCTGCGCCATGCCGCCGACGCCGGCGTGCGCGCCGACTGGATCCGCCCGGGCATCGTGCTGTACGGCAGTTCGCCCGATTTTCCGGAGCACGACGTCGCGCACTGGGACTTGCAGCCGACCATGACGCTGCGCTCGCGCCTGATCGGCACCCAGCAGCTGCAGGCCGGCGACACGGTCGGCTACGGCTCGCTGTTCGTCGCCGAGGGCCCGCTGCGCGTCGGCGTGGTCGCCTGCGGCTATGCCGACGGCTACCCGCGCCACTGCCCGACCGGCACCCCGGTGCTGGTCAACGGCGTGCGCACCCGCACCCTGGGCCGGGTCAGCATGGACATGCTGGCGGTGGATCTCACGCCGGTGCCCGAGGCCGGCTTCGGCAGCGAGGTCACGCTCTGGGGCCGGGCCAGCCATGGCGCCGTGCTGCCGATCGACGAGGTGGCGCAGGCGGCCGGCACGGTGGGCTACGAGCTGATGTGCGCGCTGTCGGCGCGGGTGCCGGTGGGCGTGGCGTGATGCGTCGCTCCAGCTGGGGCTCGATCCGCCTGCTGGAGCACCGGCTGCAGCGTGACCTGCGCCAGCGCCACACGCTGTGGCTGCACGGTGGCTGCATCGGCGGGCTGACCCTGGGCGTGACCTGGGCGGTTTCGGCGTTGCAGATGGCCCTCGGCAATGAGTCGCTGGCGCTGCGCTACCTGGTGTCGCTGGGCGCGGGTTATCTGTGTTACCTCGGCCTGTTGCGGCTGTGGGCGGCGGCGCTGGTGCCGTCACGCCGCGAAGGCGGGGACGGACTGGTGGAGGTTCCGGACATCGTCCCGGGTGGCGGCCCAGGGTCTGGTGGACCCTCCGGCAATGCCTCGCTCCCCTCCATCCCGCGCGGTGGTGGCGGCGACTTCGCAGGGGGCGGCGCCTCGGGTGATTTCGCCGATGCCGTCGATTTCGCCCAGGCGGTCCCCCTGGAGACGGGCGGCGGTTTGTCCGAACTGGCCTCCGGCGCGGCCGAGGTGGTCGCCGGTGCCGACGAGGGCGCGGTGATCGTGATTCCGGTGCTGGCGGTCTTTCTGGCCGGCGCGGCGGTGTTCTTCGGCGCCGGGGCACTGTTGTTGCTTTACTTTGGCTGGGAGGTGCTGCTGGCCGTGGCGGTGGAACTGGCCTTCGCCTGGGTTTCCACCCGCGCCGGCGTGCGTGTGGCACGCGAGGGTTGGCTCTCGGCGGCGGTTCGGTTGACCTGGAAGCCGCTGCTCGGCGCCCTGCTGTGCGCCGTGCTGCTCGGCGCGCTGGTGGACCACTTCGTGCCGCGGGCGAACTCCCTGCCCGAGGCGCTGCGCGTGCTGCGCGGGCGCTGAGCGGCCGCTCAACTTCCGGACGACTCGCCAGCGGGGCCATCGCCCCGAACCGAGGCGAACAGGGTCTGGGGCTCCTCCACCGTGACCTGGTTGGGCAAGGCGCGCTGCAGGAGGCGCAGCGCGGCCTGCTCGACGCTCCGTCCCCACAGCGGGGTGACCTCGACGTGGGTGCCGTCGTGCCGCATGAACCGGTAGGTGCGCCGGCCGACAAGCCCGTACACGACCAGTTGCCGCAGGTCCTGGCGCGCGAAGCGCAACGCGCCACGGCTGTCATTGGGGCGGGCCAGGACCAGCGCGTCTCCTGTCACCGCGATCAGGGGCTGGCCCAGTGAGCCGAATTTCAGGTGCCGGTACAGGCCGGAGACAAACCAGGCGAGGCTCAGCGCCAGATAGGGCCAGGCGTAGGCCGGCGAGCGGCTGGGGATCAGATGGGTGGTCGCGATGACGAGCAGCAGCGTCGCGAACAGGGCGGCCTCAAGCCGGAGTGGCAGAGGGGGCTGGTACACCCCATCCTGCGTTTCAACGATGCGCGGCCAAGGAAAGCTCATCTTGTGCCGCGTTCGTGTCGGGTGCCCACCTGGCGTCTGGTGAAGCGCAACAGGACGCCCAGGGAGATCACGCCCAGGACGACCGCCAGCAGCATCTTTCCGACGACCACGGCCCACGCCACCCCGGAAAACGAGGCCCCGAGGCTGGCGATGTCCAGCGCGAAGCCGACGCCCTCGTCCAGTTTCTTGCGTCGCGCGGCAAGCCAGCGGGCGACCGGGGCGCGCATCACGGAGATTCGATGGCTACCACCCACTGGGCCTGAACCAGGTCGCCTGACGCGGCGCGGCTCTGGGTCAGGCCACCGGCCGGCCCCCCGGGATGCGTGGCTTGGGCGTCGTCGGGGGCGAGGCGGCCGGTCCACAGGCCCAGCAGGCTCAACGCGAGGATCAGGTTGATCCAGGTTTGCGGGTCTTTCAGTCGGATGGTCAGTGAATGATCGGCACGCATCTTGTCGCTCCAGGGAGATCGGGGGACACCGGGGCCGGCAGGCATCGGTCGATTCATCCTAGGGCGTTTGAAACAATTTGAATCAATTGACCGACGGTGATGAAGCCCCGTTGTCGTGAATTTGTCACGAATTGTGACTGATCTTTGTAAAGCCTGTTTGTGACGGCTCAATCGGCGGCGGTTTTCGTGGCCGCGCCGCGCTGGTCGCGTCGCGCCGATCACCCGGTCGCGCAGAGGGTGCGGAAGCGCGCCAGCGGGCACGTTCGGATCCCCGCGAGCAGGCTGGAGCCCCCCTCAGCGCAGGAACGCGTCGTAGCCCGTCTTCAGGATCAGCGAGCCCACCACCACGATGAACACGCCGCGCACGAAGCTGGCGCCGTGCCTGAGTGCCAGGCGCGTACCGATCAGGCTGCCGATGACGTTGGCCATGGCCATGGCGGCTGCGAAGTGCCACCAGATGTGGCCCTTGGCGGCGAACAGGATCAGGGAGGCGATGTTGGTGGCGGTGTTGATCAGCTTGGCCGAGGCCGAGGCGTGCAGGAAGTCGTAGCCGAGTCCGCGCACGAACAGGAACACCAGGAAGCTGCCGGTGCCGGGGCCGAAGAAGCCGTCGTAGAAGCCGATCGCGCCGCCGATGGCGCTGGCGACCAGTGCCTCCCGGCGTCCGGCCAGGCGCGGCGCATGGGCGCGGCCCATCTCCTTGCGCGCCAGGGTGTAGAGCAGCACGGCCAGCAGGATGAAGGGCAGGGCGCGGCGCAGAAAGCCGGGGTCGATCGCCGTGACCAGCCAGGCGCCGAGGAAGGCGCCGACGAAGCCGGCGCCGGTGGCTGGCAGAAGGGCGTCCCAGGGCAGGCGCACGCGTCGGCTGTACTGGACGGTGGCGAAGGCTGTGCCCCAGACCGACGCGCTCTTGTTGGTGCCGAACAGGGTGGCGGGGTGGGCCGATGGGAAGGTGGCGAACAGCGCGGGCACCAGGATCAGCCCGCCGCCGCCGACGATCGCGTCCACCAGCCCGGCCAGCAGGGAGGCCAGCGAGACGATCACAAGTTCCATCCGGCGATTCTCGCACCCGGGATCTGCCATGGCGCCGGGAGCGATCGGTGCCGTCGGGTAGAGGGGCATCCCGTTTGACCAAAAAAAAGGCGCCGACTCATGCGGCGCCTTGCAAAAAACATCTCGTGATGGATGTCTGTTCAATGTTGTAGTCGTTAGGTGTTTTGTCTCCTCGGCCCCTCGGCTTCCCGGACATCAGGGTCCGTGAGCGAGTGCCGTGACTGTAATGGCGTGCACCGCGCCTGTGCATCAGGGATTACCCGCTGACGCGTGACTGACGGATGTAACGAATTTGCACAAGAACCGGGCGTCGCCGGCCCCGTGGGGCTGGCACGGCATATGCAGAAGGGATCCTCAACAAACGGACAGGCAGCGAGGAGGATTCCATGCGGGGGTTGAACGGACGATGGTGGTGGGCCATGGCGATGGCGGTCAGTGTGCTGGCCATGTGCTTGATCGTGGCGCCGGCGCGGGCCCAGGCGCCCGGTCTGACGGCACCTGGCCTGGCGGGCGCTGTGGCGCCGGCGGCTGATCCAGTCGCCGCGGCGCCCGCCCCGGCGCTGACCCACCCCGGCCGGGTGCCGCAGGCGTCCATCAGCGGCGCCGATACCGCCTGGATGATGACCTCCACCGCCCTGGTGCTGCTCATGACGCTGCCGGGCATCGCGCTGTTCTACGCCGGCATGGTGCGCAGGAAGAGCGTGCTCAACACCATGGCCTGCGTGGTGGCCGTGGCCGCGCTGGTCAGCGTCCTCTGGTTCGCCGCCGGCTACTCGCTGGCCTTCACGCCGGGCAGTGGCTGGCTGGGCGGCACACAGCGGCTGTGGTTTGCTGGGCTGGACTACCTGCAGCCGCTGGGCATGGTCTCGGTCAGCCACGTGGCGCCGCACCTTCCGGAATCGGTGTTCGCCATGTTCCAGCTGACGTTCGCCGTCATCACTGCCGCGCTGATCGTCGGCGCCTACGTGGAGCGCATGCGTTTTTCCGCTGTGCTCTGGTTCACCGGCTTGTGGACGCTGCTGGTCTATGCGCCGGTCGCGCACTGGGTCTGGGAGCCGGGCGGCTGGCTGGCCCAGATGGGCGCGCTGGATTTCGCTGGCGGCTCGGTGGTGCACATCAACGCCGGCGTGGCGGGCCTGGTGGGGGCCTGGTACCTGCGGCCGCGCCGCGGCTATGGCCGCGAGGCCTTCGAGCCGTTCAACCTGGGCCTGACCATGGCCGGCGCCGGCCTGCTGTGGGTGGGCTGGTTCGGCTTCAACGCCGGCTCGGCGCTGGCGGCGGACGGCCGTGCCGGCCTGGCCATGGTGGTGACGCACATCGCGGCGGCGGCCGGTGCGCTGAGCTGGATGCTCGGTGAATGGCTGGTGCGGCGCAGCCCCTCGCTGCTGGGCCTGTGCTCGGGTCTGGTCGCCGGCCTGGTGGCGGTGACGCCGGCGGCGGGCTACATCACGCCGGGCTCGGCGCTGCTGTTGGGCGCCGTCGCCGGCCTGGCCTGCTACTGGGGCGCCACCGGGCTCAAGCACCTGCTCAAGGTGGATGACTCGCTGGACGTGTTCGGCGTGCATGGCATCGGTGGCGTGGTGGGCGCGCTGCTCACCGGCGTGCTGGCCGACAAGGCGGTGTCCGGCGTGGAGGGCCATCTGCTGACCCAGGCGATCGGTGTCGGCGCGGTGGCGGCCTACAGCGCCGTGGCCTCCCTGCTGGTGCTGTGGCTCACCCACGTGCTGGTGGGCCTGCGCGTGGACGAGAACGACGAGCAGACCGGCCTGGACATCGCCCAGCACCGCGAACGCATTGGTGGTTGACAAGGTTACGGCTGAAGCCGGAAAGGAAGCGAGATGCTCTCTAGTGAGAAATTGGCCATTGCCGCGCACCTGCATGTGCTGCTGCGGCGCAAGACCGGTCGCGTGACCGACACCGAGTGGATGATCGCGAACGTGGACTATGCTGCCGAGGTGGTGCGCTTCGCCCGCGCCCGCGCGGCGGAAGACCAGCAGCCCGACCTGGCTGACTGGGCCCGCAAGCTGGAGCAGGCCATGGTCGGCCGGGCGCCGGTTCCGGTCGCTCCGGCGCCCGTGGTGGCCATGGCCGCAGCGGCGCCGGCGAACAGCCCGGAGAACCGTTACGTCGGGCGGCTGCGCTGAGCGAGCGCCAAGGCGTGGGCCGGGTGCCCGGGTGACCGCGTCACGACTTGGCGGCGAAGGCGTCAGGCTTGGGCGCGAGAGGTTCTGGCGGGTCCAGGCTGCGTCGCATGGCCGTGCAGGAAGGTGTCGATCACATCATCGATGAACTGATCGATGTCCCGGGCGCTGGGGGGGGCGCCCAGCATGGCCAGATGGGTGGGGTTGGACACGACCATGTCGTGGAACAGCGTCGCGGCGCGCATCGCATCGCTCACCCGCAGTTGGCCTGCGCGCTGCCGGGCCTCCAGGAACCGGGCGATGATCCGCCGGGACTGCTGCGGCCCGCTGTCCAGCCAGACGCGCGCCAGGGCGGGAAAGCGCCCGGACTCCGCGATGATGAGCCGCTGGAAGGCGAGATGCCGCTCCTCCAGCAAGATCGCGAGCAGAGTGCTGGCCAGGGTCTTCAGCCCCTGCGCGAGCTCCATCCCCTCCAGGTCCATCGCCTGGAAGTCGCGCAGGAGATCGGCACAGAGGGCCTCGACGAGGGTGCTGAACAACCCTTCCTTGCTCCCGAACTGGCTGTAGACATTGGTCTTGGAGCCGCCCACCGCCTTGACGATCTCGTCAATGCTGACGCCGGCGTAGCCGTGCGCCAGGAACATGGTCGTGGCGACGCCGAGAATTTGCTCCCGGCGCGCGAGACCCCGGCTGGTCGTGCGCGTCGTGCGCGATGTGGAAACAGGTTCCCTGTCCCTGGTTGACATGGCTGATGGGCCTTCCTCATGAATGGGTGCTGCGGTGCGGATGCGCGTCGTGCCGGGGGTGGGCGGCTGCGGCTTTCACCCGGGCGCGCGGCGTCCACTGGCTGAGCAGCAGCCCCGCGATCACGATGATCGCACCGACGACCTGGTAAGCGGTGGGGATGAAGCCCTTGACCAGGGCATCGAGGACAAACGCGGTGATGGGCACCAGCAGGAAGAACGGTGCCACGACCACGGCCCCGGCGCTGGCGATGGCTTTGAACCACAAGACAAAGGGCAGGGCCGTCAGGAGGATGGCCAGGATGGTGAAGCCGACGACGTGGGTGCCCGTGACGGCCTCGGGGATGTCCTGCGCCAGCAGGGCCACCACGCTCAGTTCCACCCCGGCGATCAGCAGCTGCCAGCCGGTGAAGGCCAGCATGGGCATCGGCGGCTTGCCCCACTTGTTGATGAGGATGCCGCCCAGCGCCAGCGAGAGCGCGCTGCCCAGCGCCGCGGCGACGCCGATCAGATCGAGGCCGGCATCACCCTTGAGCACCACCAGCGACACGCCCGCCACACCAATCAGCACGCTGGCGATCTTCAGCAAGGTCGGCCGCACACCCAGGATGCCCCATCCCATCAGGATCACGCACAGCGGGCCCAGCGCCTGGAAGATGGCGGCCACCCCACCGGGCAGCCGCATCGCGGCGATGAACAGCAGGCCGAAGAACAGGCCGGCATTGAGCGTGCCCAGGATGATCAGCTTGTCCCACCAGCCGGCCGACGGCCGCTGTCGCGCCAGGAGCAGCAGCACGAGCGCGCCGCCCAGGGCGCGGACCGCGCCGACCAGCAACGGGTTGTGCGGCAGCAGCATGGTCGAGACGATGTAGGTGAAGCCCCAAAGGATGGTGGCGGCAGCCGCAGAGAGTTTCGGGTTCATGACAGTCCTTGTTGGATTGATACGATACGGTATCGTATTAAACCAGGAAATCCAAAGATCGGTTGGGGGCAGGGTGTGCCGGACAAGGGGCGGTTTGTCCCGAATTTCGGGACATTCAATCTTTGTTCAGCCTGTTTATCTCGTCGGTGCCAGCTTCTAGAGTTCAGTCCATGCGACGCAGCCCCGGCACACGGCGTTGCGTGAAGCATCCCCTCCGTTCCCCACCTACCCCCATGAGGCTCCGTCTTGGAAATCGGCATCTACACCTTTGGCGACCTGCCCGCCGGCACGCGCGGCCCGCAGGCGGCCCGGCAACGGCTGCAGGAGATCGTGGCGGCGGCCCGGCTGGCCGATGAAGCCGGCCTGCATGTCTTTGGCGTCGGCGAGCACCACCGCCCCGACTACGCCGTCTCGGCCCATACCGTGGTGCTGGGCGCGATCGCGGCCGTCACGCGCCGCATCCGGCTGACCAGCGCGGTCACGATCCTGAGCTCGGCCGATCCGGTGCGCGTGTTCGAGGACTTCGCCACGCTCGACCTGCTGTCGGGCGGCCGGGCCGAGCTGATGGCCGGCCGGGGCGCCTTTGTCGAGTCTTTCCCGCTGTTCGGCTACGCGCTGGAGGACTACGACGCGCTGTACAACGAGAAGCTGGAACTGATGCTGCGCCTGCGCCAGAGCGAGCGGGTGTCCTGGCAGGGGCGCCACCGCGCCGCGCTGCACGAGGCCGACGTGGTGCCGCGCCCGCTGGCGGACCGTCTGCCCTTGTGGATCGGCGCGGGCGGGACGCCGCAGAGCGCGGTGCGCGCCGGGCAGGCCGGCCTGCCGCTGAACCTGGCCAACATCGGCGGCGAGCCGGCGCGCTTCAAGCCCTTCATCGACCTGTACCGGGAGACCGGCCTGCAGGCCGGCCATGCCCGCGCCGACCTGCGCGTCGCCGTGTCGGGGCACCTGCATGTGCAAAGGGATTCGCAGCGGGCGCTGGACGAGTTCTTCCCCTTCTACACGCGCTACATGCGGCACAACCTGCCGCAGCGCGATCGCGGCCCGGACATCTCGCGCCAGGACTATGAATGGCTGGCCAGTCCGCGCGGCTCGCTGTTTGTCGGCAGCCCGCAGCAGATTGCCGACAAGATCCTCTACGAGCATGAGCTGTTCGGGCACCAGCGCTTCCTGGCGCAGATCGACATCGGCGGGCTGCCGTTCCCCAAGGTGGCGCAGGCGATCGAGCTGCTGGCGACCGAGGTGCTGCCGATGGTGAAGCGGGCCCTCGGCTAGAGGGCGGCTGGGCGCGGGCAGGCCGCCGTCCCGGATCGTGTGAAGCGGCGCATGGCGTTCAGCCGCGCGCCGCGTCGCGCGCGATCAGGCAGGCCGCCCGCTCGGCGATCATCAGCGTCGGGCTGTTGGTGTTGCCGCTGGTGATGGTCGGCATCACGCCGGCGTCCACCACGCGCAGCCCGGTCACCCGGCCGCCGCGGCCGTCGAGCACGCGCAGCTCGCTGTCCACCACGGCCAGCGGGTCGTCGGCGCGGCCCATCTTCGTGGTGCCGACCGGGTGGAAGATGGTGTTGGCGATGTCGCCGGCCAGGCGCGCCAGTTCCTCGTCGCTCTGGTACTGCGCGCCGGGCTTGACCTCCTGCGGCTGGTATTTGGCCAGCGCCGGCTGGGCGACGATGCGGCGCGTCAGGCGCAGGCTGTCGGCGGCAATCTGGCGGTCTTCCGGGGTGGCCAGGTAGTTCGGCGCGATCGCCGGCGCGTCCTCGAAGCGGGCGCTCTTGATCTGGATCGAGCCGCGGCTGGTCGGGTTGAGGTTGCAGACGCTGGCGGTGAAGGCCGGGAAGCGGTGCAGCGGCTCGCCGAAGGCGTCCAGCGAGAGCGGCTGCACGTGGTATTCCAGGTTGGGGTAGGGCTGGGCCGGGTCGCTGCGCGTGAAGGCGCCGAGCTGGCTGGGCGCCATGCTCATCGGGCCGCTGCGCCGCAGCGCGTACTCCAGGCCGATCCTGGCCTTGCCCCAGGGTGAGCTGGCCAGGGTGTTGAGCGTCTGGACGCCCTGCACCTGGTACACGGCGCGGATCTGCAGGTGGTCCTGCAGGTTGGCGCCGACGCCCGGCAGGTCGAGCACCGGTGCGATGCCGTGCCGCTGCAGCAGCGCCGCGGGCCCCAGGCCCGACAGCTGCAGGATCTGCGGCGAGCCGATGCTGCCGGCGCTGAGGATCACCTCGCGCCTGGCCGTCACCGTCACCATTTCCTGCCCGGTCCAGACCTGGGCGCCGGTGCAGCGCTGGCTGCCGTCGGGTTGCGTCTCCAGGATCAGCCGGGCCACCTGGGCCGAGGTCCACTGCTCGAAGTTCGGCCGGCCGTAGCAGGTGGGGCGCAGGAAGGCCTTGGCGGCGTTCCAGCGCCAGCCGGCCTTCTGGTTGACCTCGAAGTAGCCCACGCCCTCGTTGTCGCCGCGGTTGAAGTCGCTGGTGGCCGGGATGCCGGCCTGCTGCGCGGCCTGGGCGAAGGCGTCCAGCACGTCCCAGCGCAGGCGCTGCTTCTCCACGCGCCACTCGCCGCCGGCCTGGTGGTGGCGCAGCACCTCGCGCCAGGTGGCCGAGGCGGTGTCGGCGGGCGCCTCTAGCAGTTCGGCCGGCGTGCCCTTGGCGCCGTGCAGCGCGTCGGCGCCCTTGTAGTGGTCCTCGTGCAGCTTGAACCAGGGCAGGGCGTTGCGCCAGGTCCAGCGCTCGTCGCCGGTCAGCCGGGCCCACTGGTCGTAGTCGCGCGCCTGGCCGCGCATGTAGATCATGCCGTTGATGCTGCTGCAGCCGCCCAGCGTCTTGCCGCGCGGGTAGCGCAGCGCGCGGCCATTCAGGCCGGCCTCGGGCTCGGTCTGGTAGAGCCAGTCGGTGCGCGGGTTGCCGATGCAGTAGAGGTAGCCGACCGGGATGTGGATCCAGTGGTAGTCGTCCTTGCGCCCGGCCTCGATCAGCAGCACGCGCTTGGACGCGTCGGCCGAGAGGCGGTTGGCCAGCAGGCAGCCGGCGGTGCCGGCCCCCACGATGATGTAGTCGAAGGTCATGCTTGTCATCGGATGGTCACAATGCCCGCGTAGGTTCGATCCCAGAAGAAAAAGACGAGAACAACAACAAGACGAAAGGAGAAGCCTGATGTTGAACGATGTTCTGGAGGATGGCGTCCCCGGCGCCGGGATGGAGGCCCTGCGCGGGCGCCTGGCCCGCTGGCGGCCCGAGGCCGCGCCCGGCCGCACCCTGGTGGACCGGCTGCAGCAGGCCCACGGCTGGCCCCGCGGCCACGGCCTGCGGCTCATCGAGGAGTACCGGCGCTTCCTGTTTCTGGCGGTCACGCGCCGCGGCCAGGTCTGCCCGAGCGACGCGGTGGACCAGGTCTGGCACGAGCACCTGCTCGACAGCCGCGACTACTTCGGCCCCTTCTGCCGCGAGGTGCTGCAGTTCACCCTGCACCACTGTCCGAGCCGGGGCGGCGCCGCGGAGCAGGCCCGGCACGCGGCCAACTACGCCGCCACCCTGCAGGCCTACGAGGCGACGTTCGGGCAGGCGCCGCCGGCCGACCTCTGGCCGGCCCTGGCCCGGCGCTTCGCCGAGCGCTTCCGCCGCGTGAGCCTGGCCCGGCAGTGGCTGCTGCCCCGGCCGGCGCCCGGCCTCGCGAAATGGCCGTGGCTGGCCCTCGCGCTGCTGGTCACGGGCTGCGCAAGTAGCCTCGCGGTCAACCCCGGCACCAGCGGCCCCGACTTCCTGCGCCACTACGGCCGGGCCTGGGGGGTGCTGGCCCTCGCGGCGCTTTGGCTGGCCTGGCGCGGGCGCGCGGCCGGGGTGAGCGGGGCAGACCTTGCGGCGCCGGCGCTGCCGGTCGAGGCCGGCTACCTGGCGGGCGGCGGCCTGCGCGCCATCCTGGCCGCCCTGGCGCGGCTGGTGCAGCGCGGCCACCTGCAGCCCGGCGCGGCGGACCAGCCCTGGACCGTGCTGCAGGCCCCGGGGCCGCGCCTGCACCCGCTGGAGCGGGCCGCGTTCGAGCAGCTGAGCGCCGGCAAGCGGCCGGCCGAGCTGCCGCCGCTGCTGCAGCCCGAGCTTGACGCCCTGCATGGCCAGCTCCATGCGCGCGGCTGGCTGCTGTCGCCCGAGCGCGAGCGGCGCGGCCTGGCGACCGCGGACCGGCTGCTCTACGGCAGTGCGGCGCTGCTCCTGGCGTGGGGGGTGCTGCGCATCGGCCATGGGCTGGCGCGGGGCTACCCCACGGGTTTCCTGATCGCGCTGACGGTGGTGGCCCTCATGGTGACCCTGCTCGTCTGGCGGGTCCATCCGGGCCGCGCCTCGCGCGAGGGCCGGGTCGCGCTGAAGGAAGCCCGGCAGGCCCTGAGCCGCCGGCGCCAGCTGGGCCTGTCCGACCCCTTGCTGCCCATGGCCATGGCGCTGCTGGGCCTGGGCGTGCTGTCCACCGAGGCGCAGGCGAGCCTGGGCACGGCGCTGGCGCCGATGCAGCCGCGAGACGCCGGCGGCAGCGGGTGCGGCGGCAGCTCCTGCGGCGGGTCCGATGGCGGCGGCGATGGCGGCAGCAGCAGCGGCTGTGGCGGGTGCGGCGGCGACTGAGGCGCGCGCCCCCACGCATTCCCCACGCCCGTCAGGCCGGCGGGCGCGGCAGGCCAGATCGGCTCCCTGTCGGCTTGCTGCGGGCATGGAGTGCTATCAAAAGAGAGGCAATGACCCGACGGCGGGGGCTCAGTGGCTCGTCGGCATCGCGAACTCGGCGCCCTTGGGCGTGCTCTCCGGCCAGCGCTGCATCACCGACTTCTGCTTGGTGTAGAAGCGCACGCCTTCCTCGCCGTAGGCATGCAGGTCGCCGAACAGGCTCTTCTTCCAGCCGCCGAAGCCGTGCCAGGCCATCGGCACCGGGATCGGCACGTTGATGCCGACCATGCCGACCTGGATGCGCCGCGCGAACTCGCGCGCCACGTGGCCGTCGCGCGTGAAGCAGGCCACGCCGTTGCCGAACTCGTGCGCGTTGATCAGCTGCACCGCGTGGGCGAAGTCGGGCACGCGCACGCAGGCCAGCACCGGGCCGAAGATCTCCTCGCGGTAGATGCGCATCTCGGGCGTGACGTGGTCGAACAGCGAGCCGCCGAGCCAGAAGCCGTCCTCGCAGCCGGGGCCGGCAGCCTTGCCGCGGAAGCCGCGGCCGTCCACCAGCAGCTGCGCGCCTTCCTTCACGCCCTGCTCGATATAGCCGCTGATGCGCTGGTGCGCGGCCGCCGTGACGATGGGCCCCATCTCGGCCGCCAGGTCCATGCCGTCCAGCACCTTCAGCGCGCGCGTGCGGTCGATCAGCCGGGGCATCAGCTGGTCCGCCACGTCGCCCACCAGCACCGCCACGCTGATCGCCATGCAGCGCTCGCCGGCCGAGCCGTAGGCCGAGCCGATCAGCGCGTCCACCGCCTGGTCGAGGTCGGCGTCGGGCATCACCACCAGGTGGTTCTTCGCGCCGCCCAGCGCCTGCACCCGCTTGCCGTGGCGCGCGCCGGTTTCGTAGAGGTGGTTGGCGACCGGCGTGGAGCCGACGAAGGACACGGCCTTCACGTCGGGGTGGGCCAGCAGCGCCTCCACCGCCTCCTTGTCGCCCTGCACCACGTTGAACACGCCGTCCGGTAGGCCGGCCTGCTTCAGCAGATCGGCGATCAGCAGGCTGGGGCTGGGGTCGAGCGGGCTGGGCTTGAGCACGAAGGTGTTGCCGCAGGCGATCGCCACCGGGAACATCCACATCGGCACCATCACCGGGAAGTTGAACGGCGTGATGCCGGCCACCACGCCCAGTGGCTGGCGCATCGTCCAGTTGTCGATGCCGGTGGACACCTGTTCGGTGTAGTCGCCCTTGAGCAGCTGCGGGATGCCGCAGGCGAACTCCACCACCTCGATGCCGCGCGTGACCTCGCCCTGCGCGTCGGTGAACACCTTGCCGTGCTCGGCGGTGATCAGGCGCGCCAGCGCGTCGCGGTGCTGGTTGAGCAGCTCCAGGAACTTGAACATCACGCGCGCGCGGCGCAGCGGCGAGTGGTCGGCCCAGGCCGGGAAGGCCGCCTGCGCGGCGGCCACGGCGGCGTTCACGTCCGCCACGCCGGCCAGCGCCACGCGGCCGGTCACGGCGCCGCTGGCCGGGTTGAACACTTGCTGCGTGCGCAGCGAGAGGCCGCCGGTGACCTGGCCGCCGATGTGATGCTCGATATTGGTGATGCTCATGATGGTTTCCTCGCGCAAGCGCGCAGTGTCGTGCGGCCAAGTCAGGAAATCCAATGATTTCACCAAAATGGCGTCATGAGTTTCCCTGATAAGGCTTCGCGGCGGTCCGCCATCGACGGGCCCGCGCTGCGCGTCTTCCTGCGGAGGCGGGTGGAGTCGGCGCCGCAAATCGAGACGGCGTTGCGCCAGGACATGAGCGGCGAGGGGAGGAGGCCGAATTCGCCTGCCGGGCGCTGACCAAGCTGTCGCCGCGCCGCGTGGCCTTGGTCAATCAGGAAGCCTCGATGCTGGACTTGGTGCGCTCCGGCGTTGGCTTGTCGCTGGTGCGCGACTCGATCGGCGATCCGCAGGGCTCAGGCGCGCGGTCTGGTCGCCGCCGACCGCGTCAGCCTCGACTGCACGCTGAGCCTCGTCTGCCTGCGCGCGGCTCGCCAAACAGGTCATCGCCCGCGTATGGAGAACGCTGGGCGTGGTCTGGGCTTGAGCGTGCGTGCACAGCGCTCCCGGTGGAGCGCCTGCCTTCGGCTCAGTGAACGCCCCAGTCGTTGCCCCAAGACCGGTACTCCTTGTCCACCATCAGGGTCCAGGCGGAGAACAGGACGATCACGGCCCCCAGCCCCACCATGGCCAGCCGGTTCTGATGGGACATGGCGTACTGCAGCACCCACGGCGACATGATCAGCCAGAGGCCGAGCGCGGCCTCGGTCCATTCTTCCCAGGGGCGCGGCGCGAGAATGGCCCCCATCGCTGCGGCGATCAACGCCAGGCCGACCACGACCGCGTTCGTCGTCGCCGCCATCGAGTCCGTGAAACCCAGCATCCACGGAGACATGAGGACGGCAATCCCCAGCAGCGCATTGACCACGTCCTGCCAGTGCCTGAGCTTCAGTTCGTTCATGGTGACACCTCCTGTCGCCAGGACATCGACCAGCGACCCCGGTTGGAATCCGCCACGAACCACTTGGTTCCACATCCCGCGCGAAGCGGGCGGGATGGTTCCTCAGAGCGCCTTCGCCAACTCCGGCACCGCCGTGAACAGGTCGGCTTCGAGCCCGTAGTCGGCCACCGAGAAGATCGGCGCCTCCGGGTCCTTGTTGATCGCCACGATCACCTTGGAGTCCTTCATCCCGGCCAGGTGCTGGATCGCACCGCTGATGCCGCAGGCGATGTACAGCTGCGGCGCCACGATCTTGCCGGTCTGGCCCACTTGCAGGTCGTTGGCCGCGTAGCCCGCGTCCACCGCCGCGCGGGAGGCGCCGATCGCCGCGCCGAGCTTGTCCGCCAGCGGCGTGATGACCTCGTTGAACTTCTCGGCGCTGCCCAGGGCCCGGCCGCCGGAGACGATGATCTTGGCCGCCGTCAGTTCGGGACGGTCGTTCTTCGCGATCTCGCTTTTCACGAAGCTGCTCTTGCCGCTGGCCACAGTGGCAGCCGCGGTCTCGACGGTAGCGCTGCCACCGCTGGCGGTAGCGGCATCGAAGCCGGTGGTGCGCACGGTGATGACCTTGGTGGCGTCACTGCTCTGCACCGTCGCGATGGCGTTGCCCGCGTAGATCGGGCGCTCGAAGGTGTCGGCGCTCACCACCTTGGTGATGTCGCTGAGCTGGGCCACGTCCAGCTTGGCGGCCACGCGCGGGGCCACGTTCTTGCCGCCGGCGGTGGCGGGGAACAGCAGGTGGCTGTAGTGGCCGGCAATGGCCAGCACCTGGGCGGCGACGTTCTCGGCCAAGCCGTGGGCCAGGGCTTCGCCGTCGGCCAGGATCACCTTGCTGACGCCAGCGATCTGGGCGGCTTGTTGCGCGGCGGCAGCGGCGTTGTGGCCGGCCACGAGGACGTGGACGTCACCGCCGCACTGGACAGCAGCGGTGACGGTGTTGAGGGTGGCGCCTTTGAGGGAGGCGTTGTCGTGTTCGGCGATGACGAGAGCGGTCATGATGGGAATTCCTTGGTTTGTTCTGTCCTGCATCTGCGGGATGCGAGGCGTCTGGATCCCCGCCTGAGCTTGTCCCCGACTGGATCGGGGGCGGGGATGACAAGTCACTGTTGCTGCCACCCCCGCCCATGCCTGTCATCCCCGCGCAGGCGGGGATCCATGGCGCTGGTGCAGACACGCATGGCCAGGTGCAGGGAGGGGTCGAGCCTGGATCCCGCAGGAGCTTGTCCCCGACTGGATCGGGGGCGGGGGTGATCTGACGCGGCGCGTCAGATCACCTTGGCTTCGTTCCTGAGCTTGTCCACCAGCGTGGCGACGTCGGGCACCTTGATGCCGGCGCCGCGCTTCGCGGGCTCCGCCACGCTCAGCGTCTTCAGGCGCGGGCTCACATCGATACCCAGATCCGCCGGCAAGACGCGGTCCAGCGTCTTCTTCTTGGCCTTCATGATGTTGGGCAGCGTCACG
>Ga0255338_1002230_pt1 | contig 29715 bp, 29 predicted proteins | sample MeOH1_35cm_T4_19_FD_203715 | JGI IMG/M metagenome (GOLD analysis project Ga0255338, IMG submission 203715) | Sandy soil microbial communities from University of British Columbia, Vancouver, Canada - MeOH1_35cm_T4_195 | ecosystem: Engineered > Artificial ecosystem > Sand microcosm > Unclassified ... | reverse complement strand
CGCTCGAACTGCATCAGCCGCTTGGCCACCGTCCAGCCGCCGTTCAGCGGCCCGAACAGCTGGTCCTTGGGCACCTTCACGTCGGTGAAGAAGGTCTCGCAGAACGGCGACGTCCCGTTGACCAGCAGGATCGGCCGCACCTCGACCCCCGGCGCCTTCATGTCGATCAGCAGGAAGCTGATCCCCTCGTGCTTCTTGGCCGTGTCGGTGCGCACCAAGCAGTAGCAGCGGTCGGCGTGCTGCGCGCCAGAAGTCCAGACTTTTGAACCGCTTACGAGGAAGTGGTCGCCCATGTCCACGGCGCGGGTCTGCAACCCCGCCAGGTCCGATCCGGCGCCCGGCTCGGAATAGCCCTGGCACCACCAGACCTCGCCCATGACGATGCCGGGCATGTGCTCGCGCTTCAGCGCCTCGCTGCCGTACTCCAGCAGGGTCGGGCCGAAGAACGCCACGCCCATGCCGCCGATCGGGTTCTTGGCCCCGACGCGGGCCATCTCCTCGGCCAGCACCGCGGCCTCGGCGCGCGACAGCCCGCCGCCGCCGTACTCCTTCGGCCAGGTGGGCGTGCCCCAGCCCTTGCCGCCCAGCGCCAGCCGCCAGGCCTTGGCCGCCTCGCTCTCGGGCCGGGCCTGCAGCTTGGCCAGCTGCGTCGCCGTGTCGTGCGCAAGCGCCTTCGGGAAGTTGGCCTCCAGCCAGCTCCGCACCTCGGCCCGGAACGTCTCCACCTCGCCGCCGAAGTCCGCCATGGCCTTGTCCTCCCTGATTTTCCTTACTTGGCCCCGTTTTACTTCGGGTCAGGCAAGCCCAGCACCCGCTTGGCGATCACGTTCAGGTTCACCTCCGAGGTGCCGCCCTCGATGGAGTTGGCCTTGGCCCGCAGCCAGCCGCGCACGGCCATGATCTCCGGCGTCTCGAAACCCTCGCCGGTCCAGCCCAGGCCCTGGTGGCCCATGGCCTCGACCATCAGCTCCGAGCGCTCCTTGGCCAGTTCGGCCGCCGCGAACTTGATGATCGACGTGGCCGCCGACGGCCCGTTGCCGGCCCGGCTCTCCGCCGCCGACCGCCCGATCGTCTGGCGCAGGGCCTGGAAGTCCATCTTGTTGCGCGTGATCCGCGCCCGCAGGTCGATGTCGCCGAGCTCGCCCTTGTCGCCGGCATACGTCTTGGCGATCTCCGCCAGGTCGCCTGCCGAGCCGCCGGCCCCGCCGCCGCCCTCGCCGAACCCGGCCGAGATGTTCTGGCGCTCGTACTGCAGCAGCCGCTTGGCGATCTCCCACCCGCCGTTCACCCGTCCGACCAGGTTCTCCTTGGGGATCTTCACGTCCGTGAAGAACGTCTCGCAGAACGGGCTCTCCCCGCTGATCAGCTGGATCGGCCGCGTCTCCACCCCCGCGCTCGCCATGTCGATCAGCACGAACGAGATGCCCTCATGCTTCTTGGACGTATCGGTACGTACCAGGCAGAAGCACCAGTCCGCCTTGTCGGCGTAGCTCGTCCACACCTTGCTGCCGTTGATCAGCCAGTGGTCGCCCTTGTCCTCGCACCGGGTCGCCAGGCTCGCCAAGTCGGACCCCGCGCCCGGCTCGGAATAGCCCTGGCACCAGCGGATCTTGCCCTCGACGATCCGGGGCAGCTGGGTCTTCTTCTGCGCCTCGTCGGCGTATTCCAGCAGCACCGGGCCCAGCATCCAGATGCCGAACGACGCCAGGGGCGAGCGGTACTTGCCGGCCGCCAGTTCCCTGTCGATCACCCGCGCCTGCGCCGCGGTCAGGCCCGCGCCACCGTATTCCTTGGGCCAGGTGGGCGTTGTCCAACCCACTGCCGCCATGCGGCGCATCCAGACGATCTGCGGGTCGTCCGATCCTTCAAACGCGCGTCCGCCCCACACCGCCTCAGGGTCGGTCTTGGCCTTGGGATCGCGCAGCTCGGGCGGATACATCGCCGCGAGCTCCTTGCGCACCTCGGCCGCGAAGGCGTCGAGTTCCGTGGCGCCGAAGTCGGCCATACCGATCTCCCAAACTTTATTTTTCAGAGCCCCCAAGATTAGCGCCCGCGGAGGGCGGAGCAAGCGCGATTAAACGGTCGTTTGAGGGGACCTGGGGCCGCGTCGCCTATACAGATGACTCACCGCGCCTCTACAGGGGAGTCGATGCGCTTCCTCCGCCACCCGGCCGTGACCGCCGCCGTCCCCTGGACGGCCGCCCTGCTGACCCTCGCCCTGGGGGTCCTGCTGCTGGCCTCCGGCGCCCGGCCCTCGTTCCCGACACGGTTCGTTCGCCTGATGGAGTTCGAGCCGGCGATTCTCATCGAGCTCAGCCATTTCCTGTCCAGCGTTCTGGGCCTGGTGCTGGTGATGCTGGCCTTCGGCCTGCGCTCGCGTTTGGACGGGGCCTGGTGGGCCACCCTGGTGACGCTGTTGGTCGCCGCGCCCCTTTCACTCGTGAAGGGGATCGTATGGGAGGAGACAGCGCTTCTTTTGGGTCTGGCGGTCCTGCTCGCGCCCTTCCACCACGCCTTCCCGCGCAAGGCCCGGCTCAGCCGAATGGAGATCACGCCAGGCTGGCTGGTCTCCGCCGCCTGCCTGGTGGCCGGCGCCGGCCTGATCGGCCTCTGGTCGTTCGAGAACGCCGACTACGGCGACCTGCCCTGGTGGCGGGTGATGGCGGACGAGGACGCGGCCCGCTCGCTGCGCGCCTGGGCCGGCGCGGCCCTGGCCCTGCTGGCCTTCGGGATCTGGCGCCTTCTGGGATCGGCGGCGACCCCACCCATCGTCGGCGACACCGACCCGGAGTTCGACCGCGTCCGCGCCATCCTGGCCAAGGCGGAGGTCTCTCGGCCGACCTCGAACCTCGCCCTCCTGGGCGACAAGCGGTTCCTGTTCTCGGCCTCGGGCGAAAGCTTCCTGATGTTCGGGGTGCGCAGCCGAACCTGGATCTCGCTGGGATCCACCGTCGGGCGCCGCGACGAGCGGATGGAGCTGCTGTGGCGCTTCCGCGAACTGGCAGACGCCCACGCCGCCCGGCCGGGCTTCTACAACCTCGAGGCCGACGATCTGCCGGACGTCGTCGAGCTGGGGTTCGCGATCCAGAAGATGGGCGAGGCCAGCATCTCGCCGCTGGAGAGCTTCACCATCGAGGGCACCAAGCGCGGCAACCTGCGCCGGGCCTGGCAGCGCGCGGCCAAGGACGGCGCGATCTTCGAGATGGTCGAGCCGGCCGATCTTCCGCCCCTGATGCCCGAGCTGAAGCGCGTCTCGGACGCCTGGCTCGACACCCATGCGGGCGGCGAAAAGGGTTTCGCCCTGGGGGGGTTCGTGCCTCGCTACGTCCAGGAGTTTCCCGTCGCGGTGGTCAAGTGGGAGGGGCGGATCATCGCCTTCGCCACCCTGTGGCCGACGGCCCGCCGAACCTCCTTCTCGATCGACCTGATGCGCTTCGTGCCGGAGGGGCCGCCGCGGATCATGGACTTTCTGTTCGTGGAGTTGATCAACTGGGGCCGCGCCCAGGGATATGGCGCCTTCGACTTCGGCATGGCCCCGCTCTCGGGCCTGGACGACCGGCCGCTGGCCCCGGCGCTCTCGCGGGTGGGGCGGCTGATCTACGACCGCGGCGAGGAGATCTACAACTTCCAGGGCGTGCGCCACTACAAGTCCAAGTACGATCCCACCTGGCAGCCCCGCTATGTGGCCGCACCCCAGAAATGGGCCATCCCCCGCCTGATGGCCGACGCGGGCCTGCTGTCGTCCGGGGGCGTGGCCGGCCTCGCCAAGCGGCCGAAAAAGTCCGAGGACTGAGTCAGCTCGGCCCGAAGCCCGCGGCGCGCTCGGCCTGGACCAGCAGCATCACGGCCGCGGCGGCCGCGAACACCATGATCGCCCGCCAGGGGATCAGCCGCGGGCCCGTCATGGGATTGGGCGGCCGCGCGCCCCTCCAACCGGCGAAGGCGGCGAGGGCCGCCAAGCCGGCGCCCAAGACGAGGGTCGTGCGCAGATCCATGCCGCAGCCCTAGCCGAAGGCCGGCAACCCATCCACAGGAATGGAGCCCGCACACCAGATGTAGCGTTAAGCGTTCGTTTACACCCCAGGAATCGGTGGTTAGCGTCCAAGACTAGGCGGAGAAGCGATTCGCATGGGCGGGGCGGCGCCATGGAGCGTCAAGGGGATCGACCCCAAGGCCCGTGAGGTCGCGAAGGACCTTGCCCGCCGCTCCGGCATGACTTTGGGCGAATGGCTCAACCGGGTGATCCTCGAGGACGACGTCCCCGAAGAGGTCACGGTCGAGGCCCAGTTCGGCGACCGGGCGCTCCGCGCGCAGGCGCCGCGACTGCGAGCCGTCTCGCCGCCATCGCCCGTTCCATTCACGCCGTCCGCCGCCTCGCCGCCCGACCTGACGCGCGTGGCCCATGCGCTGGACCGGCTCACCGACCGTATCGAGGCGTCCGAGACCCGCACTGGCCTGGCCATCAACGGGGTCGAGCACTCGGTCCGCCAGGCCCTGGCCCGCATCGAGACCGCCGAGCGCGAGCAGCATGCTGCGGCCACGCGGCTGGAAGGCCTGCTGGCCGAGTCTTCCGCGGAGCAGAGCTACTTCGGCGAGCGCCTGCGCCGCCTGGAGACCAGCGCGTCGGCCGGCCCGCGCTCGATCGAGGCGCTGCGGCTGATCGAGTCCCGCCTCAGCCGGGTCGAGCCCGAGCTGGTGGTCGAGACCGTGCTGGAGCGCCTGGGCGAGCGCCTGGCCACGGCGGAGGCGCGCACCGCCTCGGCCCTGGAGGCCCTGCGCGGCTCGCTGGCCAGCTTCGATCGCCGCCTTGGCTCGGTGGAGCACGGCGGCGGCGACCACGCCGAGGCGAAGTTCGAGGCTCTGGCCGAGGTCCTGACCCACCGGGTCGAGGCGGTTCGCGCCGAGGTGGCCGAGAAGATCGCCACCGCCGGCGGCGAGGCCCGCTTCGCCGAACTCACCGAGCAGGTCCGCGCCGCCGAGCGCCGCTCGGCCCAGGCGGTCGAGGAGATCGGCCGCCAGGTCCTGTCCATGGCCGAGGCCGTGGGCAAGAAGCTGATCGAGGTCGACCAGCGAGGCGCCGAGGCGATCGACCAGGTGGGCTCCGAGATCGCCCGCATCGCCGGCGCCGTCGAACTGCGCCTGGCCCGCGGAGAGCATGCCCAGGCTGAGGCCTTCGAACGTTTCGGCGCCGAGCTAGCCGGCATCAGTGAGCGCATCGCCGGCGCCTCCTTCGCGCCGCCGCCGCTGGCCGAACGGGTCGCGCCCGAGCCTCGCGCGCTCGCCCCCGAGCCGGAGCCGGAGCCGGAGCCGGAGCCCGAGCCCGAGCCCGAGCCCGAAGGCGAGGTCTTCGCCGCCGAGCCCCGCACATTTGCCCCAGAGCCCGAGGGGATCTTCGACCCGGAGGCGTTCTTCGGGCCTGAAACGGACCTTGAGCCCGAACCCGAAGTCACCGTGGACGAGGCCGCCGCCGCGGCGGCCGAAGCCGCCGACGAGGTCGATCCGCTCGTCGAGGCCATCCGGCTGCTGGGGCCGCCCCCCGAGCCGGAGCCCGAACCGGAGATCGACGCTGAGGCCGAAGTCGGTGTCGCGGCCTTCGGGCCGGACTTCTTCTCTCGCGCCGAGGCCGACTCCGAACTGACTGCCGAAGCCCCGGTCGAGACGGTCGCGCCGCCCTGGCGTCGCCTCGACCTGGACATCCCCGAGCCCCGGGTTCCGGAGACCTTCCAGCCGCTCGACGACGAGGAGGACGACGACGACCTCTTCGTCTCCGCCGAGCCGATCGACCCGATCCGCGAGCTCTCCACCCGCCAGGTGATCGAGCAGGCCCGCGCCACCGCCCGCGCCGCCAAGGCCGACCCCGGTCCGGCCAAGGTCCGCGCCAAGATGAAGGCGGCCGCGTCGGGCCGCCTGTTCGCCGGCTTCTCGACCGGCAAGGCCAAAGCGTCCCCGCGACACTCCGCGTTGCAGACGGCCCTGCTGGTTGCTGGCGGCGCCGCCTTCATGAGCGTGGGCGCCGCCGGCCTGACCCTGATGCAGGCGCAGAAAGAGCCGCCGCCCGCCCCGGACCCGATCGCGCTGACGCCCGACGGCTCGCCGGCGCGCGCCTCGATGGCGCTCGGCCCCGCCAGCTTCGCCAGCGTCCCCGCCGATCCCAAGCCACAGCCGGTGTTCGCCCAGGTGCGCGCGGACGTGGAGGCCGGCGTCCCGGGCGCCCTGGCCACGCTCAAGTCCCTGGCCGAGGCCAACCACGCCCAGGCCCAGCTCTACCTCGCCCAGCTCTACGACAGCGGCGAGGCCGGGCTGCCGCAAAACCCGGCCGAGGCTCGGCGCCTGACGACGCTCGCGGCGGAGAACGGCGACGTGAAGGCCATGCACAACCTCGGCGTCTATCTGTTCCGGGGCGAGGGCGGCCCGCAGGACCTGACCAGCGCCGCGCAGTGGTTCGGCAAGGCGGCCACCAACGGCGTGGTCGAGAGCCAGTACAACCTGGGCCTCCTCTACCAATCGGGCAGCGGCCTGCCGAAGGACCTGGTCCGCGCGCGCGCCTGGTTCGAGCGCGCGGCGGCCAAGGGCGACGTCCAGGCTCGCAAGGCGCTCGCCGAAATGGGGCCGAAGCCCCAGCCCCCCAAGCCGCAGCCGGCCAAGACGACGGCGGCCGCGCCGGCGCACAATATGAACGTGCGCCAGACGCAACTGGTCCTGACCCGTCTCGGCTACTACGATGGCCCGCTGGATGGCCGGGCCAGCGTCGCCTACGACCGCGCGCTTGCCGAATATCGCCGCGACCAGTCCGGCGGACCGCCGCTTCACGTCTACCAGCGTTGACCCGACCGTTCGGGAGGTCGTAGGCCCGGACGTGGACATCTACCTGCCCATTGCCGAGGTGGCCGTGAACGCCCCGCTGATCGTGCTCCTGGGCGCGGCCGTGGGCTTCATCTCGGGCATGTTCGGCATCGGCGGCGGCTTCCTGATGACGCCGATGTTGGTGTTCCTGGGGATTCCGGCGCCGGTGGCCGTGTCGTCCATGGCCAACCACGTGGCCGCCTCGTCCATGTCCAGTGTCATCGCCTATGGGCGGCGCGGGGCCGTGGACCTGCGGATGGGGGGTGTGCTCGCCATCGGCGGCGTGGCGGGCGCCTTCGCGGGCGTCGAGCTGTTCCGCTGGCTGCGCCTGCTGGGCCAGGCCGATCTTGTCGTTTCGGTCTCGTACCTGCTGTTCCTCGGCGTCATCGGCGGGCTGATGCTGATGGAGAGCCTGGGCGCCATCCTGCGCCGCCGCCGCGGGGACCCCGCGCCGCCGCGCCGCGACCGCCGCCCCGTCTGGCTCTACGGCCTCCCACTCAAGATGCGCTTCCCCCGCTCGCGCCTCTACATCAGCGTGATCCCGCCCCTGGTGCTGGGGGCCTTCGTGGGCGTGCTGTCGGCGATCATGGGCGTGGGCGGCGGCTTCATCCTGGTGCCGGCCATGGTCTACATCCTGCGGATGCCCGCCGGGATGGTTGTGGGCACCAGCCTGCTGCAGATCATCGTCACCTCGTCGCTCACGGGGGTGCTGCAGGCCGGCCGCAACCAGACGGTCGATATCGTGCTCGCCCTGTTGCTGATCGTCGGCGGCATCATCGGCGCCCAGTTCGGGGCGCGCGCCTCGTCGCGGTTCCGGGCGGAGGAACTGCGCGCCGTCCTGGCGCTCATCGTCCTCATGGTCGGCCTACGCATGGGCCTGGGCCTGTTCCTCGCCCCGGACGAGCCGTTCGTCCTGCTGTCGGGGATGGGCTGATGCTGGCTCCGATCCTCGCTCTGGCGACGGCGACCGTTCCCAGCCCGCCGCTGCCGCCCTCGCCGGCGGCGTCCGCCCCGGTGATCTCCGCGGCCCTGACCGACACCACGGTCCAGGTGAAATCCACCTTCCGCGGCGCCCGCATCGTCCTCTACGGCGCGGTCTTCGACGCCGCCGCCAGGCCCAGCGACGTCGTGGTCCTGATCCGCGGTCCGGAACAGCCCGTCCGCCTGACCCGCAAGCAGAAGGTGGCCGGCCTGTGGCTCAACAGCCGGCCGGTGGTGTTCCGTGGCGCCCCCGGCTTCTACCGCGCCGCCTCCAATCGCCCGCTGGAAGACATCGCCACCTTCGGAACGCTGCGCCGCCTGGGCGCCGGCGTGGACCATCTGCCCATCAATGCGCCGGCCGAGCAGCACATCGAGACCCGATACGGCGTCCGCGACGTCGTCGTCTCCAGCCTGGGGCCCGACTACTTCGACTGGCGCCGGGCGGTGGTCCGGCTGAAGGAGAACTCCGGCCTCTATCATGAGGATGGACGCGGGGTGCGCTTCGTCGACCGGGGCCTTTTCCGGGCCGAGATCGCGGTTCCCACCGGTGCGCCCACCGGCGTCTATCGCGCCGAAATCCTGCTGTTCCAGGACGGAAAGCCGGTCTCCAGCCGTGTCCGGACCCTCACCGTCGAGAAGGTCGGGATCGAACGGGCCCTTTACGTATGGGCTCATGACAGGCCATGGTCTTATGGTCTGGCAGCCATGGCGTTCGCGCTGGCGGCCGGTTGGGCGGCCTCGGCGGCATTCCGGAGAGATTGATTGCTCATGGATGACGTGCGGCCCGCCCCCCGGGCGGAGTCCATCCCCGTAGCGCTATGGGCGATCGCACTCGTGGCGCTGTCGCCGTTCCCGCTGGCAGCATTGGCCTATTGTTATGGCCCCGCCGGGTGGCAGCCGATGGCGCTGACCACGCTGCTTGCGTGGTCGGCGGTGACCCTGGCCTTCCTGGGCGGGGTCCGCTGGGGGCTCGAAACGCGCGAGCCCAGCCCGCGCATCATGCGCCAGGCCTTCTCCTTCCTCTGCGCGGTGGCGGCCGTCGTGATCCTGCTGGCGCGCGGCCGGGCGCCGGACCCCTGGATCCTCGGCGGCTTCGTGGTCGGCTTCCTGATCCAGTGGCTGTTCGACCACCAGACCCCGGACACCCCCTCGCGCTACCCGGTGCTGTCCACCGCGGTCACCGCCAGCGCCTGCGTCTCGCTTGCGCTCGCGCTGGAAAAGGCGATGAACGGCTAGCGGGCGCCAGCCGGCAAAAACGGACCGCTGGTCGCGTTTCGAATGACCTTGGTCCCCGACCTGTGATGTCTTAGGGCGTAACTGCGCCGCTTTCCGGCGCGCCGTCGGGGGACATGGTGGGATGATCCTGGAGGACGCCCAGCAGCGGTTGGGCGAGTTCCTGTCGCCGCTCGCCGTGGACGTGTTTCTGGGCGAGGGGCTTTCGGGCGGGTTTCGGCTGGTCCGCCACGACAGCCGATCGTCACGCGCCAGCCTCCTCGGCGCCGACCCTGAGGGGCTGCTCGCGTCGGCCGTGCATCTGGCCCCCAACCTGACCTACCACTCGGCCAACGCGTCCGGCCCGCCGCCCAGCCTGGCGGGTGTCGCCGACGCCGCCGATTTCCGCGCGCGCATCGCCGCCTTCCACGCGCGCAACTACTCGGTCCGCTTCCCCGACCTGCGCCCGCTGTCGCCCGAGCTGGACGCCGTGGCTCGCTCGCTGGAGATCCTGATCCAGCAACCCGTCTCCGCCTCCGCCTTCTGGAGTCGCGGCGGCATGCGCGCGCCGGTGCACTACGATGACCACGACCTCATCGTGGTCCAGCTCAAGGGGACCAAGCGCTGGTACGTCGCCACCCGCCCGTCGCCGCTGTTCAACACCTGGAAGGGCGTCGCCGGCAATCCGCCGGACCTGGGCGAGCATGAGATCGTCGACCTCGCGCCCGGTGATCTGATGTACCTCCCGCGCGGCACGTTCCATACGGTGGATTCCGACACGGAGTCCGTCCATCTGGCCATCGGCTTCACGCCGCTGACCCTGCGCGAAACCGTCATCGCGGCGCTGGATCACCTGTCCGACATGAACCGGCCGCTGCGGGCCACCCTGGCGGGCCGGCTGGAAGGCGTGGATGCGGGCGCGCTGGGCCCTCCGGTGGCGGAGGCCGTGGGCCAGCTCCTGAACGCCGTTCGGGCGCCCGGCTTCCTGAACGCCGCGCTCCAGCGCCGCGCCTCGCGCACCGTCGGCGACCTGGCCCCCCTGCCGCGGCCGGCTCAGCCGCCGGTCCTCGAGCTCGATACGCCGCTGCGCCACGCCGCCATGGCGTTCAGTCACCTGGGGGCCAACGCCGACACCATCGACTTTGCCTATCCGGGGGGCCACCTCTACATCCACCGCGGCGCCCAGGAGGCGGTGGTGTTCATCGCACAGACCGAGAGCTTCCGCGTGCGGGACCTGCCCGGCGGCCTCAGCGACGAGGTTCGGCTGGCGCTGGCCGCGCGGTTCGTGGCCGTGGGTTTCCTGGAGGTGGCCTCGCCTCAGCCCAGCGTGGCCGATCTGTTCGCCAGCGCCCGCGTGGACGCCTAGCGGCGGCCTGCCATCGCGTCCAGTTCGTCGATCCGCTGGCGGTAGATGTCGGCCACCGCGCGGCGGGAGTAGGTCGCGGCTTCCTCCCGCACCTCCAGCCAGTCCTCCTGGTCCGCGGCCAGGTCGTCGCGCGGCGCGCCCGACGCCATTGCGGCGGCGTAGGCCTGCTTCATCCTCCGGTCCATCGCCGCCAGCCGGGCGTCGCGGCAGACCATTTCACGAGCCCGCGTCGGGGCGTCGCGGCAATCGAACGAAGCCCGCTCTGGAGGAGGCGCAAGGGCGATGGCCGCGGCGTCGCGGGGGATAGGCGCGACGGCGAGCTCACGTGGCGTGGGCGGCGCGATGGCCAGGGTCGGAGCTTCCCGCGGCGCCGGCTGAGGCGCGGCAACTGGCGGAGCCGACCGAGGGGCCATCGGGATCGTCGGTCCAGGGTTGCGGGACAGCACCTCCAGCTTGGCGCCGCTCGAAGGCGGGGGCGGGGCCGGCGGCGTGAGGGCGGCCACCTCGACGTTCATCGGCTCGGCCGCGGCCATGGCGGCGGCCTCGGAGACAGGGCGCCCGACCGTCGCGGGTGTCGGGTCGGTCCGCGCCAGGAGGAAGCCGCCACCGAACGCCGCCAACACGGCTGCGCCGACCGCGAGCTTCGGCCAGAGCCTGCTTCCCTGGGGGGCTCGATAGGTCTCTTCGGGCGCCACAGGGCCAATGACCGGCGGGACCTCCCAGGATCGCGGCGGCTCGCGGCGCGCCTCCGGCGCTTCGAAATCCCGGGGCGTGTCGTCGGCATAGGTCTGGAAGCCCACGAAAGGGCCCGGCGTCGCGTCGCCCTTCGGATCGTCTGTCGGCATGCCAACGCTCGCGTCTCAGGTCCCTCGCATGCTCAATCGCCGACGCGCCCGGTAGGTTGCGCGGGGCCTCTGAACTCGGGGACGGCGCGAGCCGTCTAGGCGGCCGTGAGGCTCCGGCGGCGGCGCAGCATGGCGCCGGCCATGCCGAAGCCGCCGATCATCAGCGCCCAGGTGGCGGGTTCGGGAACCGGCGGCGCGCTGATGGTCAGGAGGTCGCCGGCGAACTTGGTGTTGTTGATCTGGGTCCCGCCGATGCCGCCCCAGGTGTCGCCCGTGAAGCTGTCGACGATGAGCTGGCCGTTGATCACCCCGCCGCCGCCCGCATAGGCGGCCGAGGCCGCCAGGGCCGAGCCGCGCAGGTCCATGTTGCCGACCACGAAGCTGGTGGCTTCGTGGAAGTTGAACAGCACCTGGCTGGTCCCGCCGCCGTTCAGGGCCATGCCACCGTCCAGCCGCACGTCAGCGCCGCTGACGTTGATCAGCACCGTCGAGCCCGCGCCCAGGTTGATGTTGATCGTGTTGGTGTCCGACAGCAGGAAGGTGTCGATGTCGAAGACGTTCAGGCCGGCCGCCGTGGCGTTGAACGTGACCTGGCAGCTGTTCGCGCCCGGCGCGCCGTAGCAGATCGAGTTCACCGTCCCGGTGTTCGAATAGGTGTCGAGGTAGTCCGACAGCGCCACCAGGCGCGCGCCCTCGGCCGCGAAGTCCACCGGGACCGGCGTGCCGGAAGGCTGGATGCCGCTGGCGTCGTACCACATGGTCGAGACGGTCCCGCCCACGATGCCCTTGCCGTTCAGCGACCCGCCCTGGGTGGTGAGGTCGCCGCCGACGACCAGGTTCACCTGGCTGGACGGCTCCAGGAGGCCGACGGTGTAGCCGGTCAGGCTGGCGTCGCCGCCGACGGCCACGCGGCCCTCGGTGTCGCTACCCCGGTAGTTCATGTCCTTCAGGACGAAGAGGTTGAAGTCCGCGGCGGTCTCGGCGCTCGCGACGGCGGGAACGGCCAGGGCGATCGCGGCGGCGGCAAGCAGGACAGAACGCATACGACAGGTCTCCGGGCGCACACACACGGAGGCCCAAGGCGAAAGTTACGGGGCGATTACCGGCGAGGGCTCTCCACGGCTACGCCTTGGCGGTTGCAATGGATGCGGGGATTCCCCTGAAGGCAGAGCTTACCCACCCATATTGGGGGCGGAACGCCCTCATGCGCTGCTGTTGACAAGCCGATCCTGCGGCGACACCTCCGCCCGTTCACGCGAGGGGCAAAGAGCGATGCTGTCCGACGGCTACCACGACGTCGATCCGACCAAGATCGTCACCATCGAGACGTCGCTGGAGATGCATGGCCGCCCGCCTGAGCGGTCCGCCCTGACCCCGCCCGGCGGCCGCCTCGTCCGGCTGGTGAACGTGACCGCCGCCGAGTACCTCGACCTCTACCGTGCGGTCGGCCGCGACTGGCTGTGGTTCATGCGCCTGGCGCTCAGCGAGGCCGACCTGCTGGCCATCGTCCTCGACCCGCTGGTCGAGGTGTACCGCCTGGAGGCGCTGCAGGGCGTCGGCATCGTGGAGCTGGATTTCCGCACGCCGGGCGAGTGCGAGCTAGTCTTCTTCGGCCTCTCGCCCGGCCTCGTGGGGACCGGCGCAGGCCGGTGGCTGATGAACCAGGCCCTGGACCTCGCCTGGTCGCGCCCGATCCGCCGCTTCTGGGTCCACACCTGCACCCTCGACGCTCAGGGCGCCGTGGCCTTCTACATGCGCTCCGGCTTCGTCCCCTTCCGCCGCAAGGTCGAGATCACCGACGATCCCCGCCGCCAGGGCAAAGCGCCGCCAGACTCGGCCCCACACTTCCCGCTGATCCCGTAGCGGGAAAGGAAGGGTTTGCCCTCCCTAGCGTCCCCACGGGATAATGCGGCCGAACCTCGGGAGTTGGGCGTGCGGGACGGAATCGAACAGGGCGGATGGGAGAGCCATCGGCCGAAACTGAGCTACCCGTTCGAGCATGGCCCGAAGACCGGCGAGGCCGTGGACATCGCGCCCGGCGTGAAGTGGATGCGCATGCCGCTGGGCGGGGCGCTGGCCTTCATCAACGTCTGGGCGATCGCTGATGGCGACGGCTACGCGATCGTCGACACCGGCATCAGCGGCATGGACACGCGCAACGCCTGGCGCGCGGTGCTCAAGGGTCCGCTGGAAGGCAAGCCCGTCACCCGGGTTTTCGTCACCCACATGCACCCCGACCACATCGGCATGTCCGGCTACCTGACGCGGAAGTTCGACGCGCGGCTGTGGATCACCCGGCTGGAGTACATCACCTGCCGCTCGCTGGCCGCGGACACGGGGCGCGAGGCGCCGGCCGACGCGCTGGCCTTCTTCAAGGCCGCGGGCTGGGACGAGGACGCCCTGGAGAGCTACCGGGCGAAGTTCGGCGGGTTCGGCCGCGGGCTCTACGCCCTGCCGGACAGCTTCCACCGGCTCAACGACGGCGACACGGTGAAGATCGGCGACCAGGTCTGGAAGGTCGTGGTGGGGTCGGGCCACAGCCCGGAGCATGCCTGCCTATACTGCCCCGAGCTCAAGCTGATGATCTCGGGCGACCAGGTGCTGCCGAAGATCTCGTCCAACGTGTCGGTGTTCCCGACCGAGCCCGACGGCGACCCGCTGACCGACTGGATCACCTCGCTGGCGCGGATCAAGACCCAGGTCCCGGACGACGTGCTGGTGCTGCCGGCGCACAACGACCCGTTCCACGGCCTGCACGCGCGGATCGACCATCTGATCTCGGGGCACGAGCGCGGCCTGATCCGGCTGCACGACCTGCTGGCGGAGCCCAAGCGGGTGGTGGACGTGTTCCACGTCTTGTTCCGCCGGCCGATCAACGAGAACCTGCTGGGTCTGGCGACCGGCGAGAGCCTGGCGCATCTGAATTGCCTGATCGCCCGCGGACAGGCGGTGCGCGAGCGGGACGAGAACGGCGTCGACTGGTACCGGACGGCGGCCTAAGCTTTAGCCACGGGTGGGAATTTCAGAGAGAAGGCGGCCTATTGTGGCCGAAAACGGAATGACGGATCACATTTTGAGCGAGCTGTCGGGCGGCGTCCTGACCCTGACCATCAACCGGCCGGACAAGAAGAACGCGCTGACGCGGGCCATCTACCAGGCGCTGGGCGACGGCATAGACCGGGCCAGCGAGGATCCGCAGATTCGCTGCGTGCTGATCCAGGCCAACGGCGACATCTTCACCGCCGGCAACGACCTGGGCGACTTCGCCGCGGTGAACTCCGGCGACCCGGCCGCCAACTCGGCGCGCGAGGGCGGCAACCCGCTGCTGGCGGCGCTGGCCCGGGCCAAGACGCCGATCGTGGCGGCGGTGCACGGCCGCGCCGTGGGCGTGGGCGTGACCATGCTGCTGCACTGCGACCTGGTGTTCGTGGCCGAGGACGCGCTGCTCACCACTCCCTTCGTGAACCTGGCGCTCGTGCCGGAGGCCGCCTCGTCCTTGCTGCTGCCGGCGCGGATCGGCCATGCGCGGGCGTTTTCGATGTTCGTGCTGAACGAGGCGGTCAGCGGCAAGACTGCCGCGGATTGGGGCATCGCCAACGCCGCCGTCCCGGCCGCCGAGCTGCGCGCCAAGGCCCGCGCGGCCGCCGAGGCCGTGGCCGCCCGCGCGCCCACGGCGGTTCAGGCGACCAAGGCCCTGATGCGCGATCCCGCCGCCATCACCGCCCAGATGGAGCAGGAAGGCCGCATCTTCGCCGCCCAGCTCCGGTCGCCCGAGACCAAGGAGGCGCTGGCCGCCTTCGCCGAGAAGCGCCAGCCCGACTTCAGCAAGGTGGCCTGAGCATGAGCGACCGCATCACCTCGGCCTTCGGGGCCACGACCACCGCGCGCGAAGTCGCCGCCGGCCACGACCTGAACGGCGTCAGCGCCATCGTCACCGGCGGCGCTTCGGGCATCGGGGTGGAGACCGCCCGGGCGTTGGCCGAGGCGGGGGCCGAGGTGATGCTCGCGGTCCGCAACAAGGCGGCGGGCGAGGCGACCGCGGCAGACATCCACAGGACCGCCCCCGGCAAGGTCTCGGTGGGGATCATCGACCTGTCGGATCTGGCCTCGGTGGCGGCCTTCGCCGGCGCGTGGGCCGACAAGCCGCTGGACATCCTGATCAACAACGCCGGCGTCATGGCCTGCCCGCTGAGCTACACGGCGCAGGACCTGGAGATGCAGATCGGGACCAACCACTTCGGCCACTACCTGCTGTCCATGCTGCTGGCCCGGGCGCTGATGAACGCCGCCCAGGACGGCAAGCAGAGCCGGCTGGTCTCGCTGTCGTCCATCGGCCACCGCCGGAGCGGCATCCACTTCGAGGACATGCACTACCGCCAGCGGCCCTACGACAAGTGGGAGGCTTACGGCCAGGCCAAGACCGCCAACGCGTTGTTTGCGGTGGGCTTCAACGGACGCTTCGCCGACCTGGGCGTCAACGCCAACGCGGTGATGCCCGGCGGAATCATGACCCCGCTGCAGCGGCATCTTCCTAGAGAGGAGATGATCGCCTTCGGCTGGATGGACGAGCACGGCAAGGTCAACGACCGCTTCAAGTCCACCGAACAGGGCGCCTCCACCAGCGTCTGGGCGGCGCTGGGCGACGAGTTGGAAGGCGTGGGCGGTCTCTATCTGGAGAACTGCAACCAGGCGACGCCGTGGACGGAAGCGAACCCCTTCGAAGGCGTGATGCCCCACGCCCTCGACCCCGAAACCGCCGAACGGCTATGGGCCGTGTCCGAGGAAACGACAGGCGCACGGGTTTAGGGTTCGCGTGGGTTCGCGGTCTAAAAGAAGGTCGCCTGCGGCGCGCCGGGAGCCTGGGGCTTGGCCTTCACGCCTTCGGACGCCTAGGTTCGTGACATGAGCGTGACTGTCCGGGTGGCGACCCTCGCCGATGCGCCGTTGATCCTGTCGTTCATTCGTGAACTGGCGGAGTACGAGCGGCTGCTGCACGAGGTGGAGGCGACCGAGGCGGACATCCGCCGCGACCTGTTCGGGGAGAACCCGCGCGCCTTCTGCGAGATCGCCGAGCACGACGGCGGGCCGGTGGGCTTCGCGCTGTGGTTCTACAACTATTCCACCTTCCGCGGACGGGCTGGGATCTATCTGGAGGACCTGTTCGTGCGGCCCGAGGCGCGGGGCGAAGGCGCCGGCAAGGCGCTGCTGGCCAAGCTGGCTAGGCGCTGCGTGGACGCCGAACTGGGCCGGCTGGAGTGGGCGGTGCTCAACTGGAACACGCCTTCCATCGAATTCTACGACAGCCTGGGCGCCAGCAAGAAGGACGACTGGACCGTCCGGCGCCTGGATGGAGAGGCGCTGGAGCGCCTGGCGGCCTCATGAGCGCGCCCCCGAAGACCGTCCTGCAGGCCTCCGAGGCCGAGGCCGAGGCGATCCGCGAGGCGGTCCGCACCATCGACGTCGCCACCCTGGGGCTGGGCCGGGCGCGCGCGGAGCTGAAGCATGTGCCGGGCCTTGTGAAGCTACTGAGCGACGAGCGGGTGTCGGGGCCGATCTACGACCTGCCGCGGCCGATCACCGAGGACAGCGTGACCCGCTGGGTGGTCGAGAACCAGGCCCAGGCGCTGGCTGGCGAGGCCCTGCTGCTGGTGACCCTGGACCCCGCAGGCGAGGTGGCCGGCTACTCCCGCATCAGCGTCTGGCCGGAGCATTCCTCGGCAGAGCTTGCCGGGGCGGTTCGTGCCGACCTGCAGGGGAAGGGCCAGGGCGGGGTCGGTATGGCGCACACCTTCGGTTGGATCTTCGAGACCCTGGGCGTGCGCCTGATGTGCCTCACCGCGGCCTTGGACAACGTCCGCTCGCAGAAGGGCATCGACGCCTCCGGCTTCCGGCGCATGGGCGAGCGCGAGGCCGTGCGGCCCGACGGCACGACCCGGCGCTCGGTCTACTGGGAACTGAGCCGCGACGAGTGGCGCCAGCGGCATCGGCTGTAGAGGCTTCCGCCTAGACCGAGATGTCGATGATCATGGGCCCCGGCTGGCGGCCCTCGTTCTCGGCCTTCTGGGACTCGGATTTCATCGCGTCTTCCAGCATCTTCTGCATACGGCGGGCGACCTCGGCCTCGAAGGAGGTCTCGTCCTTGGACCAAGTGGACGGGTCGGAGCCGGCGACGATCTTGCCTTCGCTGATCTCCTTCCGCATCTCCTGCTCGATCTTCTCGCGCAGGGCTTCGAGCTTCTTTTCCTGGGCCCAGGCGTAGATGCCCTTCTCGCGCACCTCGTCCAGTTCGGTCTTCTGCCGCGCGGCGGCGGCTTCGGCCCGAGCCTTGGCGGCGTCGGCGGGCGATTGAGTCTTCTCGGTCTTCTCGTTGGACTTGACCGCCTGTGGCGCGCTCACCCCGAGCATCGCGCCGACACCGTCGATAGCCATTTGGCCCTCCTTGCGTTGCGTATAGTTAAGCAAGAACTGGACCAGTTTCGGCGGGGCGCCTGGCGCGTCAGGGCCGACAAGATTCAAACCACGGAAAGCACAGAAGGCACGGAAGAACGGAGGCAGCGGCGCCTTCCGTGTCTTCTGTGTTTTCCGTGGTTCTAAAAGACTGCGCCGGCGGCGCGGGCGTCAGACCGCCCAGGCGGCGGCGAAGCGGCGGAGGAGGGCCATGGCGGCGCTGTCGGCGAGGCCCTGGGTGACGGTCAGGCGGACGAAGAGGTGGCCGGCGGCGCGGCGGCCGCGCGCGGGCAGGCCCTCGCCCTCGACCCGGACCAGGCCCCGCTCGGCGACCTTCTTGTCGATCCAGACGCTGCGGTGGCCCAGCGGAGTGTCCAGGCTGATCCGGCCGCCCTTCTTCAGGGTGGAGGGCGGGACCTTCACGGTCATCCAGAGGTCGTCGCCGCGGACCAGCACGCCATCGTGGGCGCGGATGTAGACGCAGAGCTCGGCGCCGGCCGCGCGCACCTTGTCGCCGGAGCGCAGGCCGGCGGGCAGGCTGATGCGGATGAACTGGCCGTCCGGCATCCGGTGATCGATGTCGCCGCCTTCCAGGGCCAGCCGGGGCGTGATCTCGAGGTCGGGTTCGGGGGTCGCCCTCGGCCGGGTCGGCGCCTGGACGAAGCGTTCGCTGAGCGGGTCCTGCAGGCGCTGGTAGGCGTCCATCACCTGGCGGAAGCTGCCCTCGTCGCCGCCCGAGTCGGGGTGGGCGCGCTTGGCGGCGGCGCGGAAGGCCTTGCGCACCTCGGCGGGGGTCGACGCCGAGCTGACGCCCAGCACTTCGCGGGCGTATTTGAGCGACAGTTCGGGCGCTGGCCGAGTCATCAGCAGCGACGGTAAGGTGAACGGGGTCAACGCTCCGTTAAGCCGGGCTTCTCGTCCGCGCAGAGTGCGCGCTATATGCCGCCGGTGACCGACAAGACCCTCATCCCGCCGTCGCCCAGCGAGGACGACTACGTCCGCCAGGTGACCTCCGCCGAGCCGCCCGCGCTGCTCAGCGAGACTGATCCGTTCGCCCTGTTCCACGCCTGGTTCCAGGAGGCGGTGGCCAAGGAGCCCAACGACGCCAACGCCATGGCGCTGGCCACCGTGGACGAGGCCGGGTTGCCGGACGTGCGCATGGTGCTGCTGAAGGACGTGGATCCGGCGGGCTTCGTCTTCTACTCCAACGTGGAGAGCGCCAAGGGCCGGGAGCTGGCCGGCCAGCCGAAGGCGGCGCTGCTGTTCCACTGGAAGTCCCTGCGCCGCCAGGTGCGGGTCCGGGGGACGGTGACCCCCACCACGGCGGAAGAGGCCGACGCCTACTTCGCCACCCGGGCGCGGCCGGCACAGCTCGGCGCCTGGGCGTCGGATCAGTCGCGGACCCTGCCCGACCGGCTGGCCCTGGAGAAGCGGATCGCCGAGGTGGGCCTGCGCTTCGGCCTGGGCAAGGTGCCGCGTCCGCCGCATTGGTCGGGCTTCCGCGTGGCCCCGCAGAGCATCGAGTTCTGGCGCGACCGGCCGTTCCGCCTGCACGAGCGGCTGATGTTCGAGCGTGCGGAAGGCGGCTGGACGACGCGCAGGCTGTTTCCTTGAGCGGCCTTGGGCCGACTCCGCTCGAAGCGGAGATCATGTCCTGGCTGAAGGCGGGCGCCGAGCGCCAGATCGACACCGCCTGCGCCCATGTCTTCCTGAAGCCCGACGCGGCCTGGAAGATGAAGCGCCACGCCGACCTGGGCTACGCCGACTTCTCCACCCTGGAGCGTCGGCAGTGGGCGCTGGACCGGGAGCTGGAGTTCAACAAGGCGGCCGCCCCGGACATCTACCGCGCCGTGCGCCATGTCACCCGGGAGGCCGACGGCTCTCTGGCCCTGGGCGGCCGCGGCGAGGTGGTCGACCATGTGCTGGAGATGCGCCGGTTCGACGAGACGGCGGTGCTGTCCGCCCGGCCCGAGGCGGTGGACGGCGACCTGGCCGAAACCCTGGGGCGGACCATCGCAGGCTACCACGCCGGGGCGCCGTTGCGGCCGGCCGGCGGCCTGACGGCCCTGGCCTACACGGTGGGCTCCAACGCCCAGCTGCTGCGCGAGACCTGCGATGGCCTCGACCAGGCCCGGGTCGAGGAGATGATCGCGCTCACCGAGGTGGAGCTGGAACGCCAGGCGCCGCTGCTGGCGCACCGGGCGGCCACGGGCTTCTCGCGCCGCTGCCACGGCGACCTGCACCTGGGCAATATCCTGCTCGAGAACGGCCGGCCGGTGCTGTTCGACTGCATCGAGTTCAGCGACCTGCTCTCCGACCTGGACGTGCAGTACGACCTGGCCTTCCTGCTCATGGACCTGGACTTCCGCGGCCGGCGCGACGCGGCGGTGCGGGCGCTGTCGGCCTATCTGGACGAGGCGGCGCGCAGCTTCCCTCCCGAATTGTGGGAAGGGCTGGCCACCATGCCGCTGATGCTCTCGGTGCGGGCGGGGGTGCGGGCGCACGTCTCGGCCCACTCTGCCGATCCCGCGGCCGCGAGGGCCTATGTCGAGGCCGCCATCGCCCATTTGTCGCCGCCGCCGCCGGTGCTGGCCGCCGTGGGCGGGTTGTCCGGCTCGGGCAAGTCGCACTTCGCGCGCGCCGTGGCGCCGCTGCTGGGCGCCTCGCCGGGGGCGGTGATCCTGCGCACGGATGAGATCCGCAAGCGGCTGATGAACATTCCGCCGACCCGGACCATGGACCCCGCCAGCTACACGACCGAGTTCTATGTCCGCACCTATGACACCATGATCGCCAACGCGCGGGCCCTGCTGCGGGCCGGCCGCTCGGTGCTGCTCGACGCCACCTTCATCGACGCCGCGCTGCGGGAACGCGTGGAGGCGCTGGCCGCCGAATGCGGCGTGCCGTTCCGCGCGGCGTGGATGGATGCGCCCGTCGAGGTGCTGGAGGCCCGCGTGGCCGCCCGGACGGGTGACGCCTCGGACGCCACGGTCGCCGTCCTGCACGAGCAGGTGGGGCGGTTGAAGAATATGCCGGCCTGGCCCCGGGTGGACGCCCAGGCGCCCACGGCGGAGGCGACAAGGGCCTGGAACGACAGCGGAAGTTGACGCTGCCGTTGCGGAGGCGACATCGTCTCTCTAATCGTGCTCGATAAGTAACAGACGATAAGTTGGGGAGACGCCTGGATGCTGGGCCTGATGCAGAACTGGCCGTTGACGGTCGACAAGATCCTCGACCACGCCAAGGCTTGGCACGGGGACCGCGAGGTGGTCTCGCGCTCGATCGAGGGGCCGGTCGTGCGCACGACCTATGCGCAGGTCCATGATCGGGCCAAGCGGGTGTCCAATGCGCTCAAGGCGCTGGGGGTCGGGCCGGGCGACCGGGTCGCGACCCTGGCCTGGAACACCGCCCGCCACATCGAGACCTGGTACGGGATCATGGGGATCGGCGCGGTCTGCCACACCCTGAACCCGCGGCTGTTCGCCGAGCAGCTCTGCTACATCATCAACCACGCCGAGGATAAGGTCCTGCTGACGGATCTGACCTTCCTGCCGATCCTGCTGGAAAACCGCGAGAAGATGCCGACGGTGAAGCACATCGTGGTGCTGACCGATGCGGACGGCATGAAGGGCGTCAATTTCCCGGGCGCGCTCTGTTACGAGACCCTGATCGAACAGGCCTCGGCCGACGTGGAATGGGGCGGCTTCGACGAAAACACCGCCGCGGGGCTCTGCTACACCTCGGGCACGACCGGCAATCCCAAGGGCGTGCTCTACTCCCACCGGTCCAACTTCCTCCACACCATCATCACCATGGGGCGGGACGTGATGAACCTGTCGGCCACCGAGACGGTGCTGCCGGTGGTGCCGATGTTCCACGCCAACGCCTGGGGCCTGGCGCTGTCGTGTCCGGCGGCCGGCGCCAAGCTGGTGATGCCCGGGGCGAAGCTGGACGGCGCCTCGGTGCATGAGCTGATCGAGAGCGAGGGGGTCACCTTCTCGGCCGCCGTGCCGACGGTCTGGCAGATGCTGCTGACCCACCTGCGCGAGACCAAGGGCACGCTGACCACGCTGAAGCGCGTGGTGATCGGCGGCTCGGCGGTGCCCGAGGCCATCGTGCGCGGCTTCCGCGACGAGTACGGGGTGGACGTGACCCACGCCTGGGGCATGACCGAGCTGTCGCCCCTGGGCACCATCGCCGCGCCCACCGCCGCCATCGCCGCCATGGACGCCGAGGCCCAACTCCGCTCGAAGCTCAAGCAGGGCCGCCCGCCGCTGGGCATAGAGATGAAGCTGGTCAACGACGCCGAGGAGCGGCTGCCCTACGATGGGACCACCTTCGGCAAGCTCAAGGTGAAGGGCCCGTTCGTGGTGGGCGAGTACTTCAAGAGCGAGGGCGGCGAGATCCTGGACGAGGAAGGCTTCTTCGACACCGGGGACGTGGCCACCATCGACGACCAGGGCTTCATGCAGATCACCGACCGGGCCAAGGACGTCATCAAGTCCGGCGGCGAGTGGATCAGTTCGATCGAGATCGAGAACATTGCCATGGGCCATCCCAAGGCGGCCAATGCCGCGGTGATCGGCGCCTTGCATCCCAAGTGGGACGAGCGCCCGGTGCTGCTGGTGAAGCTGCGCGAGGGCGTCCAGGCGACCAAGGATGAGTTCCTGGCCTTCCTGGACGGCAAGATCGCCAAGTGGTGGACGCCGGACGACGTGGTCTTCGTCGACGACATCCCGCTGGGCGCCACCGGCAAGATCGACAAGAAGCTGATCCGCGAGCGGATGAAGGACTACGTCCTGCCGACGGCGAAGGCCAAGGAGAGCGCCTAGCCCTTGGCGCGGATCGTCCGCTACGGGGCCGGCGCGGGTCCCGTCGCCGTCTATTTCCATGGCGTTCCGGGCGCGCCGGAAGAGTGCGCGCGCTTCGACGAGGCGGCGCGGGCCGACGGCGTGCGGCTGCTGTGCATCGACCGGGGGTCGCTGGGGGATGCGCGAGACGGCGAGGCGCGTTTTCGCCGGCTCGCGGAGGAGGTTGCGGCTTTGGCCGACGGCGCGCCGGTGCATCTGATCGGCTTCTCCCTGGGAGCCTTCGTCGCCCTGCGCGTCGCGGCGCATCTGGGTCCGAAGGCTGCGTCGCTGGACCTGGTGTCCGCCGCGTCGCCGCTGGAACTGGGCGACTTCCTGGACGGCATGGCCGGAAAGCCGGTGTTCACGATGGCCCGGCGTTCGCCCCGCCTGCTGGCCGCGATGACTGCGGCCCAGGGCTGGCTGGCGACGGCGGCGCCGGCCCGGCTGTTCGGCATGCTGTTCGCGACGGCCGCCGGCGAGGATCGCGCCCTCGCGGCCGACCCCGCGTTCCGGTCCATGATCGGCGAGGTGCTGCGAGGCGCCCTTGGGCCGGGCCGCCGGGGCTACCTGTCCGACGTGCAGGCCTATGTGCGGCCATGGGCCGACCGCCTGCCCGCGGTCGCCGCGGAGACGCGCCTCTGGCACGGCCGCGAAGACAACTGGGCGCCGGCGGCGATGGCCGAGAGCCTGGCGCGCACGCTGCCGTCAGTCCGCCAAATTGAAATCGCGCCCGGCCTTTCTCACTATTCATGCCTGTTCGAGGCCATGCCGCGCATCCTGGCGCGGATCGGCGACCGGGAGCCGCGCGCATGATCCAGCTGCAACACGCCGCCGAGGCAGATCATCCGGAGATCATTGCGCTCACCAACCGCGCGTTCCGCGACACCGGTCCGCAGGCGAGCTGGAACGTCGAGGATCTGATCGAGGGCGAGCGGATCAGCGCGTCGCTCCTGCGCGACGACCTGGCGACGCCCGGCGCGCACCTGCTGATCTGGCGCGACGACGCCGGCGAGCACCTGGGTCATGTGCGGCTGGACCAGGGCCCGGAGGGCGTCTGGTTCCTGGGGATGCTCACCGTGCGGCCCGACCGGCAGGACGGCGGGCTGGGAAGGCGGCTGCTGGCCGCCTCGGAGGACTGGGCCCGCGAGCGCGGTTGCCGGCGCATGCGCATGACCGTGATCCACCAGCGCGAGACCCTGATCGCCTGGTACGTCCGGCGCGGCTATGTGGTGACGGGCGAGACCAAGCCGTTCCCCTACGACGACACGCGCTTCGGCCGCCCGATCCGCGACGATCTCTACTTCGACGTCCTGGAGAAGCGCCTCTAGCCTCCGGACGCTTTGCGACGATCGTAGACGAAGCCGCCTTCGCCGTGGCCGCCCAGGCTGGCCCAGCGCGCTTCTTCCGCCTTGTGGATGTACTGCTCGGCCACCAGCCAGGCCTTCATCGGGCGCAGGCAGGCCAGGCAGCCGCCGATCAGGGCCGGAAAGACCGTCGCGAACTGCAGCCACATCGGCGGGTGGAAGACGACCACCGACCAGGCCCAGACGGCGACCACGGCGATGCCGACGCCGCTCATTACGAAGAAGGCCGGGCCATCCGCCGGGTCGGCGAAACTGTAGTCCAAGCCGCAGCGGTCGCAGGACTTGGCGACGGTCAGGAACCCCTTGAACAGCTTGCCCTCACCGCAGCGCGGGCAGCGGCAGCGCAGGCCGGCGCTGAGGGTGGACGGTTCGCAGCCGGAGTAGTCCATCGCGTCATCTCCATACAATACAGATATTGAACGCATACAATAGATGTGGAATGTATGCGTTACAGGAGGGAATCGCAATGGACTCGGTGACGCATCCGTCCGCACGCTGGCTGTCGCGCCTGGCCTCGGGTTCGCAGCCGCTCTACGCCCGCGTGGTCGAGGCGCTGGAGGCGGCCATCCGCGACGGCGAGGTGCAGGGTGGCGACCAGCTGCCGCCGCAGCGGACGGTGGCCGAGATCCTGGGCGTGGACCTGACGACCGTCACCCGCGCCTACGCGGCCGCCCGGGCGCGCGGGCTGATCGAGGGCGCGGTCGGCCGGGGCACCTTCGTTCGCGCCCGCACGGCGGAGGATGAAGCGGGCGTCGTCGACCTCTCCATGAACCTGCCGCCCCCGCCGCAGGGGCTGTCGCTGGGCGCGCTGCTCAAGGACACGACCCGAGCGATCCTGGAGCGTACCGACGCCGCCACTCTGATGGCCTATCACCCCGGCGGCGGCAGCCTGGGGCAGAAGGCGGCGGCGGCGCTATGGCTGGCGCCATGCCTGGGCGACGTGGCGCCCGAGCGCTTGCTGATCTCGCCCGGCGCCCAGACCGCGCTGGCGGCGATCCTCGCCGCGATCACCGACCAGCGGGGCGAGGTGCTGATCGTCGAGCCGCTGGTCTATCCGGGCGTCCTAGCGGCGGCGCGGCAGCTGGGCTTGCGCCTCGTCGTCTGCCCGGCGGATCAGCGCGGCATGAACCCACAGGCCCTGGCCCGGCTGTGCGCGGCGGAGCGGCCGACGGCGGTCTATCTCACGCCCGCGAGCCAGAACCCGACCGCCGTGACGATGGACCTCGCCCGCCGGCGCGAGATCGTCGAGGCGACGGCGGCCAGCGGCGCCTGGCTGATCGAGGACGATCCCTACAGCCGCCTGTTCGACACGCCGGTCCCGGCGGTCGCGACCCTGGCGCCCGATCGCACCTTCTACCTGGCCACCCTGTCAAAGTGCCTGTCGCCGGGCCTGCGCACCGCCTTCCTCCTGCCGCCGCGCGGGATGGAGTCGCGCACTGCCGAGAGCCTGCGGGCCATCGCCCTGATGCCCGCCCCGCTGATGGCGGCGGTCGCCTCGGCCTGGATCCGGGAGGGGACGGCCGACCGGCTGCTCGCGGGGGTGCGCAAGGAAGCCCGCGCACGGCGCGCCATCGCCGCCGACGTGCTGCCCCAGGCCCACGGCGCGGCCGAGGGCATCCACGTCTGGCTGGACCTGCCGCCAGGCTGGGCGCCCGACCGGGTGCATCGTCTCGCGCAGGAGAAGGGCCTGTCCCTGGTCACCGCCGACGCCTTCGCGGCAGGTTCGGAGCACCCGAACGGTCTGCGGATCTCCCTGGGCGGCCCGGCGAAGCAGGCGGTCCTGCGGACGGCCTTGGAAGGCGTCGCGGCGCTGCTTGTCGACGAGGCCGCGCCGCGCGTAGTGGTCTAAGAACACTCTTCTTTGCTCGTCATGGCCGGGCTTGTCCCGGCCACCCAGATGCGCCGACGATAGGGTATGGGTACGGCGTCGCCGCCGCGATCTTTTGGCGTTGCCTGCGCGTCTGGGTCCCCGGGACAAGCCCGGGGATGACGAGCTTCTAAATGGCTGCGCGCGCCCTAGCCGGCAAGCCGGTACTCACTGTCGGGTCCCGCCGCGCCGTCGGTCTTGAGCTGACCCTTGCGCACCAGGTGGATCATGGCGGCCAGCATCGACCGCGCCGCCGCCGGATGCAGGCGCGCATCCACGTCGGCGTAGAGGCGCGGCACCAGCTGGTTGATCTTCGCCGGTCCAGCCTTCAGCGCGTTCAGGATCTGGTCCACGCGCTCCTGCCGATGCTCGATATAGGCGGCGATGAAGGCGTCCACCTCGCGGATCGGCGGGCCGTGCGTCGGCCAGAGCGTGTCGAACCCGCGCGCGCGGATCCGGTCCAGGCTGGCCAGGTAGTCGGTCATGTCGCCGTCGGGCGGGGTGATCACCGTGGTCGACCAGCCCATGATGTGGTCGCCGGAGAACAGGCAGTTCTCCTCCTTCAGCGCAAAGCAGATGTGGTTGGAGGTGTGGCCGGGCGTCGGAATGGCTTCCATCGTCCAGCCGGGGCCGGAGACCTCGCCGCCGCTGCACAGGCTGACGTCGGGCCGGAAGTCGTGGTCGTGCCCGGCCTCCATTTTCACCTCGCCGGTGTCCTCCGCCTCATGGCCCGCCACGGCGCAGCCGTAGATCGTGGCCCCGGTGCGCGCCTTCAGGGCGCCGGCCAGGGGAGAGTGATCGGAGTGATGGTGGGTGATCAGGATGTGGGTCACCCGTTCGCCGGGGATCGCCGCGAGGATCGCCTCGAGGTGCGCCGGGTCGTCGGGGCCGGGATCGATCACCGCGACCTCGCCCCGGCCGACGATATAGGTCCCGGTGCCCAGGTAGGTGAATGGCCCCGGATTGTTGGCCGTCACACGCCGGATCAGCGGAGAGACCTGGTCGCAGCGGCCGTATTCGATATCGATCTCGCGGACGTAGGGGATCATCCGCCCAGCACGCCCGAGAGGTCGTAGCCCGCCTGGCGGCCCAGACCGACCAGTTCGGCCGGGGTGTGGGCGCCGGTCTCCGCCTGGCTCAGCGACCAGGTGACGATCGAGCGGGTGCCGGAGCGGCAGAAGGCCAGGACCGGGCCATCGGCCTCGGCCAGGATCGCCTTGGTCTGGTCCACCTGCTCCGGCGTGGGCCCGCCGCGCACCGGGATGTGGAAAAAGGCCAGGCCCGCGGCCCGGGCGGCGGCCTCGACCTCGGCGGCGGCCGGCTGGCCCGGCTCCTCGCCGTCGGGGCGGTTGCTGATGATGGTCTTGAAGCCCAGCCGGGCCGCCTCGGCCACATCGGCCAGGCTGATCTGCGGGGCGGTGGTGAAGTCGTCGGTGACGCGTCGGAAGTCAGACATCAGGTACTCGCTGGCGAGGGGTGGCCCTTCGTTGACATCATCGGGGGTGGGTGGAACTTACGCAACGGGCGCTGGCGAAAGCGCCGGCCTAAGAATCGTTTCCTAGGTGTCGTTTCCAAGGACAGTCGATGGTCGCCGGGGGGCAATCCACGTCATCGGAACAGCTGCTGGCGGACGCCGTCGCGGCCATGCGCCGGGGCGACCGCGCGAGCGCGTTGAGCTGTGTCGTCCAGGCCGAGGCGATCGCGCCGTTCGATCCCCACGTGAAGATGCAGAAGGCGATGATCCATCGCGCCAGCGGGGCCCTGCCGGCGGCGTTGGCGGCGCTGGACGAGGCCCTGGCGCTGGAGCCCTACAATTTCCTGGCCCTGCTCTCGAAGGGCGCCGTGATCGAGAAACTGTCCGGCGAGCGGGTGGCCGCCAAGGTCTATGAGAACGCCCTGAAGCTGGCCCCCGACGAGGCCAACATGCTTCCGAGCCTCAAGTCGCCGGTGGCCCGCGCCCGGGAGGTGGTGGCCAAGACCCGCGAGGCGCTGGAGACCTATCTGCGCGACAGCATGGGATCGCTGGACCAGGTGGGCGGCGAGCTGGCCAAGAGCCGGTTGGACGAGGCGATCGGGATCTATGCGGGCCGCCGCAAGGTCTACAACCACGAACCGCTGCTGCTGCATTACCCGCGGCTGCCGGCCATTCCGTTCTACCCGCGCGAGCTGTTTCCCTGGCTGCCCGAGCTGGAAGCCGCCACGCCGTCCATCGTCGAGGAGCTGCAGGCGCTGCTGGCCGGCCAGATGGAGAGCTTCGCGCCTTACATCGCCTTCCCGCCGGAGACCCCGGTGAACCAGTGGAAGGAACTGAACCACTCCCGGCGGTGGAGTTCGCTGTTCCTCTGGAAGGACGGACACCGCCAGGACGCGGTCTGCGCGAGCTGTCCCCGGACCAGCGCCCTGCTGGACCGACTGCCCATGGCCCACCAGCCCGACTTCGCGCCGACGGCGATGTTCTCGGCGCTGGAGGCCAACACCCACATCCCGCCGCACACCGGATCGACCAACACCCGGCTGCTCTGCCACCTGCCGCTGATCCTGCCTGGGCCGGCGCGCTTCCGGGTGGGCAACGAGACGCGTGAGTGGGAGATGGGCCAGGCCTGGATCTTCGACGACACCATCGAGCACGAGGCGTGGAACGACGCCGCCGAACTGCGCGTCATCCTGATCTTCGACGTCTGGAATCCGTTCCTGGAACCGGGCGAGCGCGACCGGATCGGCGCGATGATGGCCGCCCGCAACGCGTTCTACGGCGCCTGACTACTCGGTGCGGCGCGCGCGGAAGGCGCGCATGTTGTCGATGGTCATCAGGAAGCTGCCCATGCTGGCCTGGCGGATCTTCACGCTCATGCCCGGCTTGGGGTCGCGGAACATCTCGTTGTTGTCCACCTGGGTCCAGACCGCGCCGTCCTGCAGCTTGATCACCCACTTGCCGGCCCCGTTGACCCGCGCCACGTCCACGACGCCGGAAACGTTCTCCAGCTCCTCCTGCGTTTCGCCGCGCTCGAACAGGCTGAGGGAAGGCATCGAGAAGCCGAACGCCTGCCGGCGGACCTTCCGGGCCTGTTCGCGATCGACGACCACGATGTCGCCCTTGGCCTCGGCTTGATCGAGCGCGACGGTCGCCTGATCGTAGCAGGCCAGCCGCGCGGCCTCGTCGGTCAGTTTCCGGCAGTCGACCAGCTTCTGCAGCATGGCCGAGCGGGCCTCCGGCTTGGGCTGGGCGTTCGCCCCCGTCGAAATCAGGGCCGCCGCCAGGGCCAGGCCCGCCGTCCGAATCGCCGCCGTCTTCATGTCGCTCGCACTCTGGATGACCGTGGCGCCCATTAAGCGGGAGCGGGCTCGCGGCGCAACGGGACGCGCCAAATGCAGGCCGGACGGGGGTGATTCTTCCCCGGACCTGGGCGGAGCAAGCGGCCGCGCCTGTCACAATCCTTGACCAATCCTTGCCGGATTTGGGGATGGGTGCGGCAATCTGTGACCAGAATGCGACAGGTGGGCGCCCGAAACATTGCTGATAGCTAATGTTCGTTGACCGGTCGTCACGCTGCCTCGTAACTCGCGAGTAACCGGAGGCGCAGGCCGTTTCCGGGACCGATCTCTTTTTGTGGGGAGCGGCCGCCGCACTGGCAGGACCGCTGGAGGATCAAGACCGTGAAATTCAAATCCATGCGGGAGCGCCTGCTGGCGTCTTCAATGATTTGCGGCGCCGCCCTGCTGGGCCTTTCGTCGCAAGCCGCGGCCCAGACCGGCTCGGATGAAATCTCCGAAGTCGTCGTCACCGGCACGCGCATTCCGTCGCCGAACCTGGAAAGCGTCAGCCCGGTCACCGCCGTGAGCGCCGCTGAAATCAAGGCGACGGGCGTGACCCGCGTCGAGGACATGATCAACTCGCTGCCGCAGGCGTTCGCCGCGCAGGGCGCCGCCCTGTCGAACGGCT
>Ga0255338_1002229_pt1 | contig 29716 bp, 28 predicted proteins | sample MeOH1_35cm_T4_19_FD_203715 | JGI IMG/M metagenome (GOLD analysis project Ga0255338, IMG submission 203715) | Sandy soil microbial communities from University of British Columbia, Vancouver, Canada - MeOH1_35cm_T4_195 | ecosystem: Engineered > Artificial ecosystem > Sand microcosm > Unclassified ... | reverse complement strand
CCGCGCGTGCCGCGGTCTGGATGCGGGCGCTCTCGAAGGTCGCCATCAGTTGCTTGAAGCCCTGCCCCTCGACGCCACCAAGCAGATTTCCGCCCGCCACGCGGAAATCATCGAAGCCGAGCTCATATTCCTTCATGCCGCGATAGCCGATCACCCCGATCTCGCCGCCGCTCATGCCGGGCGTCGGGAAGGGCTCGGCCACGGTGCCGCGCTGCTTGGGCGCGATCAGCATCGAGAGGCCGCGGTGATCGGTCGTCGCCGGATCGGTCCGGACGAGCAGGGTCATCACATCGGCGCGCGCCGCATGCGTGATCCACGTCTTGTTTCCGTTGATGCGATAATCGCCATCGACCTTGCTCGCGCGGGTGCGGAGCGCGCCCAGATCCGACCCGGTGTCGGGCTCGGTGAACACGGCCGTCGGCAGGATCGCGGCACTGGCGATCTGCGGAAGCCACTCGGCCTTTTGCGCCGCAGTGCCGCCGCACAGGATCAGCTCCGCCGCAATCTCCGAGCGGGTCGCGAGCGAGCCCACGCCGATCCAGCCGCGCGACAATTCCTCCGAAACGACGCACATCGCCGTCTTGCCCATGCCGAGCCCGCCATGTTCCTCCGGGATGGTCATGCCGAATACGCCGAGTTCGCCCAGCTCCTCGATCAGCGGCAGCGGAATCAACTGGTCGGCGAGGTGCCACTCATGCGCGAAGGGCGCGACCTTTTCCTGTGAAAAGTCGAAGAACTGGTCGCGGATCATGTCGAACATGCTATCCAGCCCGCACCGCTCGAGCGTGGCCTGGCCGCGTGCGTTGGCGAGGTGGCCGGCGATCGCGGTCTTCACGGCCTGGGTGCCGCCGTGCCGGACGAGCGTGCGCAGCGCCGGTGCGTCGAGCAATGCGAGCGCCTGGGGGTCGTCGGTGAGCTGGTCCGGACGGATGATCTCGCCCTGATTCATCGGGATGCCGCCCGCGAGCTGCGCCCCATATTCGGCGAAGAGCAGCTGGGCGAGCAGTGCTTCGACCTCGCCGAACGATCCTTCCGCCTCGAGCGCCGCCGCCCAGTTGGCTACTTCGCGCAGCAGCTCCGCATAGGAGGCAAACCAGCCGAAGCCGTGGACGACATGCTGCTCCAGATCGGCCAGCGCGCGATCGGGTTTGCCATTCGGGCCGGCGATCCGCGCACGCACTGCGGGCCGCGCGGCCGCGACGAACGCCTGGGCTGCATTCGCTGCATTTCCCAGCAACACCGTCAGCTCCGGCAGGACCAGCATCTTCTTGTCGTCCACCAGCACGTTCATATCAGCCTTCGCCTGCCTGTGCCTTGTTGGCCTTCGCCATCGCCTTCGCGTCGAGCCCGCCGACGAGATTGCCAGTCATCAGCTGGTTCTGCGCATGGGCAAGGTGATGCATATGGAATACGCCGTCCATCGCCTGGCGCTTGCCACGCAGATTCTCGACGAAGTTGAACGCCTGGCAAGTGAGCGCCATGGCGAAGCGATCGCGGGTGGCAAGCTCGGCGGCGATCTTGCCCACTTCCTCGCGCAACGTCTCGCGCGGGTGGAGGCGGTTGACCATGCCGAGTTGATAGGCACGCGACGCCGGCATGCGTTCCCCCAGCAACAGCAGTTCACGCGCGACGCGCGGCGGCAGCTCGAAGGCATGCGCGAAATATTCGACGCCGGGCATTGCCATGCGCAGCGTGGGATCCTGAAAAAAGGCGTCCTCGCTGGCAACGATCAGATCGCATACCCAGGCGAGCATCAGCCCGCCAGCGATGCAGGCTCCCTGCACCATCGCGATCATCGGCTTGGGGATATCCTGCCAGCGCCGGCACAGCCCGAGATAGGCATCCTGCTCGAGCACATATTGCCGCTCAGCGCCGCCCTTGCCGTTATGATCCCACCAGAGCGACGTGCGCGCGCGCGGCAGGTCGCTGTCCTTTTCGGGCGTGCCGATATCGTGGCCGGCGGAGAAATGCTTGCCCTCGCCGCCGAGCACGATGACCTTGACCTCGTCATCCTCGACCGCGCGCCTGAAGGCACCGTCGAGCTGGGCAAGCAGCCGGTAATTCTGGGCGTTGCTGTATTGCGGGCGGTTCAGCATCACCCAGGCGACATTATCGACCACGGTGTAGGTGATGAAATCCGGTTCGGCGGCCGGAGCGTGAGTTTCGGCGTCGGACGCCATGAATGCTCTCCCTGTCGCGCGCGAATCCCGTTCGCCGGGGTCGCGCCTAGAAACTGCACTATGGTATAGTTTTAAGATGCCTGCAAGAGACGGTTGGCGGCTACCGACGCGGTTCTGCCGAGCGCCAGCCGTCTCCCGTCTCTTTCCCGACACAAGCCGGGAAGGAGACCTTGCGAACCCTGGAATCAGCGCGGTGCCATGCGGATCCCGCCATCGAGGCGGACGTCCTCGGCGTTGAAATAATCATTCTCGATCATCGCCAGCGCCAGGGCGGCGAATTCGGGCGCCTCGCCGAAGCGTTTCGGAAAGGGAACGCTGGCAGCCAGCGACTGGCGCACCGCATCGCTGGCGCGGGCCATCAACGGGGTATCGAAGATACCGGGCAGGATCGCGTTGACGCGGATGCCGTCGTTCATCAGGTCGCGCGCCATGGGCAGCGTCAGACTGACCACGCCACCCTTCGAAGCGGCATAGGCTGCCTGGCCGATCTGGCCATCCTCCGCCGCGACGCTCGCGGTGTTGATGATCACGCCGCGTGCGCCATGCTCCAGTGGCTCGAGATCGAGCATGCCCTGTGCTGATTTCGCGCAACAGCGGAAAGTGCCGACCAGATTGATGCGAACGATCCGCTCGAACGCATCGATCGGGAAGTGCTTCGTCTCGCCGGTCGCCTTGTCGCGGCTCGCGGTCTTCATGACATTGCCGGTGCCGGCGCAGTTGACGATGATCCGTTCCTGTCCATGCGCGGCACGTGCCTGCGCAAAGCCCGCATCAACCGACGCCTCGTCGGTGACGTCTACCTTGCAGAACAGACCACCGATCTCGATCGCGACGCGCTCGCCATTCTCCTCGTTGAAATCGAAGAGCGCAACGCGGACGCCCTTCGCCGCCAGTGCACGCGCCGCGGCCTCGCCCAGGCCCGAGGCGCCGCCGGTCACGACCGCGGCAATGGTGGAATCGAGCTTCATGGGATCAGTTCTCCTGCGGGTGATGAAGGCACGCGCCCGGACGTAAGTCGTCTCCCTACCCCCGGGATGCTTCGTGCCGGGTCGGCCGGTCCGCGCTACGCCGGGTCGTCCGGCCGCTGGGACACGGCGCCCTGCCGCTCCAGCGTCTCGAGCCGTTCAGCGTCGATATCGAGCCATTCGCCCAGTATCTCGCGACTATGCTCGCCGACGCGCGGCGGCTGGTAGCGATAGGAAGCCGGCGTCGCGGAGAGTTTGCCCGGATAGGCGACCGTCGGGATTTCCACCCCATCGTCGCGTACGAAATGGTGCACGGTGCCCCGCGCCGCGATGAAGGAATCCTCGAATACCTGCTGGATATTGTTGACCGGCCCGCATGGGACACCGCACGCGGCAAGGCGCTCGATCAGGGCATGCCCTTCGAGCCCGCGCACGAGATCCTGCACGATGGCCTCGATCGCGTCGCGGTTGATCAGGCGCGCGCGGCTGGTGACGAAACGGGGGTCGCTGCCGAGTTCGGCCACACCCAGTTCCTTGCACAATTGGCGAAACTGACCGTCATTGCCAACCGCGATGATGATCGTGCCGTCGGCGACCTCGAAGGTCTTGTAGGGCACCACCGTCGGATGGCGGTTGCCGAGCCGGCCGGGGACGACGCCGCCGACAAGGAAGTTCATCCCCTGGTTGGCCAGCATCGCGATCTGCGTATCGAGCAGCGAGACGTCGATCTGCTGCCCAACGCCGGTGCGCTCGGCGTGGCGCAGCGCGGCGAGAATGCTGACCGTCGCGTACATGCCGGTCGACAGGTCAGCCATGGCGACGCCCGCGCGCAGCGGCCCGCCATGTTCTTCGCCGGTGATGCTCATGAAGCCGCCCATGCCTTGCGCGACGAAATCGTAACCGCCGCGGCTGGCATAAGGACCGGTCTGGCCGAAGCCGGTGATCGAGCAATAGACCAGGCGCGGATTGATCGCAGCGAGGCTCGGATAGTCGAGACCATATTTGGCGAGACCGCCAACCTTGAAATTCTCGACCAGGACATCGGCCTTGGCCGCCAGTTCGCGGATCAGCGCGGCCCCGGCCGGATCGGCAAGATTGATCGCGGCCGAACGCTTGTTGCGGTTGCACGCGAGATAATAGGCACTCTCGCCCTGTTCCTCCTCGCCATCCGCATCGTGCAGATAGGGCGGGCCCCAGGCGCGCGTATCGTCACCCTTGCCGGGCACCTCGATCTTGATCACGTCGGCGCCGAAATCGGCGAGAATTTGGGTCGACCAAGGCCCCGCCAGCACGCGCGAGAGGTCGAGCACGCGGATACCGTCAAGCGGCCCGGCGCTCATGCGACGCGTACCCGGAAGGCGCGGCGCGCGTGTACGACGTTCGGTGCGATTGCTTCAACCATCCCCATGCCCATGCTCTTCGATCTGATCCCGGCGTTACGGCAGGCCATTCGACCTGACAAGGATTATTGCACTATAGGTTACTTTTGTAGTGCGTTCGATCGCGGAATGCAGCATGATGCCGCGACAGAAGCCCAACGCTTCGTTTAGGAGAATCGCTCGCGATGACAACGCCGCCCCGCCATCACGAGCATTTCGGCGCCAGCGAACTGGGGCTGGCGATGGTGGTCAACATCGCCTTCGCGCTCAACATCGTCGCGATGAAGGTGGTGGTCGGCGCGACCGCCCCGCTGCTGTCGGTGGCGCTGCGCATGGGCGTTGTGTTCCTGCTCTGCCTGCCCTGGTTCCGCCGCGTGCCGGGCAAGACCCTGGCACTCGCCGCCTATGGCGCGCTCAATGGCGGGCTCTTCCTGCTGGTGCTCAACCTGGCGCTGGACATGGCAACCAATGTCGGCGCGCTGGCGATCGCCGGGCAGTTGAGCGTACCCTTCTCACTGCTGCTCGGCGCTATGGTGTTCCGCGAGAGGCTCTCGCCGATGCGATTGGGCGGCGTGGCGCTGGCATTCGGCGGCGTCGTGCTGCTGGTATTCGATCCCGCCATCACCGGGGAAATCCCGGCGGTGCTGGTGATGGCGGCAGCGGCGCTGCTCTGGGCGGGCGGCACGCTGGTGCAACGCCGGCTGGCGGGGGTGAGCGCGCTCAACACCCAGGCATGGAACGGCCTGATGGGCGCGATCCTGCTGGCACCCTTCGCGATCGGCCTCGAGGGCAAGGCGATCGCCCGGTTGCCGCAGGTCGGGTGGAGCGTGATCGGCTGGTTCGCCTTCTCCTGCATCGGCGCAACGGTGATCGGGCAGGGCGCGCTTGCCTGGCTGCTGCAGCGCCACCCGATCTCGACCGTAATGCCGCTGGTGCTGGCCTCGCCAGTGATGGCGACGCTGTTCGCCTCGCTCTATTTCGCGACGCCGATCACGCCGCTGATGATCCTGGGCGGACTGATCGCGCTGGCCGGCGTGGCGATCATCACGCTGGCCGCGCCGGCAAAGGCGAGCGTGCCGGCGTGAGGCAGCGATGCCCGCAGCCGTCGATCCGGCAAATGCCCTTCAGCACGATCGCCAAGCCCGAAGCTGATCGTTGTCGAAGTGTCGTGCTGGCGCGACGCCCGCATCGGCGGCGGCGGATGTGGCCGCGGAGGCGGCTTGGGGCCAGCCATTCATCGCCTCGACAATTTCGCCTAACACCTGTTGGCAGTGCGCCCTAAACGCCTAGATCGGCCCGGCGCAAAGCGTCGCAAATCTGGCTTTCGAGGATGGCAATGAAAGATCCGGTAGCAAGACGGCGGAGAGGTGCCATGCTGGAGGATGCCATTCTGGATGCCGCCTGGATCGAATTGGAAACTACAGGATATTCGCACTTCACGTTCGAGGCAGTGGCGAGGCGCGCTGGCACGAGCCGCCCGGTTCTCTACCGACGCTGGCCCAGCCGCGCGGGCCTCGCATCCGCAGCGATCGCACGCCATGTCAGGCGGAATCCGCTGATTGTACCGGACCTTGGCAGCGTCCGGGACGAACTCTGCCTCTTGATGCGCAGGTTCGCCGATCGATCGCCGCCGAAGCTGCTGCGCCTCATCTTCGAGATGAGTGACGATATGGTGGCCGACAATATGAGTTTCATGGACGCACGATTTCAGGAGAATCCGCTCCACGAGGTCATCGAGCGCGCCATTCGACGCAGGGAGATCGACGCTCGCAAGCTGACGCCCCGCGTGCTCCGTGTTCCGCTTAGCCTGGTCGTGCACGAAATAGTCCTCAGCAATAAGCAGATTTCGGATGAAGCCATCGCCGAGATCGTCGACCAGGTGTTTCTTCCACTTGCCGTTCCGGATGAGTCGTCCCCCGTTTCCGGCTGACCCGACCCGAACCAGCTGGCAAAGCCACGATGCGAGGTTGCGCGCGGCGGGATGATAGGCGGCCATCCTCATATAAGATGCGCCGCGTTTCCTATTGACGAGGCCAATGTATTTTAGATACGATACGTGTCTTATTATGAAAGATGCTGATGTTCCCGTGAATCCCCGTGACCTGCTGGTCCGCGCGCATTTTTGCGCGCTGCGAAATCCAGCGATCGCCGTTCGCCCCCTCGCAGAAAGAAGACACGAATGATGAAATTTTCCTCAGAGAATCGCGCCCGCCTGAGCATATCGCTCCCGATATCGATCATGGCGCTTTGGACTGGTGCCGCGCAGGCACAGGATCAGGATCATGTCGTGCTCGGCGTCGGCGTCGCGGCGGCACCGGCCTATCAGGGCTCCGAAGACTATCGCATCATTCCTCTTCCGGCGATCGACATCAAGAAAGGATGGTTTTTCGCGAATCTTCGCAACGGCATTGGTGTCGAGCCGATCTCGACCGAGACGGTGACGATCGGCGCAAGTGCGGTGTTCATCCAGGGATACCGCAAGCGTGACGTTCCCGGTGGTATCGACAAGCTCTCGGACGCCGTGGGCGCGCGCGTGTTCGCGAATATCCGGGCAGGCGGATTTGTCGCGACCCTGGGTGCCGTCAAGGTCGTTTCCGGTGGAACCAAAGGCGTAGTCGCCGATACGAGCCTGTCTTACCCGATCCGCGTCGCGCCGCGCTTCATGCTGACCCCAACGATCGCGACGACCTGGGCGAACGGGCGATACAATGATCGCTACTTTGGCGTTACGCCTGCAGAGGCGCTTACTTCAGGCCTGCCCCAGTTCCAGGCCGGCTCCGGGTTCAAGGACGCATCGGCCGCACTCACGGCTTCCTATCGTCTCACCGATCGGATCACGCTGGCCGCAACGGGTAGCGTGTCATCGCTGCTGGACGAAGTGAAGGACAGCCCTCTCGTGAAGAAGATGACGCAACCGTTCGGCATAGTCACGCTCACCTACCGTATGTGAGGTTGAACATCCACACGTCGGTTCGAGCGGGCGACCGTTACGCCGCCCGCTCGAAGATCGCCGCCAGCCCCTGGCCGCCGCCGATGCACATCGTCTCCAGTCCGTAGCGCCCGTCGCGCCGGACTAGTTCGCGCGCGAGATTGGCGAGGATGCGGCCGCCGGTGGCGCCGATCGGGTGCCCCAGCGAGATCCCCGAACCGTTGACGTTGAGCATGTCGATGCGGGAATCATCCTCGCTCCAGCCCCAACCCTTGAGGCAGGCCAATACCTGCGGCGCAAAGGCTTCGTTCAGCTCAACGAGGTCGATATCGTCCCAGCCAAGACCGCTCCGCGCGAACAGCCGTTCGACCGCCGGGACCGGGCCGATGCCCATCCGCGACGGCTCGCAGCCCGCCGCCGCCCAACTGTGAAACCATGCCATCGGCTCCAGCCCCAGTTCCTCGAGCTTGTCCTCGGCGACGACGAGGCAGGCCGCCGCCGCATCATTCTGCTGGCTGGCGTTGCCGGCGGTGACGACGCCGCCCTTCTCGATCGGCCGGAGCAAGGCCAGCGATTCCGGGGTCGCGTCGGCGCGAATGCCCTCGTCGCGCGCGAACACGATCGGATCGCCGCGCTTCTGTGGCACCGAGACCGGAATCAGTTCGTCGTCGAACTTGCCTTCGGCCCATGCCCGGGTCGCGCGCTGGTGGCTGCGCGCGGCATAGGCGTCGCACGCCTCGCGGCTGATAGCATAATCCGAGGCGAGGTTGTTCGCGGTCTCGATCATGCCGCTGATCACGCCGAAGCGCTCGATCGGTTGCGACATCACCCGGCCCCGCGTCAGGCGATCATGCAGCGTGGTCGAACCCGAGCGCGCACCGCCGCGATGATCGATTGAATAATATTCGACGTTGGACATGCTCTCCGCGCCGCCGGCGATGACGATGTCCGCCGCGCCGGTCTGGATGCGCATGGCCGCATCGATCACTGCCTGGAGGCCGCTGCCGCAGCGCCGGTCGAGCTGGGTGCCGGGGACGGAAATCGGCAGGCCCGCCGCGAGCGCCGACCAGCGGCCGATGCACGGCGCCTCGCCATTGCCATAGCCCTGCGCGAAGACGACATCGTCGATCCGCTCGGGATCGACGCCGGTCCGCTCCATCAGCGCCCGGATCGCGATCGCGCCGAGATCGCCAGCCTGAATCGAGGCAAGCGAGCCGAAGAACTTGCCGACGGGCGTGCGGATCGGGGCGACGATGGCGGCTCTGCGCATGGGATATTCCTGTCCGTAAGAAGTCAGTTGGCGGCTTCGGCCTGGCGGGCCATCGCCTTGGCGATGATCGTCTGCTGGATCTGCGAGGTACCCTCGTAGATGCGCAGCAAGCGCACGTCGCGGTAGAAGCGCTCGACCTTGTAATCGGCCATGTAACCGGCGCCGCCATGGATCTGCACCGCCCGATCCGCGACGCGGCCGACCGCTTCGGAGGCATGCAGCTTCAGCGCCGAACATTCGAGCGCGACCGACTGGCCGGCATCGAACTTGGCCGCGACATTCTGCATCAGCGCCTCGGTCGTCAGCATGTCGACCTTGCAATCCGCCAGCATCGCCTGGACCATCTGGAAGTCGGCGATGCGCTGGCCGAACTGCTTGCGCTCCATTGCGTAGCGCAGGCTCATCTCGATCAGCCGCTCGCACATGCCGAGCGCGACCGCGGCGATATGGATGCGGCCGCGATCGAGCACCTTCATCGCTGTCTTGAAGCCGCGCCCCGGCACGCCGCCGATGATCGCGCTGGCGGGCAGCACGACATCGTCGAGGATCACGTCGCAGGTGACTGCTCCTTTCTGCCCCATCTTCTTGTCGGGCTTGCCGAGCGAGATGCCGGGCGTGTGCGCGGGCAGGATGAAGGCCGAGATGCCGGCGGAGCCCTTCACGTCGAGTTCAGTCCGCGCCATCAGCGTGAACACGCTCGCGCGCGGGGCATTGGTGATATAGCGCTTGGTGCCGTTGATCCGGTAATTGTCACCCTCGCGGACGGCGGTGGTGCGCAGCGATCCGGCGTCGGAGCCGGCCTCGGGCTCGGTCAGCGCGAAGCTCGCGATCGCGTCGCCGGCCGCGAATTTGGGCAGCCATTCGCGCTTCTGTTCCTCGGTGCCGTCCATCACGATGCCCTGGCTGCCGATCCCTACCGTGGTACCGATCAGCGAACGGAACGAGACCGAGGCACGGGTCAGTTCGCGAATGATCGCCGCCTCTTCGGACATGGTGCAGCCGAGGCCGCCATATTCTTCCGGCACCGACAGGCCGAACAGCCCCATGTCGCGAATCTGCGCGACGATCTCGGGGGGAATCGCATCGGTTTCCTCGACGGTGTCTTCCGCCGGGATCAGCCGTTCCTCGACAAAGCGACGCACCGTGGACCGGAACATCTCGAAGGTCTCGCTATCCATCACCCATCCTCTCGCCGTTGCCGTTCCCTATCGCCGGGGCTTGGATCAAGTCAATCAATCTTGCACTACAGGTTAGTATTTTAAACGTGCCGCCATCGCCGTGGCGCCATCGCAGCGCACGGCCTTTACGCCATTTTCGCCGTCGGGCGCCAAGGTGATCGGCTGGTCGACGAAGATCGGTGCCGCGGCGCGAAACGCGAACTCGGCCGGTGGCCCGTTCCGCGCCGACGCGAAGCCGAACAGCCTGGCGGCGGTGAACGGTCCGTGCACGACCAGCCCGGGATAACCTTCCTCCCCCGTCGCATAGGGCAGGTCATAGTGGATGCGATGACTGTTGAACGTGACCGCGGAGAAGCGGAACAGGTCTACGCTGCGCGGCTGCCAGGTGACGGACTCCGGCACGCCGGGGAGGTCGGCGGGGATAATGGCCGGGGTCGGCTCCCCGGCATCCCGATAGACGATCGTCTGGCGCTCGCTCACCCGCAACCGGCCGGCCTGCTCGATCGCATGCTCGACCTCGACCAGCACCAGATCGCCGCTGCGCCCGGCCTTGTGCGTGACGCCCATGATCGTCGAGAGGCGCGTTGCCTCCCAGCCAGGGATCAGCGGTGCCGGAAAGCACATCTCGGAAGCAGCGAACATCCGGCGCGGCAGGGTGACCGGCGGCAGGAAGCCGCCGCGCTTCGGATGGCCATCGGGCCCAAGCCCGTCCGGGGCGACCACGGGCAGGAAACAGGCCCAGTGCGCTAGCGAGGGCAGGACATGCTCGACATCGAGATCCTCGCCCAGTGCGGCGGCGTAGCGGCGCAGGCCTTCGACCTCGAGCATCTCGGTGCGGCTCTCGCTGCGGCCGACCCACTCCTGCCACTGCGCCACCGTGCCCGGATCGATCGTCATGCCACCAGTCCCTTGTCATGCAGCGCCGCGATCGCACCACTGTCGAGCCCGAGTACCGTCGCCAGCACCTCGTCCGTATGTTGTCCGAGCCGGGGCGCTGCACAGACCGCGCCGCGCGCTTCGCCGGCCAGCGTCGCCGCCGGGCCGGCGGCCGGGTAGCTGAGCCCGCTGGGGTGCGCGATCGTCTGGAACTGCGAGTTTTCGGTGAACAGCCGGGTATCGGTCGTCACCGCCTTGTGCAGGCTCTGATACTGTCCCCAGGTGACGCCGCCGGCATCGAACACGGGCTGAAGCTCGCCGGCGGTGCGGCGCGCAAAGCCCGCCTCGAACAGCGGGAACAGCCTTGCACGATGCTCGAAGCGTGCGCCCTCGTCGCGGCCGAACGCCACGCCCAGTTCCGTCTCCAGGGCCGCCACGGCAGCGCCCAGGTCAAGCGCCGTAACTAGCCCCGACCATTGGCGCGGCGTGATGGCGACCACGATCAGCCGCGCGCCGTCAGCACAGACGAAATCCCGCCCGAACGCCCCGAACAGGTCATTGCCCATGCGCGGACGGTCGCCGCTCGCGAGCACCTCCGCGACCTGCCCGATATGGCCGAGGCTCGTCGCGGCAAGATCGGACAGCGGGACGCGGATCTCCGCCCCCTCCCCGGTTGCGCGCCGGCGCAGCAGCGCCGAGGTCATGGCGAAGGCGGCATAGGCGCCGCCGATCAGATCCCAGGCGGGCAGCACGTGATTCACCGGGCGCTCGTCATCGGCCGGCCCGGTCATCATCGGAATGCCGACCGCCGCATTGATCGTGTAATCGACCGCCGGAGAGCCATCGGCCCAGCCCATCACGCGTACCGTGATGATATCGTCGCGCCGCGCCTTCAGCGCCGCATGCGACAGGAAGCCCTTTACCGGATAGTTGGTCAGGAACAGCCCGGCCTGCTCGCCCGGCGCGGTCGCGATCGCCACCGCCAGTTCGCGCCCTTCGGGCGAGCCGAGATCGATCGCGATCGATTTCTTGCCCTTGTTCAGCCCCTCCCAATAGAGGCTGCCACCATGGCCCGGCGCGAGCGGCCAGCGCCGGTAATCGGGCCCGCCGCCGATCGCATCGAACCGAATGACCTCGGCCCCCATCTGAGCGAGATGGAGTCCGCAGGACGGACCGGCGATGAACGCCGATCCCTCGACGACGCGGAGCCCCGCCAGCAGATCGTACATCGCGCCCTCCTTGCCGGTCAGCCGAGCCGCACCAGGGTGCGCCCGAGATTGTCGCCGCTGAACAACCCATTGAAGGCGGTCAGGGCATTGTCGATCCCTTCATGCACCGTCTCGGCCGACTTCATCAGCCCTGCGCGGTGCCAGGCCCGCATATCGGCGAGGAAATGCTGTTCCAGGTCGAGATGGTTGAGCGCGATGAAGCCCTCCATGCGGATGCTCTTGACCATCAGCATCGTGAGGTTGCGCGGCACCGTCGGCATATCGGTGACATTGTACTGCGAGATCATCCCGCAGATCGAGAAGCGCGCCCAAGTGTTGGCCAGCGCCAGCGCCGCCTGAAGATGATCGCCGCCGACATTATCGAAATAGACGTCGATACCGCTCACCCCCAGCGCCTTGACCTCGCGCGCCAGCGCCTTGGTGAGGCTGGCTTCGGCCTTGTAGTCGATGGCCGCATCCACGCCGAGTTCGTCACGCAGGAAGGCCGCCTTGCGCGGGCCGCCCGCACTGGCGATCACCGTGTGACCCTTGAGCTTGGCGATCTGGCACACGATCGACCCGACCGCACCCGACGCGGCCGAGACGAACACGACATCGCCCGGTTTCAGCGCAGCAATACGCAGCAGCCCCGCATAGGCGGTGAGCCCGGTCATCCCGGCAAAGCCGAGATAGGCCTGGGGGGGGAGGACACTGCAGTCGCGATGCTGGAGCGCGCTCCCCGGCGCGGTGAACGCCTCGCGCCAGCCGAGCCGCGAAAACACGAGATCGCCCGGCCTGAAGCCGGGATCGCGCGAAGCAATCACCTCGCCCATCGCCGGCCCCTCCATCGCCGCATCGAGCGCGAAGGGTGGCACATAGCTCTTCGCATCGCTCATCCGCCCGCGCATCGCCGGATCGACCGCCATCCAACGGTTGCGGACCTGCACCTCGCCTTCGGCCGGCGCGGGCAAGTCGCGAACCGCGACGGCGAAGTCGTCAGCGACCGGCGCGCCGACCGGGCGGCGCTTCAGCTGGATCTCACGCGATTGCATTCACTGCCCCTCAAAAGCCGTTCAGCCGGCCCCAACGTTCGCGGTGGAAAGCCGCATTGCCATAGCTCTGGTCGGCGACGCGCGCGCGCTTCAGATAGAGCCCGGCATCATGCTCGTGCGTCATCCCGATCCCGCCATGGAGCTGGATCATCTCGTTCGAAATGCGGTGCAACGTGTCGCCCGCCATCGCCTTGGCGAGCGAGACGAGCTGCGGCGCCTCGGCATCGCCGACATCGAGCGCCGCCAGCGCCGCCTCGACCGCCGAGCGCAGCAACTGCAATTCACCGAACATCGCGCCGGCACGGTGCTGCAGTGCCTGGAAGGAACCGATCAGCTGGCCGAACTGCACGCGCGTCTTGAGATAATCGAGCACCGTCTCGAACGCCTGGCTAGCCGTACCGAGCATTTCCGCCGCGATCCCGGCCCGGCCGCAATCGAGGATTCGATCGAGCAGCACGCCAGCCCCACCCACCGGCCCGAGCACCGCGTCGCCGGCGAGCGCGACGCCGGCGAGCGTCAGCAGCGCTGGGCTGCGCGCATCGACCTGATCCAGCGATGTGCGGGCAAGGCCGACAGCATCCGGCTCGACCAGGAACAGGGTAAGGCCATCCCCATCGCCCGGCCCGCCCGATGTCCGTGCGACGACGACGAACAGGCTGGCCGCCATGCCGTCCGGCACCGGCCGCTTCAGCCCGTCGAGCTGCCACCCATCGCCCCGTTGCCGGGCGGTCAGCGCGGTTGCGAGCGGCGCATGGCGCGGCCCCTCGTCAAGCGCGAGCGCGCCGATCACTGAACCATCGGCGATGCCCGGCAGCCAGCGCGCCTGCTGCTCGGCGGTGCCGGCGAGCCGCAGCGCAGTGGCCACGATCAAGGCGGAACTGATCAGCGGCGAGGCAGCGAGCGACTTCCCGAGTTCCTCCAGTACCAGCCCGAGGCTGCGATAGCCGAAATCGACCCCGCCGAGTTCCTCGGGCACGACGATCCCGGCCCAGCCCATCGCCGCCATGTCGGCCCAGGCCGCCGGGTCGTGGCCGAGCGGAAACGCGCCGGTAAAAAGCTTGCGATAGGCCGTCACGGGCATGCGCTCACGCGCCCACTCCGCGGCCATGTCCCGCAGCATCACCTGTTCTTCGCTCAGCACGACCAAGGCGCGCCCCTCCCTGTCATGTTCTTGTTATCGGTGATCGGGCAGGCCGAGCACGCGCTTGGCGACGATGTTCGCCTGCACTTCGTAGCTGCCGCCGTAGATCGAATAGGCCTTGCTGTGCAGCCAGGCCCGGGTGGCAGCGCGCTCCTCATCCGAGAACGCCTCGCCGCTCCAGCCGAGCCCGTTGGCGCCCATCATCTCCACGAGCAGTTCGGCGCGCTCCTGCATGATGTCGGACCAGAGATTCTTGACCGCCGACACGCCTGAATTGGGGCCGTTACCTGCCTTTGCCTCGGTGGCGAGCCGCTTGAGCGTCTGGCCGAAGGCGGTAACGCGCATGCCGTTGCGGATCAGCCGCGCGCGCAGATCGGGATCCGCGATCCGCCCCTGCTCATCAACGCCGACATAGTCGCGCGCCAGCGGCGCCAGGCTCGGCACTGCGCCGCGCCCGACCGAGAGGCTGTCGCGCTCGAACTGCAGCAGCCGCTTGGCGATGCCCCAGCCCTGATTGATCGCCCCGACGAGGTTGCCCTTGGGCACTTGGACATCGTTGAAGAACACTTCGCAGAAATGCGTCGACCCGCTGATCAGCACGATCGGCCGGGCCTCGACTCCCGGTGACTTCATGTCGATCAGCAGGAAGCTGATGCCGCCATGCTTGCTCGTCGTGTCGGTCCGCACCAGGGCGAAGCACCAATCGGCCTGATCCGCGCCCGAGGTCCAGATCTTCTGCCCGCTGACCAGCCAGTGATCGCCCATGTCCGTGCAACGCATCTGCAGCGATGCGAGATCGGATCCGGCGCCCGGCTCCGAAAAACCCTGGCACCAGCGCCGCTCGTGTCGGGCGATCGGGGGCAGATGCTCGAGCTTCTGTTCTTCCGATCCATATTCGAGCAGCGTCGGCCCGAGCATCATCGTGCCGTAGCTGCGGATCGGGTTGAAGGCGCTCGCGGCGGCCAGTTCCTGAAGAATGATCCGGCCCTGCGCCTCTTCGAGCCCAGCGCCACCATAGCGCCGCGGCCAGGTGGGCACGCCCCAGCCGATATCAGCCATGCGTTCACGCCATAGCTGGAAATTGGCATCGCCAGCGGCCGCGACAGCATCACCCTGATAGAGGAGCGGATCGCATCCGCGCAGCGCCGGCGGGAAATTGGCCGCGATCCAGTCTCGGACTTTCGCCCTGAACGCCGCATCCTCCCCGCCCGTTTCCTCCGCCATCACTCGTGCCCCATCAATCCCGTAAGAGCATCCGGACGGTGAAAATGATGCCGGCACTCCCTCTCCGCGAAGGGCGCGGCGACACTTGCGGCCGTCCTGCTCCTGCCCTTCCACTAACCCATCGCGTAACAGCAGACCAGCCACTTTCTGCACAGGGGGATATTTTTGTAACGCATGCGAAGAGTGCGATGGACGCGATGGGACAGAAGATGGCGGACGAAAAGACCATCCCGCGCGGCGTCGGCAGCCACCCGATAACTTGGCTTGGTATCGGGTCGGCCCCCGCCGGATAACGGCGTGCGCGAGACGAGTGCTGCGTCGGAAGCACGGCTGCAGACCCCGCTTTCGCGTCGAAGGCCGCACATACGGAGTGACACAGCGTTGAAATATTTCCGGTTGTAACCTGCACGTCACATGAGGACATCCGCACTGGCGACGTTATAGAGATGACAGCAAGCGGGAGCGTGATGATGGTTTTCTTCGGGTCCGGTAGATTGGCCCAGTCTATCGACGCGGTGGCATCCGCCAAGCATGCAAGCCTTTACGGTTCAGCGATGATCCGTCCACCGGCACCCGCATGCCCGACGGGAGGCGCAGCGGAATGATCGCTCCGACCTTTACCATCGCCCTGTTGCTGGCCGGCGTTCAGGTCGATCCAGCCACCGCACCAGCGCCGGTCGCGATCGATCAGGCCACACCTGCTCCGACATTGCCCGTTGCTCCACCAGCAGTGCTCCCGCCGGTCGCGCCAACGCAGGTCCAGACTCCGAAATCAGCCCCCGCGCCGGACGCGGACCAGAACGACATCATCGTCACGGCCCGCCCGCGGGTCGCGCCGGGCGATCCGCTCGGCAATGTAAACGCGCAATCCTTCGAGGCGACCCAGGCGGTCGACCGCGCCTTTATCGGCCCGGTCTCGCTCGCCTACAAGCACACCGTGCCCGCACCGGTCCGCAGCGGTGTGCGCAACTTCCTCAACAATCTGCGCGAACCCACCGTGTTCGTGAACTATCTGCTGCAGCTCAAGCCCGGCAAGGCTGCCGAGACGCTCGGGCGCTTCACGATCAATTCGACGATCGGCGCCGCCGGGCTCGTCGACATGGCCAAGCGCCGCCCCTTCAACCTGCCGCGCCGCCCGAACGGCTTTGCCGATACGCTGGGCTATTATGGCGTTGGGCCCGGGCCCTTCCTGTTCCTGCCGCTCGTCGGGCCTACCACGGTGCGCGATCTCATCGGCGGTGGCCTCGATCGGCTCATCCTGCCGACGGCGGTCGGCACGCCGTTCAACAAACTTGCCTATACCATTCCGACCGGCGTGCTCAGCGCGCTCGACCATCGCGCCGAGTTCGACGAGGATCTGAACCGGATGCGGGACGAAACCGCCAATCCCTATGCCTCGCTGCGCGAATATTATCTGAAGAAGCGCCAGGACGAAATCGATGGCCTGCGCGGCCGACATCCCGCGACGGTCACCCCGGTGACCGCGCCGGTCGTCGCGCCGGTGCCGCCGGTCGCGACGCCAGTACCGGTGCCGGGCGATGCGCCCAGCATCGCCCCGGCACCTCCCGTGGTGTCGGAGGTTCGCTGACCGACGTCAGCGCGATGCGGCTGAGGCGAGGTTCGCCGCCTGCAGCACTGCGTCGGCAAAGGCAACGGGCGCTTCCTGCGGCAGGTTGTGGCCGATCCCACCCGTGACCAGCCGATGGGCATAGCCACCGGAGAATTTCGCTGCATAGGCGGCGGGATCGGCGTGCGGCGCCCCGTTCGCGTCGCCCTCCATGGTGACGGTCGGCACAATGATTTTCGGCTGCAACGCGAGCTGCTGTTCCAGGCCTTCGTAACGCGTTTCGCCCGGCACGAGGCCCAGCCGCCAGCGATAATTATGGATCACGATGGCGACATGGTCGGGATTGTCGAACGATCGGGCCGACCGATCGAAGGTCGCGTCGTCGAAGGTCCATTTGGGTGATGCGGTGCGCCAGATCAGCTTCGCGAAATCATACCGGTTGCGCTCATAGCCCAGCCGCCCCCGCTCGGTCGCGAAGTAGAATTGATACCACCAGGACAGTTCGGCCGCCGGCGACAGGGGCGCCCGGTTGGCCGCCTGACTGCCGATGAGGTAGCCGCTCACCGACACCATTGCCCGGCACCGCTCTGGCCAGAGCGCAGCAACGATATTGGCCGTGCGCGCGCCCCAGTCGAATCCGGCGATCACCGCCTGCGCAATGCCGAGCACATCCATCAGCGCGATCACGTCGGTGGCGAAAGCCACCTGCTCGCCATTGCGCATCGTGTCGGCCGATCGGAACAACGTTCCGCCATAACCGCGCAGATTGGGAACGATGACGCGATAGCCCTTCGCCGCCAGCAGCGGTGTGACCTCGGCAAAACTGTGAATGTCATATGGCCAGCCGTGCAGCAGGATCACCGTGGACCCGGCGCGCGGCCCGACATCGGCATAGCTGATGCTGAGATTGCCGGCGTCGATCTGCTTCAGGCCAGCCCAGACGGTTGGCGGCGCTGCTGCGATGGCACTGCCCGACGCGCCGACCTGGCTGGCGACACCAGCGAGCAGCGCCAGGCCCAGGAAATTGCGACGGTCGCGATCGATCGCGGTGATAGGTTTGGCGATCATTTCATCTCTCTGCTGTTCGACAATGATCCGTCGCCGGCAACAGCCGGGAAGACCGGACGAGGGCACGACCGGGGCTGCCGGATACCATTGCGCCGGCCGCAGCAGCCGGCGCACCAGGGTCAGGCGATCGTCAGCGTCACGTCGATATTGCCACGGGTCGCCCTGGAATAAGGGCAGACCTGATGCGCCGCATCGACGATCGACTGCGCCGTCTCCGCATCCAGTCCAGGCAGGCTGACGTTCAGTCGCGCGCGCAGCAGGAAGCCGCCTTCTCCGGTACCCAGATCAACTTCCGCGTCCACTGCGAGGTCCTTCGGGAGCGCAACCTTCCGGCTCGCCGCAACGTGCGACATGGCACCGATGAAGCAGGCCGACCATCCCGCCGCAAACAGCTGCTCGGGATTGGTGCCGGCCGCCGCGGATCCCGGCGGGGAAAGCTTGATGTCGAGTTGGCCATCGCTGCTGCGCGCGGCACCGTCGCGGCCGCCGATGGTGTGGGTGCTTGCGGTGTAAAGAACCCTGTCGATCTGCGTCATGATATTCTCCATCTAATCGCATCCGATTTAATCGGTAGCGATTAGATGGCCGGCGATGCTGCGCGTGTCAACCCCTTCCGATTTAATCGGATGCGATATATATGCGTCCGGGGTCGTCCTGTCCGACCCGGAAAGGCTGCCGTGACTGAAACCCCCTCTCCACCCGCCGCGCCCAGGCTCTCCGATTTCCTGTGCTTCGCGGTCTATTCGGCCAACCTCGCCTATGGCCGTGCCTACAAGCCGATCCTCGACGCGCTCGGCATCACCTATACCCAATGGATTATCATCGTCGCGTTGTGGGAGGAGAACAACCAGACCGTCGGCTCGCTCGGCGAGAAGCTGTTCCTCGAATCTAACACCCTCACGCCGATCCTGAAGAAGCTCGAATCGCTCGGCTATCTGGAGCGCCGCCGCGATCCGTCGGACGAGCGCCAGGTGATCGTCAGCCTGACGCAAGCCGGCCAGGCGCTGCGCGAGAAGGGGTTCCAGCCCACTCTGGTAAAGGCCACTGGCCTCGCCCCTGAGGACTTCGCGCGGGTGCAGCAGGAAGTGGTCCGCGTCCGGGACAATCTGCTTCGACATGTGAAGGATGCCTGAGGCCATTTCCCCGCTCGGAGGTTTTCCCCTCCGCAGCGACCCTTCGCTTCCGCTGCCCGGCGCTGGACGGGGCGCACCATGGTTGTTGGGACACGGCGCCATGGCTAAGCGCACCGGGCGGATGCGTGTCGCTGGGGCGGCGCAGCGCCAAACCAGGGGAGCAGGCCATGAGTGAACCCGCCGTCACCGGATATTGGCTGTTTTCGTATGGAACGCTGCGCCAGCCCGAGGTGCAGCGCGCCACTTTTGGCAGGGAGCTGGAAAGCCACCCCGATGAACTTCACGGCTTCGCGCTCGGATCGATCGAAATCACGGATCCCGATGTCGTCGCGATCAGCGGCGCGGCGATTCATCCGATTCTCCGTCGCGGCGATGCTGGCGAGGCCGTTGCCGGCCGCGCCTTGGCGGTGACCGCGGAAGACCTGGTGAAGGCTGACGCATACGAGGTCGCCGACTATCAGCGAACCGAAGTGACGCTGGCCTCCGGGCGCCGGGCATATGTCTATCTCATGCGCGTCGACGGGGCGTGACCGGGGGAGCCTCGGGCCTGCGCAGCTGTCGCGCTACCGCAGGGACGGCACCGCATCTTCCAAGCCGGCGCGCCGGTAATCTTTGCGCGAGAGCTCTTCCCGGACGATAGTTACGATCTGGTCGAGGATTTCACGCCGCACTGACGAAGCGAAAGGGGAGAGTGCCGATGCGATATGTCCGGATGCCGATCGAGGTCGAATCGCCCGAAGAGTTCGGTTACGGCCGAATCCGCTACAATCTCTCCGAAAGCTCGGTCGCAGACCAGAGCCTGGGCAGCCTGGGCCTGACCGTTCCCGACCTGACCCTGCTCTACGGCGAGCACCGCGGCAGCGCGGCGCTGCGCCGGTTGATCGCTGCGAGCAGCGGCGGGACGGACCCGGACGAAGTCCTCGTTACCGCCGGGGCCGCCGGCGCACTGTTCATCATCGCGACGGCGCTGCTCGGCGCGGACGATCATCTCGTGGTGATCCGGCCCAACTACGCCACCAATCTCGAAACACCGCGCGCGATCGGCTGCGCCGTCACGCATGTCGACCTGCGCTTCGAGGACGGATTCCGGATCGACCCTGCCGCAATCGCCGCCGCAATTGCGCCGAACACGCGGATCATCAGCATCACCTGCCCGCATAACCCGACGGGAACCATGCTGAGCGAGGGCGAATTGCGCGAGATCGTCGCGCTCGCCAAGGCGCATGGATGCATCCTGCTGGTCGACGAGACTTATCGCGACCTCTCGCTCGACGGCGCGCTGCCGCTCGCCGCCTCGCTCGGCGGGCATGTCGTCAGCGTCGCCTCGCTTTCCAAGGCCTATGGCGTACCCGGCATCCGGATCGGCTGGATCATCAGCCGCGACGCCGCGCTGCAGGAACGCTTTCTCGCGGCCAAGGAGCAGATCAGCATTTGCGGCAGCGTGATCGACGAGTGGATTGCCGAGCAGGTACTCGCCCGCCGCGACGAACTGCTCGCGCCGATGCTGACCGAGATGCGCCGACGCCGCGCCCGCATCGCCGCGTGGATCGCGGGTGAAGACCTGCTCGACTGGGTCGCGCCTGAAGGTGGGGTCGTCTGCTTTCCCCGCATGCGGACAGCGCCACCGGGCGGCACCGAGGCCTTCTACACGCGGTTGCTTGAGGAACATGGCTGCTATGTCGGGCCCGGCCACTGGTTCGAGCGGCCCGACACGCATTTCCGGCTCGGCTATGGCTGGCCGAGCGCAGACGAATTGGAGGGCGGGCTCAAGGCGATCTCCAGGGCGCTGCGGGGATGAGGCAGCCTCAGTCGCGCATTTTTACGAACAGGATCTCGTGCCCGTCCGCGGCGAGCGGAAGGAGCCGGTTATCGGGGCCGTATTTCGCGCGATCGTCCCGGTGGGGACGCCAGCAGAGCACCGGCGTGTAGCGCGCCGCGACACGGGTATCGGCCAGCCGGAAATTGGCATGATATAGCGCCAGCAGGCCGCCCGGACGCAAATGCGCGTCGATATCGAGGATGGCGCGTTCGACCTTGTCGAAGGTGAGCCAGGGCGAGCAATCGGCCGGCCGCTGGATCGTCAGTTCGGCGCGTTGCAACACCGCCAGGCACAGGATTGCGTCGAACCGTGCGCCGCCCGTCTGCTCTACCCGCCCACCATGGAGGAAGCTGGTCCGGGGATCAGCGAAACGCCTTCGCGCGATCCGGATGTTGCGTGCGCTGATATCCATGCCGGTAATGCGCGCCTTCGGCAGCGCTGATCGCAACATCCCGACCTCCTCACCGGTCGAGCAGCCGAACGACAGGATCCGGGGTTCCTCCATGTCGCCGAGCCGGTCCGACAGGCAGGCAAACAGGTTCGGATAGCGCCCCGCCCAGGTGTGCCCGGCCGCCTGGAACAACTGCCGATCACGAAACAGACGGAGATGACATTCGTCGCGATAGGCGGCATCGAGGATATAGCGAGCACTCCGCCCCGCCATCCGCATGCCCGGCACCCGCCGCACACCGGGCGCGCTTTCCTGCAGCCAGCGCGAAAGTCGATCGTACCCCATGGTTCCCCGGTGACCGCGCCTGCGGCGGCGCTGCAAGGCTAGAGGCTGGGCCGCACCGCGGCAAGCGGCGCACCGCGGCGCGCGCTTGACAACCGTGCGCGCTTCGCCCTTTTCGGTCGAAAGCCGGCTGTTCGAGATATTCGGGCGTCCATGACCGGCAAGCGAGCGATCGAACCGGGGGATCATGGTTGAGCGACTTTGCCGGCATCGTTCGAACCGACGATAGTCTCGTCCCGGACGCCGCAGCCGCGCGTCTGGTCCGGTCGTTCGACGGCAAGGCAAAGCCGCGCATCTGGCGACCCAATCCCTCGGTGATCCTGGTCGAGCGGCGGGGACCGGCCGGTTACGACAATGGCTGGGCATCGCCGGCGACACAGCTGGATTCCGATCGCTTCATCATGGCGACGGCGCGGCTGGATGCGCCCCGCGCGGTAAAGGATGCGCTGGGGCTGGACGGCCCGCGGCTTCCGGACGATCGCGCGCTGGTCGCCGCAGCGACGTTGCGCTGGGGCCCGACATCTGCCGCCGAGCGACTCTATGGCGACTTCGCCATTGCCGACTGGGACGAGCGCAGCCGCCGGCTGACGCTGGCGCGCGATGCGCTCGGCGTACGGCCGATCTATTATGTCGTGCAGCCCGGGCTGATCCTGTTCGCGACGACCCTGCCGATCCTGCTCGCTATGCCGGAGACCCCGCGCGACCTGGACGACGTTACCATCGCGCACACCATGACGATCGCGATGCAGGAACAGGAGCAGACGATCTATCGCCATATCCGCCGCGTCCCTCCCGGCGGCTTCGCGATCATGGAGGATGGCCAGTGCCGGACCGGGCGCTATTTCACGCTCGATCGCCTCACCCCCGTCCGCTTCGGCCGGGAGGACGATTATGTGGAGGCGGGGCGTGACCTGCTCGATCGCGCGGTGGCATGCCGGCTGTCGGGCTGCGAAGGGAACGCCGCGTCGCTATCGGGTGGCTTTGATTCCGCCGGCGTCGCGGCCACGGCCGCCCGACTGCTCGGGAATGACCGGCTCCGGGCCTTTACGCGCGGGGCCGGTGCCGCACATCCTTATGACGCCTTTGACGAGGTGGGGCTCGCCGGTCTCGTCCCGGCGCGCTATCCCAACATCGACTGGACCATAGTGGACGATGCCCGGGAATCGCAGCGTGATATCGAGCCCGAAATCGAAGCTGGCGCGCTCTGCGTCCCGCGCCAGGGCAGCTTCAACGGGGCCTGGTTCGAAAGCCTGCAGATGGCGGTCGAGGCGAGTGGAGTCGGCGTGCTGCTTGACGGTGGCGAAGGCAACTCGGTGCTGTCCTGGGGCGGAGCGCCCGATTTCGCGAGGCGCCTGCGATCCTTCCAGTGGCGCGGTGCGCTTGGCGACCTGAAGGGCCTCGCGCGCGAGCGCAGCACGACTTTGTCGCGCACTGCCCTGAGCGTCGCCGCCAATGCAGTCCCGTCCCGCGCAGTCCGACGGTTGATCTACCAGGCTCAAACGGGCAGCGGGACCCTGCCCTGGCTGTCCTACAGCCTGGTTTCGCCTGCCTTCCTCGACGAAATCGATTATGGCCGGCACAGCCTGGACGCCGGACACGACATTCCGTTCAAGCCGCCACTCGACAGTCGCGAGCTTCGCCTGCGGATCCTGCAGCGCCAGCGCGGTCATGACTTCGCCGCCTATGTCCGCAAACGCTGGACGGTTACGCGGCGCGATCCCTACCAGGACCGCGCGATGGTGGAATTCGCCCTGGCGATCCCTGAAGACCAATATTGGAAGGACGGCGTCAGCCGCCGGCTCGCACGGCGCGTTCTTGCGGACCGGGTTCCAGCCGAGATCCTGGCGCAGCGCGGAAAGGGAAAGCAATCACCCGAATGGTATTTCATCGCGACCCGGCGGCGCGAGGCGATGATCGAGGCCGTGGAGCGGCTGTCGCGGTCGCGGCTCGCCAGTCGTGTCCTGGACATTCCGCGCATGCGCCGCCTGCTCGAGCAATGGCCCGAAGACGCCGAACGTGCGAGGGCGCACGAGATGCTGCACGGCCACGGCCTGCACCGGGCGATCGCCATGGGCGGCTTCCTGCGCTGGTACGAGGGCGGCAATGAATAGCGCGGTGCAAGACCATGTACTGTGCGGCTGGCGACTTCGCAGCGAAATCGACCTGCCCGAACTTCCCCCATGGCGCGGCGACGAGCGTGCCCCCGAGATCGAATTCGTCCTCGGCGAGGTGCCGGCGAACTTCGAGGCACCGGTGCTCAAGACTCCGATCGCGCAGGTCGATGCGGCGGGGCGGATCCGCTTTGGCATCGAGGGCGTGTGCGACTATCTGGTCGAGAATGGCAACCGGATCACGATGGCGCCCGTGCTGCGGCCGGAAGCGCCCGACATCCGGCTGTTTCTGCTCGGCGCCGGGCTGGGCCTGTTATGTCATCAACGCGGAATCGTGCCGCTGCACGCGGCCGCGGTTGAGGTCGACGGGAAGGCGGTCCTGCTCGCCGGCCCCTCGGGCGTGGGCAAGTCGACGCTCGCAGCTGCCTTCCTGGACCGCGGGCATCGGGTATTGTCCGACGACGTCGCGCCACTGGACTGGAGCGGTCCCGAGCCGTTGATCCTGCCAAGCCTTCAGCGAATCCGGCTCTGGCGCGATTCCGCGGAACGCGCCGGATGGTCGATCGATACGCTCGAACCCTGCCGCGACGATCTGCAGAAATTCAGCAAGCCGCTCGACACAGCCCATGCTGACGCGCCGTTGCAGCCGAGCGCGCTGATCCACGTCTTTCGGCGCGACGAACGCAATAGCGGAATCCGCTTCGACCGGTTACGCGGGGTCGAGGCAGTGCAGGCGATGCGCCAGCAAATCTATCGCTGGCGCTCCCTGGTAGGCCTGATCGGTCGCGGCGACGCCTTGCGGCGGGTAAGCCAGGCGGCACCGCTGATCCCGCTGCACTTCTCGCTCAGGCGGCCGATGCGCTTCAGGCACCTGGAGGAAACCGTCGATGCTGTCATCAACGCGGTGCGGGAGGCCGTGTGAGCTCGATCACCTGGCTCGCTTCCTATCCGCGTTCAGGCAACACCTGGATGCGGCTCATCTTGTGGACGCTGCGCCATGGCCGCGCGGTGGATCTGGAGCTTCTCGGCGACTTCGGCAGGATGGCGATCAACCGGCAGTTGCTGGACACCACGCTCGAATGCGATTCGGGCCTGTTGCGCGCGGAGGAAATCGAGGCGCTGCGTCCGGCGATGCACGAAGCCATCGCCGCGCTGAAGCCGCACCCGCTGGTGAAGGTGCATGACGCGTGGCGGCGAACGCGCGACGGTCGCCCGGTGCACGATCCCGCAATCACGCAGTCGACCATCTACCTGATCCGCGATCCGCGCGACGTCGCCGTTTCCTGGGCAAATTTCAGGGACGAATCGCTCGATTGCGCCATCGCCTACCTCGCCAACCCCAACGCGGTGATCGGCGGCGGCGGACAGACGATCCTGTCGCTGGCACCACAGCATATCGGCTCCTGGTCGACCAACGCGGCCAGCTGGATCGATGACAGCGGGCTTTCGCCCCTCGTGATCCGCTATGAGGATATGCTCGCCGATCCGCAGCGCTGGATCGGCATCCTGGTCGACTATCTCGGCTGGCCGGCGCCTCCCGAGATCATCGACCTGGCGGTTGAGGCCACCCGCTTCGACCGGCTGAGGAAGCTGGAAAGCGAAACAGGATTCGCCGAGCGCCCCGCCTCAACGGCCAGCTTCTTCCGGGCAGGCCGCGCCGAGGGCTGGCGCGAGGTTTTGAGCGCAGCGCAGGCGGCACGGATCGAGCGCGACCACGCCGCCATGATGGCCCGTTTCGGCTATCGGTAACGCCTCAGGCAGGCCGCTCCGCACCGTCGACCAGACCCCGATCGACGAGCTTCGAGACGAATGCCAGCGCCTCGCGGTCGATTTCGTCAGCATCGCCCTTGAAATAGGACTGCAGCCCGGCGGACAGATCCCCGAACCGGGTCGGCGTCTGCAAGCGGCGCCAGATTTCGCTGCCAACCATGTCGAGCCCGTAATAGCGGCCACTTGTGACCGAAATGAGCATGATCTCCCCGTCCACTTCGCTCATGATTGCATCAGCGGAGGCGGAAAGAAGCGTGTCCTGTGAGATTGCCTGAGCCATCCTGGATGCGTAGCAAGGGCAGCACGGCAAAGGAAGACTCTGGAATACTGGTTTTAGCCTCAATGCCGAGCGATCTGTGGGCGACGTTTGCGGGCCATGCTGGGCCCGTACTGGGGAGTGATGACGAGGCAATGGGCAAGCCGATCCGCAATATTACCATCGTCGGCGGTGGATCGACCGGATGGCTTGCTGCCGCAATCCTCAATCACCGCCTGCAATGGGGCTTCGCCCATCCCGACGGCGTTCAGATTACGCTGATCGAATCGCCCGAAGTACCGATCATCGGCGTAGGCGAGGCAACCATCCCGCCGATTCGGCGAACCCTGGAACTGCTCGAAATATCGGAGGACGAATTCGTCGCGCGGACCAACGCCACTTTCAAGCTCGGCGTGCGCTTCGACAATTGGCACCGGCCCGATGGCGGCAAGCCGAAGAGCTTCTTTCACCCCTTCACCGGCGGCGTGCAAATCGGCGGGCGCAATCCCGCCGCTTCACTGCTGCGCTACGGCCTGCCCGAAGGCCTGGACGTCGATCCGCAGCTCACCAATCTGGTCGGGCATGGCGTGGCGGCAGCGGCGGCAAGCAAGTCGCCGCGTCGCCATGGCGATCCGCCTTACCAGGGCGCGCTGGGCTATGCCTATCATGTCGACGCAGCGCTGTTCTCGGCCTTTCTGCAGGAAGTGAGTATCGCGCGCGGCGTCACTCATGTGCGCGATACCGTGGCCGGAATCGAGCGCGACGAACGGGGCCATATCGCTGCGCTCCGGCTTGCCGGGGGACAACGCCACGACGTGGAACTCGTCCTCGATTGCTCCGGCTTTCGCGGGTTGCTGATCAACCAGGCGCTGGAGGAGCCGTTCGAATCCTTTGCGCCCTACCTCTTCAACGACAGCGCGGTCGCGGTGCAGACCGCGCATCCGGACGGTGAGGCGCTGGCACCCACGACTGTCTCGACCGCCATGGGCAACGGCTGGCGCTGGCGAATCCCGCTCCAGTCCCGCGTCGGCAACGGGTATGTCTTCTCCAGTGCCTTTGCCACCGATGCGCAGGCGACCGACGACCTGCTTGCCGCGCTGGAGGGGCAGCAACGGCTGGTCGAGCCGCGCACCCTGAAGATGCGCGTCGGCCGGTGCCGCCGTTCCTGGGTGGGCAATTGCGTGGCACTCGGCCTGGCCGGGGGTTTTGTCGAACCGCTTGAATCCACCGGCATCCAGTTTGTCGATTTCGCCTGCCGCCGGCTGCTGCAATGCCTGCCGAGCAGCGATTTCGAACCGGGTCCGATCGCCAAGTTCAACGCGCAGATGGCCTCGATCTACGAGGACGTCCGCGACTTCCTCGGCCTACACTTCACGCTCGGCGATCGCGACGACACCCCCTATTGGCGCGCAATGCACCACGAGGCCAAGCGGTCGGACCGGCTACAGGAATGCCTCGATCTCTGGCGTGCCGCGCTGCCCGATCCCTACGACCCCCGGCCCAGCGACATTTTCACCTTCTGGAGCGTCTCGGCAGTGCTGTTCGGCAAGGGGTTCTACGCGGATTCCAACCTCGTCGGGACCGACCTCCTGCCCCGCCCCGTCTGGGAGCGCTATATACACGACTTCCTCGCGATCCGGACCGGCCTGCTGGCCAAATTGCCCGATCATGCCGAGATGCTGCAAACGATGATCGATGCCGCGGTGACGGGGGAGAGCGCCGCTCGCCAGCCGAGATCGCGCCACACACCGACGATCGGTGTCGCGCTCGGGCCATCGATTCCAGTCATGAGCGCGGAACACCATCCCGCTTTGAGCGCACGCGCCTGAGGTAGTGGCGGGCACCCCGAGCAAGCGCAAAATCAGGGAACGATGCGAACGATCCCCTTTTCGGCAAGCAGGTCCAGCGCATCACCCAGGCCCTCCGCGCGAAGCTCGCCGACCGAGCGATCACCGGCCCGCAGGGCATCGAAGACCGCGCCGATGCCCGGCAGGGGATCGAGCAAGACTTCGCCCGATCGCCACTTCCCCTCCCGGTTGAGCACGGGCTGCCGGGTGGCCGCAAGGGACGCGCGCGCAGCCGGCGACTCCGGCGGCGGCGCGACGAACTCGATGTCGACGACATGCGCCTGCGACGCGGCGTGACTATCGAGCCATTGCTGCGGATCGCTCGCCGCAACGAGTTCCAGCAACCGGGCCTTCATGGCTTCTGCCTGTCTGGCGATCGCCTCCCGCCCGAGGAAGCGCTGCACCGGCTCGTTGAGCAAAGGATCCTTCCGCGCAACCTTGGCGATGTGCGCAACGAAATCCCGGCCCGACGCGTGCTCGACGATGATCCCGATATGGAGCGACATGCCCTGCGGTTCGCAGCGATGACGCAGGCCGCTTGGCACATACATGACATCGCCCGCGCGCATCGTCAGCTCCGTAACGGGTACTGTCTCGGGTGGCGGATCGTTGATCTCGCGCCGCCCCGCTGTATCGCGCAGTGCTTCGCCGTAGAAATACCACTTCTTCGCGCCGGCGAGTTGGACGATGATGAGGTCCTGCGGATCATAATGCAGCTTCAGGCCGGAATGACCGAACGAGGCGATCGCCCCAATCGATACCGGACCATCCAGCCAATTTTCCGCGTCGCATGCAAGATCCCAGAGCGCCGGGAATATCCTCTGCAGGTTGTTGGCCACGATCGTGGCGCCCTGTCGAGCGAGCGAGCGCAGCGCCAGCGGACGCAGCCCGGGCCCGTCAGCGACGCCGACAGTGGCGAGGTCGATTCCGGAGTTCTTGAGATAGAGCTTGACGTCACCTGCCGGGATCCCGCCGCGCGCGAACGCCCCCTCGAGGTCGTCCAGCCCCCAGAACTGCTCGGGATCGGGGAGGGCATCGGCGAGATGCCACACTTGTCGGCTCTCGACATGCGTGCGCAAGCGGTGATCGGCCAATGTGGCGCGAATGGCTGAAAGAAACTCGCTCATCAATCGCCCGCTTATCTATTGTACGCGAACAATGCGAGCAAGCAGCCGAAAAATGCAGTCAAGGGTTGCGTTTTCGGCCAGCGGCTGCCTAGAATACAAGGGTTAACGAGAAATCCTGTGCAGGGATGTCCGGCATCGGACGGGCGGGAAGTAAAAGGGGACACGCAGTGAACGACGCACCGAAGGCAGACACAGGCGAGAACCCCGCTGGCGTCGCCTATCGACCCGAATGGAAGACCCCGATGCTCAGTGAAGACAGCATCGTCGAATCGACCCAGAATTATTTCCTTTCCGGAATCGATAATTACGAAGCCACCAACGCCACATACGGCAGCTGAGCGCCTGCCCGGCGGGCCTTTCGACACACGGAATTGCGCAGGAGGGGGCACCGCGGAGGTGGCACCCTCCTTTTTTCTATGGGACGGCTCCTTTTTTCCGCCGACAACCCAAGATCCTGCTTTCGGATTTGGAATTCGGCAGGAATTTCGCGCCAGCCTTCAGATCCGACCCGGGGCGCTATGCCTTCCGGGCAGCAAAAACCAGCGCGCGCGCCTCACCCAGTTGCCAGATGATGATCGTAGGCAGGCCAACCGCCAAGTCACGGGCACGTTTGGCGAGGGAGAGCGCCAGTGCCGTTTCCGGCGCCACGCCGAACAAGGGTCCGACGAGCGCGTATGCCGCCTCCTGCACCCCGATCGCGCCCGGGATGGCGAACGCAACGCTGCGGAGCGTGAAGATCAGGCTTTCTAGCGACAGGGCTGACCAGATCGAAATATCCGCCCCCATCATTCGCAGCACGACCCAACTGCCGACCGCGGTGCCGACCCAGCCACCGAGATTAAGCAGAAAGCCAAAGGTGACGCGCCAGCGCCGGGCATAGATA
>Ga0255338_1002228_pt1 | contig 29717 bp, 23 predicted proteins | sample MeOH1_35cm_T4_19_FD_203715 | JGI IMG/M metagenome (GOLD analysis project Ga0255338, IMG submission 203715) | Sandy soil microbial communities from University of British Columbia, Vancouver, Canada - MeOH1_35cm_T4_195 | ecosystem: Engineered > Artificial ecosystem > Sand microcosm > Unclassified ... | reverse complement strand
CGAAGGTCTCGCTCGAATATCTCGACGATGTCGCGGTTCATTATGCCGACGGCAGCGTCTTCCTCGAGCAATCCAAGAGCGCGCTGAAGCAGAACCCGATATCCGATTGGGCCGCTGATCTCTGGAAGGCATTCGACAATTGGCTGGCGATGCTGAAGGCCAGCGAATGCGCGGCCGGAAGCACGCGCTTCCGGCTATATGTCGTCCCGGTCCGCAAGGGCGATTTCGCAAGCGCGCTTGCCGCGGCGTCCACGGCCGCCGAAGTTGCGGCAGTCGTCGAAACGGTCAGAAAGAAGCTCGGCAAGCTGAAGCAGGCCCCCGGCTGCATCGGTTACCTGGAGCCGTTTCTGGACGCGGCCGCGGACGAGCAATTTGCGATCGTGCGACATTTCGAGCTCGAGAGCGATGCAGCCGATCCCCTGGACGCAATCCGTGCGCTGCTGCAGCCGACAGTGCATGAAAGCCATGTTGACCTGCTGTGCAAGGCGGGAATTGGCCTTGCCAAGCAGACGGTCGATCGCCTGATCCAGCGCGGTGAAACGCCGATCCTCGATGCCGATTCCTTTCGTAACCTGTGGGGCGCATTCCTCCGCAAGAACCTGATGCCCGGTCTGCTGACATCGCTGGGAGAAGCGCCCGACAAGGAATTGGTGGCCGGCATTGCGTCCTCGCGGCCAACCTTCATCCGCCAGCTCGAGTTCGTCGAGGCGAGCGAGGACGACCGCCTGCGTGCCGTCAGCGACTTCCTGCGTACCTCCGCCGACAAGGCCGATTGGGCCGAGCGCGGCCTTATTTTTTCCGGCAGCCTCGATGATTGGGATAACGGGCTCGTCCAGCGGCATAACCTCATCCGCGGCGACATCGCCGATCTTCACGGCGACAAGCCGGCCAAGGTACAGGGACGGCTCGCTTATCGTCACTGCGCCGGCCATCAGGAACCGCTGGAAGGCCGCGCCGTGCCGGGCCATTTCGTCCATGGCAGCTTCAACGATCTTGCCGATCGCCGCCGTCTTGGCTGGCATCCAGATTACGAGGCCCTGCTCGAAGGCGACGACACATGACACTGGCATCGCCGGCAGGGCTGAGCGAGATAGAGATCGTCCAGAATCCGGCGGTCGGCGCATTCCTGATGTGGCATTTCGCGCTCGGCTATCAGGAAGGCGGAGCTGACGCCGTTCCGCTGCCGCTCGCTTTTCTTCTCCTGCCGATGCTGCTTCACCGCCGGACATTCGACGCCGTCGCCTCGACCCGCAAGGCATCGGGGCTGACCCTCTTCGCGGCCAAGTTCGACAAGGACCGCGAGACCTTGATGGAGCTTCACGGCCGCGCGTTGCAGCTGCGGCCCTTAAGCCTCCAGTCGATTGGTGTCGCCGCGACCGCGCGATTGATACGGGTCGACTATGCCGGCGCGACCATCCACGGCTTCGCGCCGGACATCCTCGATGCGAACAAGCCGCGCCTTCCGGAACGGCTGAAGGGCTTCGCTCCCGCGTCCAACAAGGTGGGATACTGGTTTTCCAAGCTCGGCACACCGCAGATCGCCTCCACGCTCAGGATCGATTTTTAGGAATGTACTTCCAACTGAGAAAGCTAATCCTCTGGCCGCGAACGGAAGGCGAGCCGCGCGTGGTCGCCTTCGAGCCCGGGGTTGTCAACGTCATCAGCGGGGCGTCCAAGACCGGCAAGTCCGCGGTCATTCCGATCATCGATTATTGCCTGGCGGCCGACAAGTGCGCGATCCCAGTCGGCGTCATCCGCGAGAATTGTAGCTGGTTCGGCATCCTCATCGATACCGTCGAGGGCCAAAAGCTTCTCGCCCGCCGCGAGCCCGGCGAGCAGCAGGGCACGCGCGACATGATCCTCATCGAGGGCGACGAGGTCGAGGTGCCGGAACGCATCGAAGGCAAAGACACGACCGTCGCGATCGTCAAGGCGATGCTCAACCGCCTGGCGGGTCTCACCAACCTCGACTTCGAGCCCGAGACGGAGGGCGGCTACAAGTCGCGGCCGAGCTTTCGCGACCTCATGGCCTTCACCTTCCAGCCGCAGAACATCGTCGCTAACCCGGATGTCATGTTCTTCAAGGCGGACACCACCGAGCACCGCGAGAAGCTGAAGACGATCTTTCCCTACATCCTCCAGGCGGTGACGGCCGAGGTGCTGCAGGCCCGCTACGAGCTCGATCGGCTCGGCCGCCTCCTGCGCCGTAAGGAAGCCGATTTGAGGGCGCTAGTCAGCGTCGGCAACGCCTGGCGCATGGAAGCGCAGTCATGGCTCCGGCAGGCCATGGAGTTCGGGCTTCTTCCGGCCGACCAGCCGATCCCAACCGAGTGGTCGGATATCGTCGATCTCCTGCGCGATGTGGTCGCGACCAACTCGGCCGCGGCCCATCCTAGTCTTGAGGGCATCGACGTCGCCCTGGGGCAGCTTCAGAACCTCAGAACTCAGGAAAGTGAAGTCTCTGCGAACCTCACCCAGCACCGCCAGAGGCTGAACGAGCTCAGGCGGCTCATCGAAAGCAGCGACGCCTATGGCAGCGGCATCCGCATCCAGCGCGACCGACTAGCGCTGTCGGATTGGCTGAATGAGCTGGTGCCGGAGGGCCGCCCCGACGAAGCAATCGCCTCATTGGGTGACGGGGGCCGCGAGAAACTCCTCCAGCTGAGCGATGCGCTAGCGGCCATCGAGGTGCGGCTCCGAACCCATCCCAGCGTCTCCGACACACTAGACAGGGAAGTGCTCAGGCTGCGCGCTGCGACCGAAAACCTGCTCGTGCGGCTCAACGAGATCCGCCGGGAGATCGGAGTCTTGGAGCGCAATTCGTCCCAGGCCAAGCAGGCGATCGATCGCTTCGATCGGATGGAACGGTTCCTTGGCCGGCTCGAGCAGGCGCTCTTGCTGTACGATCGCACCGACCAGTCGGCGGGACTCCGCCAGGAAATCGACGCGCTCAAGAGGCAGATCGCGGACCTCCAGAAGCTGGTGTCCGAGGTCGAGATCGGCCGAAAGCTGCGTAACGCCATCGACAGCATCGAGGCGGCCACCGGACGCTTCATCCCGAAGCTCGATGCGGAATGGCCCGATGCGCCGGTCCGGCTGATGGTCGATGATCTTACGGTCAAGGTCGTCCGGGGCACCCGCGACGACTACCTGTGGGAAATCGGCAGCGGCGCCAATTGGCTTGCGTATCATGTCGCGCTCACCCTTGCCCTCCAGACCTTCTTCCTCGACCTGCCGCATCACCCCGTGCCGGGCCTCCTCGTCTACGACCAGCCGAGCCAGGTCTATTTCCCGCGCCGCGCCGCGGGGGATGACAGCCCTGAATCCGTCGTCTGGCGCGACCAGGACGTCGTCGCAGTGCGCAAGGTCTTCCGGCTACTCGGCGAGCAGGTCCGGGCCGCCAAGGGCCGGCTGCAGATTATCGTTCTCGACCATGCCGACGAGGAAGTCTGGGGAGGCCTTGAAGGCGTTATCCTCACCGAAGCTTGGTTCGACCACGCCCTCGTTCCCGTGGAATGGCTGGACGGATCAAGACCCTAGTGGCTTCAGCCGGCGTGAGCCGGGTGCCCAGGCTAGCGCCGATGCATTCGAAGAATAGCTTCGTCGACGCGCGACCAGCCCCACCTCGGGAAAGGCATCTGCATTGAATTCCTGAGCAACAGCCTCGGCTGCCTCTTGGTCGGACGAGGCGGACAGCGACAGATCGTCATTCTCGTCCAGGCCGCCATGGCAACGTCTGCTCTTTCCACTCTGCCGCTCCAAAGCGGATGGGCAAGAAACGGCCCAATTGGAGCCGTGCACGTGACCGCGCGCTTGAATGACCGGCATTAGCCGCGAACGGACTTTAGGGAACGGGATCGTCGCACGGTATCGTTCAGTAGGCGCGCACCCGAATTTTAACCGAGCGGCCGTAGCTGAACCGTTGCGTGCGGACGGCTGAGCAAAAATAGTTCTGAGCAGTTGACAGATCTCCCGTCGGTTGACAAAGCTTGAATCTTGCCCGGTTTGGCGGTGGGGGGATAGCAGCATGCGACCTTGGGAATATCATCCAGGACTAACCGAGGAACGGCTCGTCAAGGTCGGGCAGCTGCTCGCCTTGGGGCGTGGCAGCGCAGTGGATCGTTTCGACCCGACAATTGGGGACGACAACTGGACGCTGGGTGTCTGCGCCTACAATTATGGCTGCTTCCGGATCGAACAGGCTGCGGGGACGCCCGGCTTTGAGTGGCTAGGGGTCATTGATCCCAGCAAGCACTTTCAGTTCAGCATTGACGGAGTTCCGATGCGATTCTGGCGAGGCGATCCGGCAGAGCCCACCGCGAAGATCGTTGTCGCGACGCAATTCGAGCAACTACTGCTCGATCTGGAGCCCGGGGTCCCGACGGCAGGAATGCTCTTCCGCATCGGCGTGACCACCGATATTGACGGCGCTCTTTTGGGCGCAAGCTTCGTCGCCCTGCGCAACGATCAGCCGGAAACCGTTTGGCCATTGCCGCTCACAGAGGCGGAACCGCTTATCGTGTTACTGGGCGATGAGCGGCCTGAGGGACGCGACCTGCCGCCGCCGTCTGTCGGCGATATTGGGGACGATGACATCTATCGCGGCTTCGAGGCCGAGTCCGGCCCTGACGGAGCTTAACCGTGGCAGTGAAGGGCAACACACCGGGCCGGGGTCCGGTCAATGGTGCACGAGCGTTTCATGGTGACAAGCTGCGGCTGGCTCGCCTGCTCGCTGGCCTTTCACTCGACGAACTGGGAGGGTCGGTGGCGACGAGCCGGCAGTTCGTTCATCAGCTCGAAACCGGCGCCAAGGAACCCACGGACGAAATGCGGGACGCGTTGGCCGCGGTCCTGACGGTTACTCCTGCGTTCTTTTCTACTCCGGCGATCAATCCCGTTCGTGAGGAGGATTGCCATTTTCGTCGGCTGGTGAGCACCCCACGTGGGTTAGTCGCTCAAGCTGTCGCGCGGGGCACGGCCGTAGAAGCGTTGGTGAACGGGCTCGAAGCTCAGGTGCGATTGCCGGACGTGGATTTCCCGGAATCGGCACGCCCAGAAGCGCCGGATGCGATCGAGCGCGTGGCCGAGGAAGCTCGGCGGCATTGGGGGCTTGGCCTCGATGGGCCGATCACCAGCATGACCCGCGTTCTGGAGAACGCGGGCGCAGTGGTCGTTCAGTTCGATGATCTCACCGACCGCATCGACGCGTTGTCGATGGCACGGCGCCGGCCGATCGTCGTTCGTTCGACGGCGAAGGCTGCGGGTGCCCGTTTACGCTTCGATCTTGCACATGAAGCTGCTCATCTCATCATGCACCAGGGCATTATTACGGGCGACAGCGTTACCGAAGGAGAGGCGCACCGCTTCGCTGGAGCGTTTCTAATCCCGCGAGGCGCCTTCGCACGTGAATTCCCGCGGACAAGACGGGCGCTCGACTGGAACGCATTGTTCGCGATGAAGCTGCGCTGGAAGGTTTCGGTGCGCGCGATTGCGCGACGCGCGTTCGATCTAGGGCTTATCGATGCCGCGCAATATCGCACTGCCAACATTCAGCTCGTGAAAACCGGGCAGGCGAAGACGGAGCGACACGACGATCGGATCGTGATCGAGGAACCCGAATTGTTGAGTTCGGCCGTTGCTTGGCTTTTGAAAAGGGACGGCATCGGTCTTCATCGCTTGCTTGCCGATCTCGGCATGGCTCCTGAGTTGTTTACCCGCCTCACCGGCCAGTCCTTGCAACCTCTCCCTGACAATGTCGTGTCACTGCCCGTGGCCGGCGGAACAAGGCGGCTGCCATGACGACCGGTTTCATTTCCTACACGCATGCCGACAGCACCTTGAAGGAGCAGCTTGTGCGGCATCTTGCGCCGCTGCAGCGGGAAGGCCTTATCGACCTGTGGCACGATGGGATGCTTCGTCCAGGCGAGCATCTCGACCCGACCGTGCAGGCCGCTCTGGCGGCGTCTGACGTCGTGATCCTGCTGGTATCGGCGGATTTCATCGCGTCCGAATATTGTTACGAGCAGGAGATGTTGCGGGCGTTCGCGCGCCAGCGTGACGGCAAGGCACGCGTGATCCCGATCATATTGCGCCCGTGTCAGTGGAAGGGCGTGCCAATCGGCAACGGCGAGACTATGTCGGAATTCGTAGCGTTACCCAAGGACGGCAAGGCGGTCATTAGCTGGTCTGATGCCGACACCGCATTTGACAATGCTGCGGGTGCCATACGGGACATGCTGAAGGCTGACGGTAGCGACGGCTCCCCGGCGAGAGGAGTGCGCGGCCAGATATCAACGCCTGCGGCAGAACCCGTGTCCCACCGGGCCGGTTCGACCAATTTGCTTGGCATCCCCGCCAAACCGACTGACTTGGACCGTGACCGCTTTCTGCGCAGCGGTTTCGCGACGGCTGCGGCGTTATTCGAGCAAAATTTAGCCGAATTGAACGCGTCCGATCCTCGCATCGACACCGATTTCGAGCGGATCGATAGCCGCTCGTTCGCGGCCAGCGTGTATCTTGACGGCAAGCGTGTCGGCCAGGTCAGCATCTGGCACGGCAGCGACACGTGGCGAAACGCGCTATGCCTGAGCTTTGACACGACGAGCGGCACGCGGAATTCGATGAACGACTGGCTGCCCGTGGAGGATTCGCAGCAGGGTCTCGCGTTCAGGGCAAGCAACGCGATGTCGCGGCGGCACGCCGAGGGACCGCTCGACGCCGACGGCGCGGCAAAATATTTTTGGGAAAACTTTCTATAGCAGGTCCGCAGCCGTCTCCGTTGAACTCGGCTGCGTCGGCATCGGCGAGGCCAGCGGCATGCGCGGCGGGGCGGTGCGCCACATCAGCGCGATGTCCTCCGGTGTAAGGCCATAGGCACGGTTGACGATATTAGAGAGCGTGCGTTCGTCTCCCAGTGCAGCGGCGCGTGTCGCGCGAGCGGGCTCGGCGGCTTCGGCAAAGGCGGCACGCAATTGTGCCAGACGCGTGGGCGTGATCCCTGCGCGCTTCGGCAGGGCAGCGCGCACCGCTGCAATAAAAGCGTCGCTGTCCAGGCGGCTGGCCTGAGCCAGTACGGCAGGAAGTTTGACGAACCCGAATTCGTGTTTAAGCCAGTCGCCCAATCCATAATCTGCCGCGCGGATTGTTGCAGTGCTTTCGATCAGTCGGCCAGCCGCCTCGTTGGCGGCTTCGGCATCTCCGGGTAGAACGACAGGGATCGGCATTGACACGATTTTCACCGCATCGTTCGATAAAGCCTCATCCTTCATATGAGGAAAATGCCGCCACGATAAATACCAGGCGGCCGGAGAGTTTAGGACTGAAGGAATCCAATTGTCGGAACAAGGGAGAAAAAAGGCCTTATTGCTCAAGAGCGAATTACTAAAATCCACCGCATACTTGGAATGGAACTGGATCGACTGCCAACATACCTTTGGCCCTTCCATCAATTTCCAATAGTCTACGGAGTCTTGGATTTCATACCACGCGTACGAGCCCGGCTTTCGGCCTCCCCACTTTTCACCATCTCTACTTGGCGCCCAATCATCCGGCTTCGCCTCAAGTTGGCGCCGAAACGTGCGGAGGTGCGCCAAGATTGAGGGATAGTCCTCAATTCTAATTCCGCGCCTTGCGAATATCATCCATAGGCCCGCCCAATCTGGAACCCAGCGTTCAATGTCTTGTCCGCGCAGGTAGGGCTTGATGATCTCAGCGGCCCTGGCGTCTTCGCTAATGAGGCGGTCACGGGTTGCCTGGTCGATAAAGAAGGCGTCGTTGAATCCCGTGGTAACTCCGCGATAGGGCTTCACACCTGCATAGTCAGCTAGCGGCACGCCGTTCGTCCTGATCTTTACCAGCAGCGCGGCGACATCGGGTGGCTCCAGCGTCCAGGGTTCGGCGGTCAGCGCGTCGCGGCGCGCGACATAGCTTGCCGCCTGCACCGCCTCGGCAAGCCCATTGCGCGGCACGTCGTCGCGCGGGATGACAGCCAGGTCGAATGTCTCGGGCACCGCGCTTCCGTCGGGTTTCCGCACGGCGATGACGCAGGGAAACACATCGGCATCGGGGAAGAAGCGTCGGGCGTGGCCGAAATCGGCCATGAACTCGACCCAGGCATCTTCGGCGAACAACCTCCGCAGCCCTTCGGCATAGCCGGCCTTCAGCCACTTGTTGGTGACGACATATGCCATGCGGCCACCCGGCCGCAGCAACTTCATGCCCTGCTCGTAGAAATATACATAGAGGTCGGCGGTGCCGGCAAAGCTTTCGAATGCGCGTTCCAGCGCGGGCTTGATCGCGGCGATCATCTCCTGCCGAACATAGGGTGGGTTGCCGATGACGGCATCGAAACCGCCGCTGCGTCCCTGCGACGTCAGATCGTGCCACACACCGGGAAAGGCGATTTCCCAGTTGAAGAAGCGGTGCTCGCCGGCAAGGCCGCGCGCCTCGCCGACGAGCGCGTCAGCAAGCAAGCGACGCTTACGGTCGGGCGCGATGTCGGGGAGCAGGCTGGTCTGGTCGGCGACCCCAGCTAGAGCTTCTGCTCGGTCGGTTGCGTCGGCGATGGTGACGGCGCCGGTGGCGATCGCGGCGGGATCGCCGAAACTGCCTTCGAGCACCATCTTGAATGCCTGCGCACGCTCGAACCGCGTCTCCGCCTCAAGCGCGCGGGCGATCGCTTTATCGATTCGCTGCGTGACGGCAGCCACCTTGGCGGCAATGGTCGCTTCCGTCGCGCTTTCGCGCGCTGTCTCTTTGGCGCGTTCCTGTTCGATCACCGAGGCGCGGCTCGCCGCAAGCTGGCTGCTGCTTTCACGCACACGCGCCGACGTGTCTTCGAACACGCCCATCAGTGCGTCCGCCTGCACCAACGCCAGCAGCGCATCGAGTGGTGCGCTCGCTTCCGCTACGGTTCGGAAGAGCGCTTCGGACTGCTTGACCTCGGGAATGTCATTATCCGGGATCGTCTCAATCGCGGCCATCGTCGCTGCGACATTGTCGATAATAGCTAGATGGCGATTGACCATCAGCGAACCGCGCTTCGCTAGCCATTCCTGAGTTGGCTGCACCCAAGCGCCCAGCACACTGTTGCCGCAGCGCAGATGGTGATCGAGGAACGATAGGGGCGCGCCGACGGTGAAGCTGTGCAGCCAAAGCGCCACCTTGGCGAGTTCGACCGCCATGGGGTTGAGATCGACGCCATAGATGCAACGCTTGAGCACCATACGGCGGACGATGTGCGGGTCGTCCAATTGTTCGGCGACAATAGGCCAGCCATGCTCAGTGGCACGTGCGAGGATGTCGGCCCGCAGCGCCGCGATGCGGCCGACCAAGGGCGAGGTGTAGCCGTCGCCTGCCTCTATCTCGGCATCGGCGGTGGCTTTCAAAACCTTGTCGGACAACCAGTCGACCAAGCTTACGAGGAAATGCCCGCTTCCCATCGCCGGATCGACGATCTTGAGGTCCAGCATACGGGTAGCGGGATCCATCGCGGCGAGTGCGTCGCCGCTCAAGCCGGCGGTGACGGTGTCGGCGAACTCGGATGTGACCTCGTCGACCAGCGGTCCAACCGCTCGCTCGATGATTAGCCCGACCAGATCTTCGGGCGTGTAGTAGGAACCCGAGCGATGCCGCGCGCTATTGTCGGCGCGCGGTTGCACGCCGCCGGCTTCGTCGGCCTCAACAGCATATTCGAGAATGGATTCGTAAATCGACCCAAGCTGCTGCACCGACAGATCGCGGTAATTGATATAGCGCGGTCGCGGGTGCGCCGGCGGTGCTGCCGGCCGGTGAGAGAGTAGGAAGATCACTTCACCGGTCACCGTGTCCGGCAACCTGACGCGCGCCAGCAGCGGCGCATTCGCGGGATCGAACAAGCCGCCATTGTAGGGCGGGATGCCAAGTCGATCGTCACCCTCGGCGATCGCGCTGAAGATTGTGTCCAGCCGTCCCCAATATTCCGTGCTGCGCGTGGCAGGTTCGATCTGATGCTCGTGCGCGTCGGCGATCTCCATGCGCATTCGCGTTAGGCTGTAGCGAGCATAGGGGCCGCGCTCGTCAGGCAGCAGATTGCGGTCCTCGGCGTAGAGGATGAAAAGCAACCGATAGAGCAACACGAGCGCGCCGGACCGGACGTCCTCCAGATACGCGTCGCCAATCGTGTCCGGTCGTTCTCGATCATGCTGCGGCAATGCGCGCACCAAAAGCGGAAACACGCGATCGAACACAACATCCGACAGGTCACGCGCGACGCTTTCTTCCCACTGCCGCGCGTCGATGAGCGCCTGATCATGGAACGACCGTCCCTGATCGGTGGGAAGAAAAGCCTCGCGACCGAATAGCAGCAGGAATAGGCGGAACGCGTGATCGGCGCTGACATCGGCGTCGAGCAGATCTGCCGAGCAACCAGGAAGGTCGAACACCTTGCCCAGGTCAATCTCCAGAAAATCGTCGGCGACGGAAAGCGCGCCCTGCCAATACAGTCGCCAGTGCCGACCGTTGGTCAGAATGCCCCAGCGCATCTGCCCCTGCGTGATGACGTCGGCGCGGCTGAGATAATGCATAACCTGCGCGGCGGGCACGCCCTGATCGCCTTGCGCCGCGCGATCAAGCGGACGGTTCCAGCGCTTCGCCTCGACCAGCGCAGCACCATGGCGAAAGCGTTGCCAGGGCTCGAGCCCCGCCGCCGCCGCGTCGGCCGTCGCATCTGGGAAGAGTAACGCATCCGGCACGTCGTTACGGCCGCGCGCGTCCATCCGCTGCTGGACCGAGATATGGTCCCAACCAAGCACCCGCAGCACGGGATATACCAGCTTGTCTTCGGTCTCCGCCTCGACCGGCGCCTTGCGCTTAGTGAGCGAGGATAGCAGTGAACCAATCTGCTCGCGTGCTTTATAGACGGATTGCTCGGTGAGTTCGCGCCATTGGGCGCTCTCAAGAATGCCCTGCGTCAGCCAATCTCTTGTGAATAACCCACCCTGAAGCACGCGTATCAATCTCCCCGCCGGAATGCATAGCTGATTGTGATCGTCCGGCAATGTTGAGATAGCTCCGGTTGCCAGCGTCAATGGTCGCAACCATCGGTCATCCTTCAGCCGCAACGCTCTGGGTTAACGAACAGCAGGTTCGAAGATCGGCGCGAAGGCCCGTGAACGAAGACAACTGGAGTGCATAGCAGACAGCGAGGTTCAGCTGTTCGGCCCGTTTTACATAAACAGACCTATCGGATCGGTAATTTCGCCGAGCGGAAACTGGGGCGTTTGAAACCCTTGCAGCCTTCGCAAAGAGCACCCCTATGACGGGCGAATTGTGATTGGACGTTGGCCTGCCGAGCGGATTCGACTTTCCACGTCTCATCTAGAATGATTACTCCTGCTCGTGCCTCGTGGGCCAGATCATGACGAATGGGTAGCGAAATGGATGACCTCTTCCGAGATCGCGTAAGGGAACGCGATTTAGACAATTTTCTGGTGGAGGAGCTCTTCGCGTCCCCGGCATTTCTCACCTGGATGGTGGACAGGGTCGCGCACAAATTTTCGGCGCCAGAAGACTATGACGTGCTTCTACAGAAGTCGCCTCCGCGCGAGAAGGACCGGCGCCAGACTGACGTCCGTATCGGCTGGTTCGATGAAGACCAGACGATGCATGCATGCGTCCTGATCGAAAGCAAGATAACCGCCGACTTCCAGACCGGGCAGGCGCAGGCCTATGCCGACGAACTCGTCGCGCTCCGCGGACGCCTGGGAGAAAAGGCTGCGGCCGCCCTTCTAGTGGCACCCTCTGCTCGTCTGTCATCGCTCGCGCACGACGGGTCCTTCGATGGGGAAGTCGCGATCGAGGACATCATAGACTTCATGGGTGAGCGCGCCAAGAATGTCGAAAATATCGAGCTATGTTTCCGTCTCAAAGCGAGGATCCAGCTACTCGAAGCGCTGTGCGGTAAGCGTGCGGCAACGGCTTGGGTAGGATCGACCGTTCCGGAAAAGCGAAGTTTCGCCGAAGCCTACGCCGCCCTTGCAGCAGAGATTCTTCCCGACCTGGAGGTCAGACCTTCGACTGACGGCCCTCAGGCTATCACGCGCCTATTTGGGGGGCTAGCCATTGACGGACTGCCGCCGTGCGCACTTCGACACGAGTTCGGGTCCGGCAGCGGTTGGAAGTATGCCAATGTCCAATTCAAGGGAATGGCTGGGCATTTGCATTTGCTTCGATCAAGCGGTCTTCTCGAAGGGACGAGCTATTCGGCTGAGGAGGCTGGCAAATCAGCCGCGATCAGGGTTCCCACCCCGGCGGTAAACCCACTTCGCCCATTCGCCGAGGAGCGAGACGCCGTCGCGAGCGGACTCTTGGCCATCCGCGACCTGCTGTCATGGCTCCGAGCAAATGCGTCGGCCTTACGTACGATCTTTCGGATCGACGCGCCGTCGCCGTCTATTCCTACGGTCCCCACAGAATCGGCTTTCGCGGACGCGCTGATGGACACGTATCGGCAATGCGAACGCCTGGGCTACAAACCTACCGGCATGCTTCAAATGATTGAGGATCATGGCGCAGTGGGAGCAGCGAAGCGTCTGCTCTCATCCCCGATCTCGGAAGGATTTAAGCGCCTGGCGCTGATGGGAAGACTCGACCTCGCAATTGAATCCATCGTCCAGACGGAACCCTGGCGGATTTTCTTCACCGACGACGAACTGAAACGGGCCGAGCGCCGACTGCGCTGACGAACGAGCCGGGAGTTCTCATGCCCGGTGAGATATATTCTAGATCTCCGGCTTCCCGTCCGCCATCCATGCGCGACCCTTCTGCGTAAGCGAGAACGTCGCGTGAAGCGCCGGATTGAATTCGAGGTAGCCGTCACGTTCGAGCCGGCTGATTACTGACCGATCCATCCATAGCCTCTGCCGAACGAGTGGAATTCCGCCTGCGGGTAAGCTTTCTTCCCTGGCAATCCGGACATACGCGCGTAAATGGGCAAGATTGTATTTGGTTTCAGCGCGCTCGGCTACGGGCGTATGAGCATGCCACCAGGTAAGATCGTTTGCTCCGGGACGAAAGCCATCTTTTACCTCGAACGCGGCGAAGCCCAGGCCGAGGCGTTCGAGCTCCTCGTCGATAACCTGCCGAGCTTCAGACTTCTTCAATCGTGGCATCACCTGTCCTTTTTATCTTTGTCACCACAAAGCCGCCGCACCAAAACTATCATTGCCTCGGTGTCACGGCCACAATAGGTGCGCAGCGCTAAATCAATCGCAGCCCGGCGTTCCTCGCTACAACCCTCGTCGATCGCCTCAAGATAGGCTTCCTGCGCACCGCCACCGTCTTTCACTTCAAGACCGGCATAATCCAGCTCGGGCGCGACTGTCGGGAGGACGGCCTTGATCGACCAGCTGCCGCGCTGGTCGCGATGATACCAGTGGGCACGCGCCACTGGCAAAAGATCGACGATGCGAGAAGCGATCGAGCGGAGGGGATCTGCGATGTCTGCGAAGGTGGCGGCGAGTTCGATAATTCGGGATTTTTCGAAGCTGGAATTGTACGCAATAATCGCTCCGGTGGCCGGGATCAAAGCCAGGAGCGCCTCGGCGCAGGAGCGGCGCGGGTCACGCCCGTCCAAGCTGAGAAACTCGTGATGCTCGATTTGACCGTCTTCGTGTTCCACATGCGCAGAAAACTGAAACGGCACCTGCTGATACGGCCGGGTGCCCACCCAGCGTGGTACCGCAAAGGCGATCGTCTCAAAGTCGAACCACGTACGGGGATATGCCCAATCGCAAGTCGCGCCTCGAGCACCTTCCACATCATGATAGAGCTCACCAGTAATGGTCGCGCGATGAACGCGCTGGTGCATCGCGTTTGTTAGAGCAGCGGCATCGATCGCCAGAAGATCGGTTATATCCTGCTCCAGCCAGCGTTTTCCGCCCCCATTAGGTAGCACCGTTACCGGCCACTCCGGTCCGGGAGGCAAGGCGGCGTGGCAGTATTTGATAAATTCGCAGGGAAACGGCTCATCGCAATGGCCGCCAGGCGCAGTATCAGGCTCGTCACCGGCGAGGATAGCGCGCGCCGCGGCAACGACGTCTGCGCGGCCGGCGATGATCGGCTCTGCTTCCGCCATCACGAACGTGTCGGCGAACAGCCCATTCCAGTCACCCTCGCGTTCGAGGACGAAGCTGCTGTCGATGTGCCGGATTGCAGCGCTACTGATGGGCAGGCCAGTGCCGCGCGCGACCCACAACTGCGTTGCGATATCGTCGATATGATACGCCTTCGCCTTTGTTGAACTTTTTACCTCCGCCACACGCCAACAGCCCGCTTCGTCCGGTTCGAGCACATCGATTCGGACGAGCACACCGTCATGCTCAAGCGTTGCCTCGAAAATCGGCCTGTCGTGTCCACCGCTCAGGAGCGCGCGGGTGGTCGCCAACGCTACCGAAAGATTGGGTTCAGCTTCGACCATGACACCGTCCGGCAAAAGCGCGCGGGCGACCGCGCCAACTTCGTGACCAGTGGCGGCCCTTGTGTCGATACCCTCGTCCTCTGCGGCCAGCTCCCGACGATGCACGGACAGCCACAGCCTCTTTGGACATCGTTCGAACATGGTTAGCTTTGATTTGGACAGACCGAAGCGGCGCGCAGCGTCCGTCATCCAATCGCCCCGGACATTTCACGCACTTGATCGAGAAAAGCCGCGATACCTGTGCGGACCGCCTCATCGTTGAGCTTCGTCACCGGAAATCCGGGAAAGCCAGTCAGGGTGGTTGTGGAAAGCGGACCCACGATGCCGACGAGGCGCTCATATAGTTGTTGGCGTACGTTCGCGTCCGCGAACGCCGGGCGACTCATCAGGTAGCCGAGACAGAGCTGCACGGCACCCTTGCTGTACCGCGACAGGGTTAGCGGGTTGAGCATCCCTGCAGGCGTGTCGAAGGCAGCCACGATCGAACCTTGGGTAGAGGTTACTTCGGCGCGGCCTCCAGCATGCTCGACCAAAGCCACATACGCCTCGGCTGCTGTCACCGTAGCGGCGCCATATTTAGCGAGGTGCTCCTCGATCCAAGCTTCTCGTCCGATTGGTGGGAGCGCGCCTCGCGCCGCCTTCTCGCTTTGGGCTCGTTCGGTTTCGCCAATTACGCGCGGAGTAAGCGCGGTGACACCCCCCTCGCTTTCGAACCACGATAGTTCGACCGCCCGGACGTCCGCCTTCATCTGCTCGTTGAGGAATTCGACGATCCGGGCCAACTCGCGCGGGATCGTGTCCGCGACGAAGACCATCTTAATGCGACCGGCGGAGAAATTAGCGTCCACCTGCTGCCAAAATTCCTGCGGCTCGGCAGTGCCGGCTAGGAATAGCGCCAACTCGGTATCAGCATCCAGACCCTGCTCAGCCATCGAGGCGGCGAAGCTCTCGGCGATGCGTCCCGCCTGCCAGTAAGCGGTTCCGTTCGCGGCATAGTCGAGCATCTGCCCGATCACCTCACGGCGAAGGCGGGTATCGACGGCTCGCTTCAGCTCCACCAGCACGGGCACCCCACTGCGCGTTACGAACAGATGGTCGAGTGACCAACGTCCGCCGCCATCCTCGCGGTCAGATATTGGCTGCTCGCGTCGGATCAGCAGGAGGGACCCGTCCTGGTCGGCGATTATCTCAGGATGGGCGGCGACAAGCTTCTGCATGAAATCCTCGCTGCGCGGTTCGGACGGCCGCATCGCGGTGAGCGTACCGGCGGGGTCGACAGTATAGATGACGGTGCGTGACAAGTGGCTATTCTCCAAGTCCTGGCAGGCAGGTACACTTTTCGTCCGCTTCTAACATCGATGCCTTCGGTCGGGTCAGGGCTGAAAGCGCGACAGGAGGGCGTCGGCATGAGATCGGACATCGCTGGTCCAGTCGGCGAACCATTCACGATAGCTGCACGCGGCGAAGCGGACCCCCGCGTCGGCGACCGCCGAGGCAAAGGTGGCGATCTCCGCGCGGTGGCGCGCCAGAGTCTCGGGCGCGATGACGCTGGTGCCGCGCATCGCTGGCTCCGCATAGAGATAAAGAAGCACAGGTGATTTGCCTGTGCGGTTGCCCTCGGTAACTAATCCGAAGGCGTGTTTGACCAATTGAACCGCATCCAAATGGACGAAACGGACGTCACCCGCACGAAGCCCATCGCGCATTCGGGTGAACGGCGCCATGCGGCGGCCCCAGACGTCGCGATCGTATGCGTCGGATAGGCTGACGGACTTGGCGTCGCGGAACGGCTCGAAGCGCTTTGACTCGACACCGACTAAGTGCGTCTGCGTTTCGACGGCCGCATCCAACCATGGATGCCGGCCTCCGCGCCAGGGGAAGCGCATCTGCCGCTCGACATCGACGCGCATCGCAGGCCAGTCGAGGTCGGTGAGCGTCGGCAACGGGGGCAGGTCCCTGGGCCGGCCAATGAACCACCCGAAGGCGTTGACGGCAAGCGCCGCACTGCTCTCAAGGCTGTCGAGCTTACCACTTTCAATCTCTTTTCCACCGGCGGCGGCGAGCGCGGCGCGGATGAGGTCCTCCGGCACGCCCGGCAGGAAAGGTGAGGGGCGATCTGTCATGCGTCTAATGATCCAGCGCTTCGTCCGATTCGAGCGTCGATGAACCGAAGCCAATAACCGGGAGGAGTGTGGCTGAGGCCGCGAGGGGACCAAACAACGCTTCAAGGACTCCGTCCAATGTGTCGATACGGCGAAATTTCGCAACCGGGACTTTGCAATGATTGGCGCGCAACGGGCGCTCGCCGGTTTCGCGACGCCCGATGCGCCTTGGGCTCCCAAACTCCGACAGGTTTGGAAGCGGCTCGCCAGGAGCTCCTCCGAACCACCAATACGGACCCATCTCGAGATCGAGTGTCACAGATATCCAGATGACGCATCCGCTGGGCTTGTCAGCAAGCGAGCGCCCCACCGAAACCGGTCCGGGCTTCGTGCGGATGCCCGTCTTGAATTGTATGTGCCGCACGATGGCGCCTCGACCCATGACGAGGTCGTAGCCATGGGCGTCAAATTCCGAGCGCAGCACTTCCATGTCAGTGACGTTGTGTCGCCAAAGCGCGCGGAGAGCCTCCCCGACGAACACATGCTCAACGATCCGCTCACGAAGTGTCGAATGAAGTGAGTGCAATGCCAGCTCGGCCATATCTCCCCCGTTCCGGCACGAGCTAATCGCATTTGGAGGTGCCGCGCCAGTCGTAATGCCGATGGCGGCCCTGTCTTCACATTAGACTTGCTTACCAAACCGAACCGAGCAACTTGATCTCGCTCCCGTGAAATCCGGGAGTGGGGCGTGAGAACCCCTCTTACCATGCTCGGTCAGCAGCTTTGCTGGGGCCGGGTGGCATGCGCGCATGTCCAGCCGGCAACGGTAAAGGCGCATGCGCCTGTGGTAAGCAGGTTCTCAACATCCGGCTCAGGCCGTCGCCCCGAGAGGACATAGGTGCGACGAACGAGCCGAGGGCAGATCGCGCACTCTAAAAGGGGTGCGCGATGCCGTTTCGCTTCAATAGTCTGCTGGAAGAGGCGGGCATCAGTGCTGCCGACGTGCGCCTGCTGCGACACCAGCCGAAGGTTGGAGACAAGTTCCTTCTCGATGTCTGGCGCACGGATCGGGCGGTGTTCGAAGATTACCAAGCGGTCCAGCTCATTTCGAAGCGGACCAGCTTTGCGCGCCAGTTTTGGGCGTGCTTCATAGGCACCTGGGACGGCCGCACCGTGTTTGCTGGCCTTTACAGCATCAACGGGTGCGAACCATTGCAGGAGCCCTGGGTCGATCCGGTGTCAGGAATCCTCCAGTCTCCAGGACTGTTGGACCGCTACACTATCACGCGGACCGAGGTGCTCGATGCTTACGAGGGCCGGCTCTATATTGATTGGGGCGGAGGCAGCTCTGGTAAGCGTGCCTGGGTCCAGCGCGCCGAAGCCCAGAATAAGGTCATCGCCGAACTGCATTTGGACAGCCGCGATCAACCTTTCCCCGGCCTTATGTCGCTCGTGGCCCCATTGTCTTCGCTTGCCGCCATGCCGCCAACCTGGATTGAACGATTGGTGGCAGCCAAGGGGGTGTACCTCCTCACCTGCCCCCGGGACGGCAGTCTCTATGTCGGCTCGGCTACGGCGGAAGGAGGTTTTTGGTCACGGTGGGAAACCTATCGTGCGAACGGTCACGGCGGGAATGTTGCGTTGATTGGGCGTGAGCCAAGCGACTTCGTCGTCAGCGTGCTGCAGGTGGCCGGCTCAACCGAAACCGCGGACGACATCCTGGCCGCGGAGCAGGTTTGGAAAATGAAGCTCCAAAGCCGGGCGCTCGGCCTCAACCGAAACTGACAAGAACAGGGCCGCGACCCATCATAGTTGGAGCGCGCGCCAGACCCATTGGCTCCGGCGCGCGCTCAACAACGATCAGCTGATCCTATGATGATCAGCTTAGTGGGCGTGTTGCGGGTTCGCCGCCGTTCCCACCACCGCGATCGATCCGCCTCACTGTGCGGCGTCTCCCGCGGGCCCCGCGCTTATCGGGTTCGGGTCCCCTTCAGGCTGCCTTCTGTAGGTCGGCAATCTTCTGAAATTCCGCCAATATCCCGGCATGGTGCTGGGCCAAATGCCGAACGACGCGAACGTTGGCGAGCAACCGGGAAACGTAGCCCGTGGCCAGGACGAGATCGAGATGATCGGAGCCATAGCTTTGCTCAATCATCTTAAATTCTCGATCGAGATTCGCCGTCTCGCGTTCCATCAGTGCGATCTGATCATCGCTGAGGCCATGCGCCGCCTTACGCCGTCCTTCGACGATCTGATTGTCGGGCGTGGCGGCCACTAGGGACCGCGCATAGCTTATTGAGTACCGGTTCATGGCAATCATCAACTCGGCCGCCTCTATCTGCCGCATAGGCTTGAGCCGACGCAGCTCGCCGAAGGTATTGAGCGCTATGTGCTTGTCGCGGAGCAAATGGGCGGCCTCTGGGCAAATGCCGACAAGGAGGTTCCGCTTCGCCCGAATGTTTGCGATGTTGACGTTGAGAGCCCGGGCAAGGCGCTCCTCCGGCACGCCCTTTTTCACCGCGTTTAAAATCATTTTGTGTTCTTGGACGATAGCAAGCCGGCTGACCCGCTTGTTGTAAGTGAATGCCTCGTCATCCGTAGCCACCAGGCAGACCGCCTCGACATCACCGCGATCACGAAGGATGGCAACGCGAAGGTGGCCATCAAGAAGATGATAGCGGTTCGGCTGGTCACGGTCGCGAACGACGACCGGCGGTTCGATTATGCCCACCTCCTTGATGGATGCGGCGATTTGGGCAAATTTTACGGATTTGCGGATGACATCCGACACCTCTCGCAAAGGAAAGATGTCACTCAGCGGGATGCGAAGGGTGGCCTCCTCAAATGCCAGAGGAACCGGACCCATTTTCGCGCGCCCTTTCATTGCTCCACCCCCGCACCGCGCTCGATTCGGGAAGCTATGTTCTCAGGCATCGTAGCGAGATCTTCATCCTCCAAAAGGGCCACCAACTGCTCGTCCGCGGTCAGTTTGCGAAGGGCCTCCGTTATGAAGATGAGCCGGTTTCGGGTCGCGGCTGTGCGCCGGATCATTATTCGCTTTCGATCCGTGTCTTCCTGGTAGGCGCGGACGAGCGCGTCGGACGAGAGTCGCGGGCCCTGCTTGGGTCCGGTCGACGACAGGCCTTTTCCGCGACGGCGGCGAGTCTCGATGAGGCGCTTCGCCGCAACAAGCTTTCGCCCCTTCAAAAGCCCTTTTTCGTAGGCGGTTTGGAGAGCGGCCTGAACGTCCTGATCATCCGCCTGCGCGATCTCAACGGCAACACTGACGGGGATTATCCCGCTCTCGACGGACCTGAGGAGACGTTGCTCGCCCGTCTCGAGAAGGTGAGCAACACCATTCACATATTCTACCGAGAGGTCCGTTTTGCGAGCGATTTCCGAGGCGCTATATCCACGAAGCCGCATGCCACCGATATCTTGCAGCAGGTCGATCGCCCGATGTTGCCGCCGGGCGCAATTTTCCACGAGGCTCGCAACAAGACAATCTTCCGGGTCGGCCGCGACCACCAACGCTGGGACTTCTAATTGACCGAGGGTCCGATACGCCTCTAGCCGTCCCTGTCCGCATACAAGATCGTAGAATGGTCCATCCGCCTCGGCGCGGCGGGTGACCGTGATCGGTCGCTTCAGGCCGAGCTGCGCAATGTTATCGACGATTTCTTTGAACACGCGCTTGTTGCGAACGCGTGGATTTACGATTGTGATCCGATCGATCGGTATCATCTCCACTCGCTGAGCAGGACGCGCGGACATCAGGCGGCCAGCCTGATCGGCGCTCGGGCCGACATCTGAAAGAGCGGATCAAGGGTGTCGAAGCGATAGGCATCAAGCGACAAGCCATTATATTCGGCGAGCCGAAGAACTGCCTGGCGCATGTCGAGGCGCGGCAATAGGTAATAGTCTCTGGGTTGTTGATTGGTGGCGTCCATGCGGATTGCCACGGTGAGGTCCGGCTTCAAGGCAGTGTCGAGCCTCAGTTTCCAACGCAGCGACCCAGCACCGGTGGCGAAGCAGCGAACAATGACTAGCGACGTCGTAAATTCGTGGTTGATCGTGAGCAGGTCCGAAGCGCTGTTCTGCTCGACTTGGCCGCCTGCATTCACGATTCCTGCTACGACTTCCGATATCAGCGTCGGATGCAGCCGCCGAAGCTCGCGATTTGTTTCCAGAAACCGATAATCGTGATCCGGGGAGAAGCCCACGAGAGCATAGGCTCGTAAGAGGCTCCCAAATCTGACTCGATAAGCGCTGCTCGAGGGACAATCGTCGACCTCGTCGATGATCATCCCAGAAAGATAACCCTTACCCTCTAAAATGCCTCGCAATCGCTCCAGCATATTCTCATCGCTCAGCCGATCGGAGCGCGCGGCGATGATAGCCTGTGCCCTCTCGAACATTGTAGGATCAACGATCGGCGCGAAGGCGCCATCCGATCTTACCCACGTGTCCGGGCTATTCTGGACGTGCTCACGCTTCAGTTTGAAAGACGTTCGGGCCCAAACATTATTCCCTATATATTTCTCGTTGATGAGAAGCTGGTGGACAGAGCCCCGGCTCCACGCCCGTCCCAGATCTGTCTTGATCGCCCGGCTATTCAAAATGTTGGCAATCTCGGCTTCTCGCCGGCCCTCCTCCACGAACATGCGATAAACCTCGCCGACGACCACCACCTCTGCGGCCGGGCCCGGGACAAGAATCACGCGGTCTGTGGCAATGCTTTTATGCTCGCCGCGGCCGAGCTCGCCCTTTGGCGCACCCTCCTGATCAACGAGCAGCCGTCGAAGTCCAAAGCCGGCAGCGCCGCCCTGGCGATATCCGAGCCGGATCAGATTAGCCTGTCCGGCAAAGACCTTGACCGAGAGTTCCCGGCTATATTCACCGGCCATTGCCCGCTTCACGGTTTTCACGATCGACGAGGCGACGGTGCCGTCATTCTCGAACTGCTCCGCGCAATAATGCACCGCGACCCCGGCCCGACGGCATCTCAGTTCGTAGCTGGCTGCTTCATCAGGATCCTGAAAGCGACCCCACCGGCTGACATCGTAGACAAGCACCACGGCGAAGTCCGTCCGCTTTAGCTCAATGTCGTCGAGCAGCAGCTTCAGCGCATCGCGACCGTCCAAGCGAAGCCCACTCTTTCCTTCGTCCGCGTAGGTCCGCACGATCTCGTAACCGCGTCGTTCGGCATAGCGGCGGATCTCATCGGATTGGTTGTCGGTCGAATATTTCTGATGTTCGGTCGACATGCGGACATATTCCGCAGCGCGTACCCTGGGCTTCTCAGATTGGGCGCTGGGTTCGCCCGATTGGCTCCAGTCGATGACCATCGTCTGTCCCAATAAACGCCGGCGGAAAAAATCGCCCTTCCAGGATCGATTAGGTCGGAGGATTGGAAAGATGTTTCCTAAAAGCGGCAGAAAACTTCCAAAGTGGCGCAACCGGCCAACGCCTTCAGATTACGCGGCCAGCATAGCCGCCGCCCTACGGGAAGAATTGGGCACCAGTGCCAACGCAGCCAAGACCATCATGAAGTGGACCGGAGCCAGCAATCGCAGCGCTAGAAATTGGCTCAACGGCCTTGGCGGTCCGGCGGGCTGGCATTTAATATTGCTCGCCAGGGAATCCAGCGAAGTGATGGCGACGATGCTCGCCCTAGCGAACCGTCATGGCTTAATGTTGGGAAGCGATCTGCAGGAGATTCGAAGCGCGTTAATTCTTGCGACGGGTTCGATCGACGAATTGATCGGACCAGAAGCCTGAGGACGTTCGAAATGTGGGCGGCGCAGGCCGCCGCCCGTTATCAATCTCTGCAATTCTGCCATTATGTGCGGCGCGACGGCGACGGACTAGCCATTTCGCTCCGACGCTCGGACTGCTGCAGCCAATTCGGCCACGAAATCCTCAATCGCTGTGGCCGATAGCTCGGCGGGAGGCGCGTCTTCTGGGCCGGGCCTGATCTGGTGGATGTAACGCATGATAGCCAACTTCTCGGAAATGGATCCCGCGCCGAAGCGGGAAAGCAGATCTAGTGCCATGGCATCAGCGCGGCTTCGTTTTCTAGATACTCCATCTTCGCGAGTCCGAACCGTCTCGCGAAGCCGCTTGGCCATCGCATCCACGAGCGATCCACTGGGAGCTAATTTGGGCTTCCGGGGCCGGCCATGAGGATTTGCCGACGGCATTCCGTCCCGGAATTGCGTCGCCTTCGATCCCGAGCCATTTCCACGACCCACCCCCGTAGTCGGTCCCGTTTTCCCGCCAGCCATTATGCCTCTCCCGAGACGCGCTGGGCTGCCAATTCGTCCAAAGTCTCCCCGGTGGTCTCAAGCACCGGCATGATGCCTGTTGCCGCCTTGAACCTGTGCAGGATGACATCGACATAGATGGGGTCGATTTCGACCAGGCAGGCCCTGCGATCAGTTTTCTCGGCGGCGATGAGCGTCGATCCCGATCCACCAAAGGGGTCGAGGATCAGATCGCCCGGCTCACTCGAATCCAATATCAAGTCCGCCATCAGCGCGACTGGCTTGACCGTCGGATGCAGTTCGAGCGCCTGGTTTCTCCCCTTCGCGAATGTATTGGCGCCCGGATAGTGCAAGACGTTGGTTCGCGACCGGCCGTTGCGCCCCAGCTCCACATTGTTCAAGTGAGGCGCCTTGCCATGTTTGAACACCCCGATCATCTCATGGGCGGATCGGTAGAAACTGCCCATCCCCGCATTCGTTTTCGCCCAGACGAGCAAGTTCAGATAATCCAATTTGGTTGCTTCAGCCGCGCTCAGCAGCTCCGACAGGTGCCGCCAATCCATGAATAGATAGAGCAGCGCTCCGTCTATGAGATGATCTTGTGTCGCCTTTATCGCCTGCACCAGAAATTCAACGAACTGCGGCCGCTTCATCTCGCCCGAGGCCATGGCAAATTCCCGGTGCTTTTTGACTCCAAGACCCGATATTTCGCCGACTTTTTGATTGTAGGGCGGGTCGCTAGCTACAGTCCGCACTTTCTGGCCGGCCAATGCCTGTTTGATGACCTCGGGATCAATGGCGCTGCCGCACACGACAACATGGCGACCAAGAGTGTAACGCTCACCGATGCGGGCTATCGTGCCCTCCGTCGAAGGTGGCGGAACATCGTCAAAATCGGTCAAGCGGTCGGCCTCGGCATTGCCGATGATGATATCCCGCTCGGTGATGGTGAAGGCGCTCGATCCTAAGTCCAGTTCCGGGGCCAAGATCGCGATCTCGGCGAATACGGCTCGCAAGCCCTCGTTGTCCCAGCAAGCCCCTTCAGCCAGCTTGTTGTCCGCAATGCTAAACAGGCGCATCTGCTCGGCAGTCAAATCCCGTATATAGATGACGGCAATCTCCTCCAGCCCGGCTTCTTTTGCCGCCTCCACTCGGGCGTTGCCGACCCGGACGACATTATCCCGATCGACAAGCGCCGGGACTTTGAAGCCAAAATCTTCGATTGACCGCACTAAACTCTTCATCTGGCGCCGGCTGTGCCGCCGCGTCGTGTCAGGGCTAGGTTTTAGGCTGTGGATAGATACGTATGTGATGCTCAGGCGCGAGCTTTCGACGCCGCGTTGCAGCGCGCTGGACGATCTCAGTTTGTTGGACACAACCCCACTCCGATTTGTCCGGCGTGCCGGACGTGGTGGGGTTGACCTCCTAGAAAGCAAAGAAGCGGAATGTCGTCAAGAGTAAAACGGCCTGTTGCTACAATTTCAACGAAAGTAAAGTAACCATCATTGCTATTCGATCTTTCCGATTTGCCCGGATGTGATGTCGATCTATCCAGTTTTTTCCTAGATAAGTTGCTCGTCTTTTCCAGTTATTAACCTTGTTTGCAGGAGTTGCGCGGTTCAAAAAGACCGCGTTAAATCAGCACATACGGCGCGCCCGTGTCGGCCATTGGGTCGCAGCGGCATGCCCCGAACCGGATAAATACCGAGAAACTGGGTAGAGACCGGTTCGCCACTGACTGCGTGGCGCACCAATTGGTCTTTCTCCTTCGGGAGTAAAGACCCGGCTCCGACGGAGCGACTCCCTCTATCCCTCGGTTTCACGGCAGGGCCACCCGTCAGACCTGTCGCACAAGGGCCGCGCGGGCGGGAAGTGCTGTCGGCAGCGTAGCCACCCGAGCCCGTCATGCCGGCGTAGAATGGCAACCAAGCTGCATTTGAGTAGTCGCCGTCTTAGCCCGGGTTCGCCACCGGCGGCTTATGCGAGCATCGTCTGGACCCAGCTTTCGCTGGGGTGACGGGGGAGGGGTAAACAAGCCCGCGCCTATTTACGGCGCGAGCGGCATAGAGTTTTTGCAAAGCACGAGGCGGCGCCAGCCACGTGCGCGCGACGCGTTTCCAATTGATTGCATTCCTCTCTAGGGAGTCCTCTCCTCTCTGAGCCACGCGCTCACGCGATCACGGACTAAGCAAAATGCCGACGGAGCAATCGAGCGCGCCCGACGCCGCGAAATTCATCAAAGGCGGGGGCCCGACCGGAGAGCTGATTCGAGCCTATGATTGGAGTTCGACGCCGCTCGGACCGATCGAACAATGGCCGCCGAGCCTCAAGACCGCCGCCGGGCTTCTCGTCCAGTCGCCGGTGCCGATCGTGCTGCTGTGGGGCGAAGACGGCATCATGATCTACAATGACAGCTATTCGAAGTTCGCCGGGCGACGCCACCCGCAACTGCTCGGCAGCAAGGTGCGCGAGGGCTGGCCCGAGGTGGCCGACTTCAACGACAATGTAATGAAGGTCGGCCTCGCCGGCGGGACCCTGTCCTACACCGATCAGGAACTGACGCTCTATCGGGACAACCGGCCCGAGCAAGTCTGGATGAACCTCGACTATTCGCCGGTGCTCGACGAAAGCGGCGAACCGGCTGGCGTCATCGCGATCGTGGTCGAAACGACGCAGAAGGTCCTCGCCGAGCGCCAGGCCGCGATGGAAGCGGAGCGCCAGCGCCGCCTGTTCGAGCAGGCTCCCGGCTTCATCACGATCCTGCGCGGCCCCGACCATGAGTTCGAATTCGTCAACGCAGCCTATTCGCGCCTGTTCGGCGATCGGCATTGGATCGGCAAGACGGTGCGCGAGGCCTTTCCCGAACTCGCTGACCAGCAATTCTTCAACTGGCTGGACACGGTTTACGAGACCGGCGAGCGCTTCGTTGCCCATCACGTTGCGATCAGCTTGCAACGCGCGCCCGATGCGCCGTTCGAGGAGCGTTTCCTCGATTTCATCTACGAGCCCGTCATCGACGAGTCCGGGCAGGTCACGGGCATATTCTGCGAAGGCCATGACGTCACCGAGGCCACGCGCGCGCAGGAGGCGCTCGAGCGGAGCGAGCAGCGCTATCGCCAGATCGTCGAAGGCGCCGAGGATTTCGCGATCGTCACCACCGACGGCAAAGGCATCATCACGAGCTGGAACAAAGGCGCCGAGCGGATTACCGGCATTGCCGAGGATGAGGCCGTGGGCCGACCGGACACGATCATCTTCACTGCAGAAGACCGCGCCGCGGGAATTCCCGACCACGAAATGAACCGCGCCCAGGAGGAAGGGCGGGCGCTGAACGAGCGGTGGCATGTGCGCAAGGACGGCAGTCACTTCTGGGGCTCGGGGCTGACGATGAGCCTCGAAGGCGGCGAGGGTTACCTCAAGATCTTCCGCGATCGCACCGCCGAGCATGAGGCCGAGGCTGTGCTGCGCGCGAGCGAGCTGCGCTACCGCACCTTGTTCGAGGCCATCGAGGCGGGCTTCTGCGTCGTCGAGCTGCTGCTCGACGAGAAGCAGCGGCCGGTCGATTATCGGTTCGTCGAGGCCAACCCTGCTTTTTATCGTCAAACCGGTTTGAACGACGTGATCGGCCGGACCGCGCGAGAGACGGTGCCGCAGCTGGAGGCTTTCTGGGTGGAGACCTACGGCCGGGTGGCGCTGACCGGGGAGTCGGCCCGCTTCGAGCAGGGCTCGGAGGCGTTGGGGCGCTGGTTCGACGTCCACGCCTTACGAGTCGGCGACCCTGGCGCGCGCCGCGTCGCGATCCTGTTCACCGACATCTCGGAACGCCGCCGCGCCGAACAGCAATTGCGCGAGCTCAACGAGAGGTTGGCGAAGCACGTCGAAGAGCGGACGGCGGAGCGAAACCGCATCTGGGAGATGAGCCGCGACCTGTTCGCGATCATGGGCTTCGATGGCCTGCTGAGGGCGATCAACCCGGCATGGGAAGCAACGCTCGGGATGGACAGCGAGACGATCCTCGCCCGCGAATTCTCGCAGCAGGTCCATCCGGACGATTATCCCAAGGCCGTCGCGGTAGTGGAGAAATTGAGCGCCGGCGAGACCGTGGTGGGGTTCGAGGATCGGCTTCTGCATGCCGACGGCTCGTGGCGCTGGATCTCGTGGACCCTCGTCCCGGCCGACGAGGTCTTCTACGCGGTCGGGCGGGACGTTACTGCGGAGAAGCAGGCGGCCGCGGAGCTGGAACTTGCGCAGGAGGCGCTGCGCCAGAGCCAGAAGATGGACGCGATGGGCCAGCTGACCGGCGGCGTCGCGCATGACTTCAACAATCTCCTGACGCCGATCGTCGGAAGCCTCGACATGCTGCAGCGGCACGGCATCGGCGGCGAGCGCGAGCGGCGGCTGATCGACGGCGCCGCGCAGGCCGCCGAGCGCGCCAAGACATTGGTGCAGCGTCTGCTCGCCTTCGCCAGGCGGCAGCCGCTCCAGCCGACGGCGGTGGACGTCGGCAAGCTCGTCGAAGGGATGGCGGACCTGCTCGCCAGCACGTCGGGACCGCAGATCAAGCTGGTCGTGGAGACGATGGAAGGGCTTCCGGCCGCCAAGGCGGACCCGAACCAGCTCGAAATGGCGCTCCTCAATCTTGGCGTGAACGCCCGCGATGCGATGCCCGATGGCGGCACATTGCGGATCAGCGCGAGCCACGAGCAGGTGAAGGCCGGCGGCGGTGCAGGTCTGAGGCCGGGGTCCTACGTCCGCATTTCGGTCGCCGATACCGGCGTCGGCATGGACGAAGCGACCGCGGCGCGTGCGATCGAGCCTTTCTTCTCGACCAAGGGCATCGGCAAAGGGACCGGGCTTGGACTGTCGATGGCGCACGGGCTCGCCTCGCAGCTCGGGGGCGCGCTCACCATCCAGAGCCGGCTCGGTGTTGGAACGAACATCGAATTGTGGCTCCCGGCCAGCATCACTCCGGCGAGCGTCGATGATCCGGAGACCGGTGGCGCGGTCGTGGCCGCCGCTCGAGGGACCGCGCTGCTCGTGGACGACGAAGCCCTTGTCCGGATGAGCACCGCCGACATGCTGGGCGACCTTGGCTATGCGGTGGTCGAGGCGGAATCGGCGGAGGAGGCGTTGCATCTGCTCGAGAAAGGCCTCGAGCCCGATCTGCTCGTGACCGACCATCTGATGCCGGGAATGAACGGCACCGACCTTGCGCGCACGGTCAAGGGCTCCCGCCCCAACGTACCGGTGCTGATCGTGTCCGGCTACGCCGACGATGACGGCATTGCTCCCGACCTGCCGCGCCTGACCAAGCCGTTCCGCAATGCGGATCTGGCGGCGAGCCTTGCAGCGCTAGTCCGCGGCAACGGCCAGAGCGATTGAACGTGAGTATCCAGATGGCCCCGGATCTGGGCGACGGAGCGGGCCTCCTGCCTTTGATCCTGTCTCTGGTCCGGCGAACGCTGCCTTAATCACGACCAAGCCCTTTGCATTCTCGAACAATGGCCTTCAACAAGAGCGCGCGGGCCGGGCCCCTCTGGCAGCCACCAGGCTGTGATGTCGGACCGCTTTTGAGCGAGCCCGGTCTTATGAGGAACGAAGCAGTGCCGGGCTTTCCACCCACTCGATAGGAGGCCCAGATGACCGACGCCGCCGGAATGCCCTGCCCGATCTGCAAGGTCGCGCTCGTGATGAGCGAGCGTCAAGGCGTTGAGATCGATTATTGTCCGCAGTGCCGCGGAGTGTGGCTCGACCGCGGAGAATTGGACAAGATCATCGAGCGCAGCGCCGAAGAGATCGCACCGGCAGCACCGCCTCGCGCCGCGCCTGGCTACCAGCCCGAGCCGCCAAGATACTCGCAGCAGCAGCATGGATATGGCCAACAGCACGGCCATTATCCGAAGCGGAAGAAGTCTTTCCTCGAAGAGCTGTTCGATTGAACGACCGCGCCTCCCCCGCCGCATCGGTGCGGCGGGTGAGGCGTCGCTTCGCTGATCGCGGCGACGCGCACTACCGGCTGATCGGCAAGCGCCCGCTCAGACGTTGAACAGATCCATCTGGCGCGGGATCAGGTCGTTGCAGACGACGATATATTTCTCGCGGATCTTGAGACCGTTGCCGCTGCGGGCGAGGCGGTAACGATATTGGCCGAAGAACATATCGGTGCGCTGTTCCTCGAGCTTGTAGGTGTTGACCTGGTAATTGGCGGTGGCCGTGACCTCGTCGACGTCGGCGCCGCGGACCCTGATGTTGGTGATGAAATGGCGGGTGCGCGGCAGGCGAATCAGCGACGAGGACATGCCCGATTCGATCCGCCAGACACGCTCCTCGATGCGTTCCTTGCTGCCGCAATAGATCAGCGAGATCTCGCCGCGCGGATTGTCTATCAGCGTCTCGTCGTCGTGCCAGCTGGGCGCCCAGAAGACCGCATCCTCCTCGTAGAGGTCGAGCCAGTCGCGCCAGCGCCGATCGTCGAGACAGTCGGCTTCCCCGAGCAGCAGCTCGGTGACGAGATCGGTCAGCATTGTATCCGGCGACATCACATTATGCGTGTTCACGACGCAGCCCCTCGGTCATCATCTTGAGCCACTGGCGATATTCTCCATGATAGAGGGTCTCGTCGGCCATGCTGCCGGCGCTGACCGCCGGCTCGAAGCCATATTCTTTGGCCTGGTCGTCCGCGCCGACGATGCGCCGCGCCATGCCGCGGTCGAAATCCTGCCATTCGGCGTTGCGCCCGGCATAGCCGCTCTGGCAGGCGTCGAACTCGGTGAGGTCGTCAGGCGTCGCGATCCCGCTCGCGCCATAGAAATCCTCATATTGCCGCACCCGGCGCTCGCGCGCCTCGTCGGGCTCGCCCTTGGGCGCGATGCAATAGGCATGGACCTCGGTCTG
>Ga0255338_1002227_pt1:17500-29770 | contig 29770 bp, 23 predicted proteins | sample MeOH1_35cm_T4_19_FD_203715 | JGI IMG/M metagenome (GOLD analysis project Ga0255338, IMG submission 203715) | Sandy soil microbial communities from University of British Columbia, Vancouver, Canada - MeOH1_35cm_T4_195 | ecosystem: Engineered > Artificial ecosystem > Sand microcosm >... | reverse complement strand
GCGCGCTCGAGGGCCGCACCGATCCGATGGAGCGCTTCCGCGCCGCCGTCCATGCCTATGGGCACGTGATCGACGAACGCATCGAGGCCACGCTGCTGGTCTACCGCGAGACCAAGTCGCTCGGCCGGCCGCGCCGCGAGCTGCTCAAGGACAAGGAGATCGCGAGCAACCAGCTGATCTCCGGCTGCATCGAGGACTGCATCCGCGCCGGCCTGTTCGCCGAAGTGGACGTGGAGATGCTCACGTACATGATCGTCATGTTCTGCCATGCCTGGGCCCTGAAGTCCTGGCGCTTCCGCGGCCGCCTGACGATCGCGCAGTACGTGGACCGCGGGCTCAAGGTGATGCTGGATCCGGTGGTGACTTCGCGCGGCAGGAAGCGCGCGGCCGCCTAGCTTTCCCCCGCGCTTTACAAGCCTTGCCTGCCTGCTGCACGATTCCCCGCATGACCCTGTCCCAACTCCTCGGCACCACCTTCCCGGTCCTGCAAGCCCCCATGGCCGGCGTGCAGGGCAGCGCCCTCGCCATCGCGGTCTCCAACGCGGGCGGGCTCGGCGCCCTGCCGTGCGCCATGCTTTCCCCCGAAGCGCTGCGCAAGGAACTCGCCGCCATCCGCGCGCAGACCGACCGCCCGTTCAACGTCAACTTCTTCACCCACACGCCGCCCCCGCCGGACGCGGCGCGCGAGGCCGCCTGGCGCGAGCGGCTTGCGCCCTACTTCGCCGAACTCGGGGTCGATCCGGCCTCGGTGCCCTCCGGCCCCGGCCGCCTGCCCTTCAACGCCGAGGCCGCGGAACTGCTCGCCGAGTTCCGCCCGCGCGTGGTGAGCTTCCATTTCGGCCTGCCCGCCCCCGAGCTGCTTGCCCGCGTGCGTTCCTGGGGCGCCAAGGTGCTGTCGTCCGCCACCACGGTGGAAGAAGCGCGCTGGCTCGAGGCGCACGGCGTCGATGCGGTGATCGCGCAAGGGGCGGAGGCCGGCGGCCATCGCGGCATGTTCCTGTCGCAGGACATCCATACGCAGATCGGCACGCTGGCCCTGGTGCGCCAGGTGGCCGAGGCGGTGCGGGTACCGGTGATCGCGGCCGGCGGCATCGCCGACGCGCAAGGCGTGGCCGCTGCCTTCGCGATGGGCGCCGCCGGCGTGCAGGTCGGAACCTCCTACCTGCTGTGCCCCGAGGCGACCACCACGGCGCTGCACCGCGCCGCGCTCAGGAGCGAAGCGGTGCGGGTGACGGCGCTCACCAACGTCTTCACCGGCCGGCCAGCGCGCGGCATCGTCAACCGCGTCGTGCGCGAGCTGGGGCCGATCGACGATGCCGCGCCGGCCTTCCCGCAGGCGGCGCCGGCCATGGGCGTGCTGCGCGCCAGGGCGGAGAGCCTGGGCCGCAGCGACTTCTCGCCCTTGTGGGCGGGCCAGAATGCGAGCGGCTGCAAGGAAATACCGGCGGCGGAACTCACCCGCGAACTGGCGCGCGGCTGCCCGCGCTAGCGAATCGAAACGCAAGAGGCTGAACATGGATCTGGAACTGAAGGACAAGGTGGCGATCGTCACCGGCTCGGCGCGCGGCATCGGCGCCGCCACCGCGCGCCGGCTGGCGCTGGAGGGCGCGCGGGTGGTCGTCAACGACATCCAGGCCGATCGCGCGGAAGCCACGGCCGCGGCGCTGCGCGACGAAGGCCTGCAGGCGCAGTGCATCGTGGCGGACATCACGCAGTCGGCCGAAGTGCAGCGCCTGGTCGACGAGACGGTGGCGCGCTTCGGCGGCGTGCACGTGCTCGTGAACAACGCCGGCTTCCCGCGCGACAAGTACCTCGTGAAGATGAGCGAGGAGGACTGGGACCTGGTGATGAACGTGATGCTCAAGGGCGCCTTCCTCGTGACGAAGGCCGTGATGCCGCGCTTCATCGAGCAGGGCTGGGGCCGCGTGATCAACATCAGCTCGCGCGCGCACTTCGGCAACCCGACGCAGGCCAACTACTCGGCGGCCAAGGCGGGCCTGATCGGCATGGCCAAGGCGCTGGCGATCGAGGAAGGGCGCTACGGCGTCACCGTCAATTGCGTGGCGCCCGGCTTCATCGAGACCGAGATGGTGCAGGCCCTCGCCACCTACGAGACGATCAAGGAGCGCGCGATCCAGATGCAGCCCGTCAAGCGCGTCGGCAAGCCGTCCGACATCGCCGATGCGGTGGCCTTCCTGGCCTCGGAACGGGCCGGCTTCATCTCCGGCGAAGTGCTGCACGTGACGGGCGGGCGCTTCGGCTGACGGCGGCGCGCGATCCGGCATGATCGCGCCATGAGCTACCCCTTCCTCACCGGCCTGCGGGTCGTCGAAAGCTCGGCCTTCATCGCCGCGCCGCTGGCCGGGCTGGCGCTGGCACAGCACGGGGCCGACGTGATCCGCGTGGACATGATCGGCGGCGGCATCGACTACGCGCGCCTGCCGCGCATGCCGCATCCGCAGGGGCGCGGCCGCAGCCTCTACTGGACGGCGCTGAACAAGGGCAAGCGCTCGATCGCGATCGACCTGCGCCGGCCCGAAGGGCGTGAACTGGTGCAGCAGCTGGCCACCGCGCCGGGGCCGGACGCGGGCGTGCTGCTCACCAACATCGGCACACCCTGGCTCGCGCACGAGGTGCTGGCGGCCAGGCGCGCCGACGTGATCACCTGCACCATCCAGGGCAACGCCGACGGTTCCACCGCGCTGGACTACACGGTGCACTGCGCCACCGGCTATCCGGCCATCACGGGCGGCGGCTCGCTGCAGCGGCCCGTGAACCAGGTGCTGCCGGCGTGGGACATCGCCTGCGCCTACCAGGCCGCGCTGGCGATCGCGAGCGCGCTGCACGCCCGCGGGCGCAGCGGTCGCGGGGCGCAGCTGAAGCTGGCGCTCTCGGACGTGGCGTTCACCACGCTGTCGAACCTGGGCGTGCTGGCCGAGGCGGAGCTGCTGCGGCAGGACCGGCCGTCGCTGGGCAACCACCTGTATGGCGCCTTCGGGCGCGACTTCGGCACCGCCGACGGCGCGCGCATCATGGTGGCGGCGATCTCCATCAACCAGTGGAAGGCGCTGGTGGCCACCTGCGGCATCGCCGAGCCGGTCGCGGCGCTGCAGCGCCGGCTGGGCCTGGACTTCGCCGACGAGGCGCAGCGCTTCGAGGCGCGCGAGGAGATCGCGGCGCTGGTGGAGCCCTGGTTCGCCGAGCGCACGCGCGCGCAGGCGGAGGCGGCGCTCGAAGCCGGCAAGGCCTGCTGGGGCCGCTACGACCTGCCCACCGGCCTGCTGGCGCACGATGCGCGGGTGAGCGCCGCCAATCCGGTGTTCGAGCGCATCGCGACGCCGGGCGTCGGCGCGCACCTTTCGGCCGGCGCGGCGGTGCGGGCCGCGGGCCTGGAGCGCGAGCCCACCGCGCCGGCGCCGCTGCTGGGCACCCACACCGACGAAGTGCTGCACGAGGTGCTGGGGCTGGACTCCGGCGCCATCGGGCGGCTGCACGATGCGGGCGTGGTCGCGGGGGCGCAGCGGGATCCCAGCGCATGACGGCGCCGCGGCTGCGCGACGAGCGCCTGGAGCACGGCATCACGGTGGTCGACACCGGCTTCGTGCGGCCGCAGTTCGATGCGGCCTACCTGCTGGTGGAGCAGGGCCGCGCCGCCGTCATCGACACCGGCACCAATGCGGCCGTGCCGCGCATCCTGGCGGCGCTGGCCGCACAGGGGCTCGCGCCGGCGGATGTCGACTGGGTGATCCCCACGCACATCCACCTCGATCACGCGGGCGGGGCCGGGCTGCTGATGCGCGAGCTGCCCGCCGCGCGGCTGCTGGTGCATCCGCGCGGCGCGCGCCACCTGGTCGATCCCTCGCAGCTGATGGCGGCCGTGCGGGCCGTGTACGGCGAGGAGGTCGTGCGGCGCGACTACGGGGAGCTGGTGCCGGTGCCGGCCGAACGCGTGGTCGTGGCGGAGGACGGCATGGTGGTGCAACTGGCCGGGCGGCCGCTGCGCGTGCTGGACACGCCCGGCCACGCGCGCCACCACCTGTGCCTCTGGGACGAGGCGAGCCGTGCCTGCTTCACGGGGGACACGCTGGGCGTCTCGTACCGCGAGTTCCGCAACGAGCGCTGGCATTACGCGCTGCCTTCCAGCTCGCCGGTGCAGTACGACCCGGTGGCGCTGCACGCCTCGGTCGCGCGGCTGCTGGCGCTGCAGCCCGCCTTTGCCTGCATCACGCATTTCGGCGCGGTCGCCGGCGTCGAGGCGCAGGCGGCCATGGTGCTGCGGCAAAGCGATGCGATGGCGGCGCTGGCCCGCTCGCTGCGCGACGCCGGCGACTTCGACGCCCGGCTGCGGGACGGCCTGCACGAGATCTACCTGCGCGAGGCGCAGGCGTGCGGCGTCGGCATGGGCGATGCGGAGATCCTGGCGCTGATCGCGCCGGACGTGGAGTTGAACGCGCAGGGGCTGGCGATCTGGGTGGGGCGCTAGAGGGCTGGGCTTCATGGTCCACTGGCCTGCAGCTTGGGTGGGTTTGGCTTAGGTTGGCGCTGAGCCACGGCGCAGCGCGAAGCCCAGCGCTTCGGACGCAATGCTGCAAATGCTATGGATGTAAACCGCTCGCCTGGGGCGGTTGCACAGCGCGAATCGGCGATCGCGCAAGTCTTCTCGCAAGAGCCACCGGTCGACCGTGCAAAGCGCTCGGTTTCGATCGGATGAAGGTTACGCGCGAGGGGTTGCGGCGGATGCCGAGGCCTCGAACAACGCGTCGTTGCAGGCCATTGCAGTCGCTATTACCATAACCCGGACGAGGAAGCGACTGCGGAGGGATGCGATGCTGCCAGAGGAAAGAAGGGGTGAAATAGTCGCCACATTCTTGAAGATGGAGGCGTTTGTCCCGGAAGGAAAGAATGGTGCGTCCATTGGTGAAATGGCGCGAAAGGCTGTCGAAACGGCAGATCGGCTTTCCGTTGCGACAGATGCCTTGATGCCGGTGCTTCGGACGGCGCTGGTCATCAACTGGAAGGAATCCGCGATGAAGTCGCGGTATGAGCGGTTCCGGTGTAAATTTCCCGAAATCACGACCCTCGCTGCCCTCAAGGATGCGCTTGACAAGGCAGAGCCCGTTCACTTCTGCGAACACTATCTCCGGATCAACGCGACAAACGAACAGAACCCGAAATACAAGCTTCTAAAGGGTCTCACGAAAGGGTTTCTCGATTATCAGCGGGATCAGGGAATTGGCTCAGAAATCGAGGCGATCAGGCATTGGGCCGCGCACGTCGATGTTGCGCGACTGGATGCCGACCCCATCGGAGGAATCCGCGGAGTGGGGCCGGGTGTGGTCGGGAACATCCGCCTCAATCTCGGCTTGGACGCGATCAAGCCTGACCGGCACGTCATAGGCGTGATGAAGCAACACCTGTTGCTGGACGTTCCGCACCACTGCTACGGGAAGGTCGCTGAATGGCTCGGAATCGGGAAGAGGCGTTTTGACGAGGTGCTGTTCCGGTACGGTCAGGCGCACGGGATCTCGGGCTGAGGCTGAATCTTGTATATCAATCTCGCGGACACTTTGAGACCAAACCCACTCGGTCAAGTCGCCGTGGCGACGTAGGACTGAGATACGAGACACCAACGCGGGAGTCAAGCACGCAATGTTCTTCATGGAAGAACGATGTGCTCTTGTCCACTTGCAGCCTAGCGGCGCCCCGTGGCCTCTCGCAGGTAGCGGTGAGAGGCGAAGCCCGAGGGCCGGCACCCGGCCCGCGCCTTACTCCTCGCCCATGTGCACCCAGTCGCCTTCCTCCAGGCCGCCCATGAAGCGCGCCATCAGCTCCAGGCTGCCGTGGCGCTCGGCCCATTCCACGTGCTCGCGGAAGCGCAGGCGCTTCTGCAGGCCCGAAAGGCGCGGCCACAGCCAGGGCTGCAGCGGCGGCGCCTGCAGCTCCGGCTGGCGTTCGCCTCCGAGCAGCCGGTACAGCTCCAGCCATTGCGAGGGCAGCGGACAGACGCGGTTGTTGCGGCGCGCCAGCACCATCAGCGCATGCACCGTCAGCACGTGCGGGCGCACCGGCGCGGCCACGTCTTCGGGGCCGCCGCCGATGCTGGACACCGGCGCCACGCTGGAAGGCTCGGTCGGGGCGAACGCGAGGTCCATGCGCCGCGAGGCCTCGTGCCACAGATCCCAGGCCGAGTCGCCGCCCTCGCGCGCATCGGGCAAGGGCATGCGCGAGGACCAGTGCTCGGTCGCCGGGGTCTTGGGCGCATCGGTTTTTGAGGTTGGATCGCGCTGGCGGGCCATGGGCAAAGCGTACCCGCGGGCGTGCGTAGGTCATCTGTAAGAGCTGCAATGGATTGCGCGGGCGCCCCGCCAAAGCCGGCGCGGCCGTCACGATCCGTCACATTGCGCCTTGGTACGCCTCAGTTCTCGCCCATGTGCAACCAGTCGTCCTCGGCAAGCTGGTCCATGAAGCGGGCCAGCGGCTCCAGCTGGCCGTGCCGCTCCGCCCATTCCACGTGTTCCCGGAAGCGCAGGCGCTTCTGCAAGGAGGACAGCGTCTTCCACAGCCACGGCTGCACCGGCGGCGGCGGCAGGTCTTCGTAGCGCTCGCCCTCGAGCGCGTCATACAGCTGCAGCCACTGCGCCGGGCGGGGGCAGACGCGGTTGTGCTGGCGCGCCTTCACCATCAGCGTGTCGGCCCCCGGGGGGTGATGCTCGCGGGGCGGGGCCGCCTCGGGCTGGCCGGACAGGGGAACCACCTGCGAGGGCTCGGTGGGCGCGAAGGCGAGGTCCATCCGGCGCGAGGCTTCCTCCCACTCGTCCCACAGCGACTCTCCCCCCTCGTGGACTTCGGGGGCCGGGATGGTGTAGAGCCAGGAGTCGGTCAGCCAGTCGTCGGTGCCGGGCTTTCGTGGCGGGTCGGGGTGCCGTGCCATTCAGCCAAGTTAGGACCCCGCGCAGGCCGCGCCGGTAGGCCGCGGCCGACTTCCGGCCGGGGAAACGAACTCGGCCTGTGCAAGGGGTTAAGGGGCTTTGCTTAAGCCTCTGGGTCTGCAGGCGCGTGGGCGCCTTCTCCTTCGAACACCAGGATGGCCGCGGCCAGGTCTTCCAGCGCCGTGCCCACGGACTTGAAGACCGTGCGTTCTTGCGCATGCATGCGGCCGCCCGCCTGCCCGCGCGCGAGCGCGGCCAGCGTGGCGCGCACGTCGCCGGGCGCGAACACGCCGCGCGCCATCGGCCCGAGCAGTTCGCCGCTTTTCTTCAAGGCCTCCTCGGTGTCGACGTAGAGCGCGGCGCCGGTGAAGCAGGCGTCGTCGGCCTCGCGCATCGCCGGCGTGAAGCTGCCGATCAGGTCCAGGTGCGTGCCGGGGCGCAGCCAGGCGCCGTGGACCACCGGCTCGGTGGCCAGCGTCGCGCAGCTCACGATGTCGGCTTGCGCGCAGGCAGCAGCCAGATCCGTGACCGCACGCGCCGCCAAGCCCTCGCCGCGCCAGGCTTGCGCCAGGGCCTGCGCGCTGGCAGGCGAGCGGGCCCAGACGCAGACCTCGTCGATCGCACGCACGGCGCGATAGGCCGCGGGCAGCTCGCGCGCGACGCGGCCCGCGCCCACCACCAGCAGCCGGCGCGCGTCCGCCCGGGCGAGCCAGCGCGCGGCCAGTGCGGAGGCGGCGGCGGTGCGCCGCGTCGTGATCGCGTCGCCGTCGATCAGGGCGAGCGGCACGCCGGTGACGCCGTCGTACAGCAGATAGGTCGCGTGCAGCCCCGGCAGCCCGCGCTGCGCGTTGGCGGGCGCGATGTTGATCGTCTTGACGCCGTAGTAGCGCCCCGGCACCCAGGCCGGCATGATCAGGGACGTGAAGAAATTGGAATCTGACCCCAATTTCTCAGCCGCGGCGCGGCCCGGAGCCGGGAAATTGGAATCTGACCCCGATTTGACTTCGTGCACGTGCCGCGGCGGCACCTCGCAGCCGCGCGCGAACAGCGCTTGCAGCGCGGGCACGAGGCGCTCGTAGGGCAGGGCGGCCGCGGTGGCCGCGGCGTCGTGGATGCGCATGGCGCGATCATGCCTTCAGCGGCCGCGTCTCCAGGTCGGGGGCGCGCGCGAGCCCGGTCGCATCCAGGATCTCCTGCTCCGCCAGCGTTTCCTTCTGCAGCAGCGCCTGCACCAGCGCGTCGAGCGCGCGCCGGTTCTGGTGCAGCAGGCGCTTGGCCTCGGTGTGGCACTCGTTGATGATGCGCTGCACCTCGGCGTCGATCAGGCTCGCGGTCTGCTCGCTGAAGGGCTTCTCGCCCAGGAAGGCGCCGCCGGTGCCGAGATACTGGTTCTGCGCCGGCGCCAGCTGCACCATGCCCACGGCGTCGCTCATGCCCCAGCGCGTGACCATGTTGCGCGCCATGCCGGTCGCCTGCTCGATGTCGTTCTCGGCGCCGGTGGTGCGCGTGCCGTACACCACCTCCTCCGCGGCGCGGCCGCCCAGCATGCCGATGATGCGGGCGCGCAGGTAGTCCTCCGGATAGTTGTAGCGGTCGGTCTGCGGCCGCTGGTAGGTCACGCCCAGCGCCTGCCCGCGCGGCACGATGCTCACGCGGTGCACGGGGTCGGCGCCGGGCACCAGCAGCCCGAGCAGCGCATGGCCGCTCTCGTGGTAGGCGATGCGCTCGCGGTCGTCGGGGCCCAGCAGCAGCGGGCGCTCGGGACCCAGCACGATCTTCTCCAGCGAATCGAGGAAGTCCTCGTGGCGCACCGAGGCCTCGTTGCGGCGCGCCGCCAGCAGCGCCGCCTCGTTCACCAGGTTCTTCAGGTCGGCGCCCGAGAAGCCCGGCGTCGCCTGGGCCAGTTCCTCCAGGCTCACATCCTCGGCCAGCGGCACCTTGCGCACGTGCACGTCGAGGATCGCCTTGCGGCCGACCTTGTCCGGCAGGTTCACCACCACCCGGCGGTCGAAGCGGCCGGGGCGCAGCAGGGCGCGGTCCAGCACGTCGGGCTGGTTGGTGGCGGCCAGCACGATGATCCCTTCGCGGCCGGTGAAGCCGTCCATCTCGGTCAGGATCTGCTGCAGCGTGTGCTCCTGCTCGCTGGCGCCGCCGATCGCCACCTGGCCGCGGGCGCGGCCGATGGCGTCGATCTCGTCGATGAAGATGATGGCCGGCGCGTTCTCGCGCGCCTGCTTGAACAGGTCGCGCACGCGGGCCGCGCCGACGCCGACGATCATCTCCACGAACTCCGAGGCGCTCATGGAGAAGAAGGGCACGCCCGCCTCGCCCGCCACGGCCTTGGCCAGCAGGGTCTTGCCGGTGCCGGGCGATCCGATCAGCAGCACGCCCTTGGGCGCGGTGCCTCCGAGCCGGGTGTACTTCTCCGGCGCCTTGAGGAAGTCGACGATCTCCACCAGTTCGTTCTCGGCCTCGTCGATGCCGGCCACGTCGTTGAAGGTGACGCGGTTCTCGGCGTCGACGTCGTAGCGCTTGGCGCGGCTGCGGCCCATGCCGAAGATGCCGCCCATGCCCATGCCGCCGCCGCCCTGCGCCTGCGAACGCCGGTACAGCCAGACGTAGAAGGCGATCAGCAGGATCGCGGGGCCGAAGCCGTACAGCAGCGTCGCCCAGCCGCTGCCCTGCTGGATCGGCACGGCGCTGATCTCCACGGCGTGCGAGATCAGGAAGGGCTCGAGATCGCGGTCGAAAAAGGCCGGCAGCTCGGTGACGAACATCGTCGCCTGGCGCGCCGGCATGCGGGCCTGCGCGCGCTCCGCCGCGGGCGCCTGCGGCGGCAGCTTCTGCTGGCGCATCTCCTCCGGCGGCCAGGTCACCGCGTCCTTGAAGCGGCCCTCGATGCCGGTGCCGCGGCTGTAGATCGCCGCCACGTTGCCCTTGGCCACCTGCTCGCGAAAGGCGGTGTAGGGAATCGTCACCGCCGCGTCCCCGCCCGGGAACAGGTAGCTCATCACGAGATAGTTGATGAGGAGGATCAGGGCGAACAGGCCCCAGGCCTTGCGCGGCGGCAGGCGTGCGGGCTGGCGGTTGGGGCCGCTCGGGGGCGTCTTCGGGGGGAGCTTGAATCCGTTCATGCGGGCCTTCGGAGGGGGCAGCCGCCATCATGACGCGCGAAAGCCGCCCGCGGGCGGCTTTTGGGAGCGGGTGAGCGATGCGGGCGGCCCCTGCGCCGGGGTTCGGCCTGCGGCGCTCACCGCCAGCCTGCGTTCGCCCTAAGCGGCGAGGGGCTCCGCGTGTGCGACCCGGTTGGCGGCCAGGCGGGCGTCGATCAGGCCCACCATCTCCTGCAGGTCGTGGTGGGCCAGTCCGAGCTGGCCGGCCAGCCGCCGCACCAGGGCATCGACCCGCTCGATGTTCTGCGCGCCGGCGTCCAGCGCGCGGGCGGCGGAGGAGGGCTTCTTCAGCGAGGCCGCCGCGGCGGCGTACTTCTCGAAGGGCACCAGGTCCTCGGGATCGGCGCCCAGGCGGCAGCACAGGTCCGACACCCAGGCGTAGATCGCGCGCGAGCGTTCCAGGTCGCCGTGCACGGCCTCCTGGATGGCGATCATCCCCTGCGGGCGGATGCAGCGGTAGTTGCCCGTCATCAGCATCGGCCACTTGGCCAGCGGCACGAACAGGGACTCGTGCACCTTCAGCTTCACCGGGATGTCGAGCGTCTCGCCGCCGAGGGCGAAGCGCGCGTCCTCGATCTCCCCGGCCAGCCCGCGCAGCAGCCGCGTGGGCGCCTCGCCGGCGAAGCGCGCGGCCTTGAAGTTGGTGGGCAGGCCCACCTGCAGCACGTTCTTCGGCTCGCCGGCCGGGCGGAAGGCCTGCGGGTCGGGGCTGGCGAGCGTCACCAGTTCGGGATCGAAGGCGGCCCACAGCTCGGGGGCGGTGTAGCAGTCGTCCAGCAGGTCCGCATCGACGCGCGGGATGCGCCGCAGGTAGGGCGGCGGCGGCATGTTCATGATCGCCAGGCAGGGCACGCGGGCGCGGGCGATGCGCTGCATCAGGCTGCGCACGCCGGGCTCGCCGTACTGCGACTCCTGCATGCCCAGCACGGCGAGGTCGAAGGCCTCGGGCTGCACGGCGTCCGGCGTGGCGGCCTGCAGCAGGCCGGGCAGGTCGCGCGAGGCGATCTCCACCAGCCCTTCGCGGCCCTTCACCGGGAAGCGCACGACCGTGCCTTCGCGGTTGATCAGTGCGGCCGTGGGCGCGGTGCAGACCAGCGTGACCCGGTGGTGCGCCATCAGCAGCTTGGTGGCGAGGAGCGACCCGTAGGACGCTCCGAGGACGAGGATGGATGCCATGGCTTGTTCTCCGATGTTGAAACCTGTGGCACGTGGCCTGTCGGCCCGGCGTTGAAGCCATTATGTGAAACGCTGGCCTGTAAATTTCACTCCGGAAATTTCACAGCGTTAATTTCACAGCGTATGCTGGCGCCCCATGGCACAGCACACCAGAAACGCCCATTCCCTGGGCAGCAAGCTGCGCACGCTGCGCAAGACGCACGGCCTCACGCTGGAGGAACTGTCCGCCCGCTGCATCCAGATCGATGCGGCCCGCGCGCCCTCGGTTTCCTACCTCAGCATGATCGAGGGCGGCAAGCGGGTGCCCTCGGCGGACCTGCTGGCGCTGTTCGCCACCGTGTTCCAGCGCGAGCCGGCCTGGTTCCTCGACGCCACCCAGGCGGCCGAAGCGCCGGCGGCGGCCGAACGGGCCGGCGGCGCGCCGCCGGTGCCCTTCGAGCCGGCCTTCCTGTTCTCGCGCGACCTGCTGCAGGCGGCGATCCCGGAGTTGCTGGCGCAGACCGGCACCAGCGGCCGCCAGTTCGCGCACCTTCTGATCCGCTCGCACCAGGAGATCTCGCGCAACGACTATCCCGATCTCGAGCGGGCGGCGGAGGAGGTGGGCGAACGGCGCTTCCCGCTCACGGCCGACGACCTGATCGCGCTGTGCAAGCGGCACGGGCTCGAACTGCGCTGGTTCGACCGCCCGCCGGTGCTGGCGCGCGACCGCGACACGACGCTGCGCAGCATGCTGCGCTCCTTCTACGACGCGCCCAACCTGGTGTACGTGAACAGCGCGCTGCGGGCCCACCCGGCGCGGCTGAAGTTCGACCTCGCCTCGCACATCGCGCACAAGGTGCTGCATGGCGGCGACGGCCTGCGCTCGGCCCACGCCACCGGCGGCCAGATCGGCGACAGCCCGCACGGCCCCTCGGCCGGCCTGAGCCCCGACGACGTGCTGCATGCCTGGCGCGACTTCGAGTGCAGCTTCTTCGCCGGCGCGCTGCTGTGCC
>Ga0255338_1002227_pt1:0-12500 | contig 29770 bp, 23 predicted proteins | sample MeOH1_35cm_T4_19_FD_203715 | JGI IMG/M metagenome (GOLD analysis project Ga0255338, IMG submission 203715) | Sandy soil microbial communities from University of British Columbia, Vancouver, Canada - MeOH1_35cm_T4_195 | ecosystem: Engineered > Artificial ecosystem > Sand microcosm >... | reverse complement strand
CAGGTCCATCTGCACCACCAGCACCCCGACCAGCACCAGCACGAAGGCGCCGACCAGGCCGGACATGAGGTCGCCGAACACTGTCCAGACCGGCGCCTGGGCGACCAGCTCGCCTTCGTCGGCATCCACCATCACGCCGGCTCTCCGTCGGCCAGCGCGCGGGTGCTGCCGCTTCGAGGCTGCAGCAGGCGCAGGTTCTCCACCAGGCCCTGCTGCGACGCGATGCTCAGGTCGATGACCTCGCGCGCCTGCGCGACGTAGTAGGCGAGCTGTTCGTCGCTGCGCGCGGTGGAGCGCTGCAGCGAGGATTCGATGCGCTGCAGCGCCTCGGTGAGCTTGTCGTTGCCGGCCTGGAAGCCCTGCACGCCCTGCGCGAAAGCCTCGGCCGCGCTGGCCAGTTCCACCGCGCCGGCGCCCAGGTGCGCGCTGGTCTCGGCCGCGCGGTCCGCCTGCGCCTGCAGCACCTGCGCCCACTGCGCGCCGGCCTGTTCCAGCACCGACGAGGCCGCAGCCACCATCGCGTCGACGGCCGCGCGCTGCTCGCCGGAGGATTGCTGCAGGGACTGCAGCAATGCGCCCATGCGTTCCAGCAGCAGCGTGCGCTCCTGCAGCACGGTCGCGTCGCGCTGTGCGGCGCGCACTGCCTCCTCGCCGATGCGCTCGTGCAGATGCCGGGCGTCGCCCGCCATCTGCGCGTGGACGCGCTGCGCGTCGCCGGCCAACTGGGCCTGGATCTGCTGGGTCCCGTCTGTCAGCTGGGCGTGGATCTGTTGCGCCTGCTCGGCCAGCTGGGCGTGGAGCTGCTGCGCCTGCTCGGCCAGCTGTGCATGCACCCGCTGTGCATCCGCGGCCAGTTGTGCGTGCACCCGCTGCGCTTCGTCGGCCATGCGCGCCTGGACCTGCTGCGTGTCGGCACCCAGGCGCGCATGCAGTCGCTGTGCGTCCTCGGCCAGGCTCGCGTGCAGACGCTGCGCATCCTCCGTCAAGCCCGTGTGCAGGCGCTGCGCATCCTCGGTCAAGCCCGCGTGCACGCGCTGCGCACCTTCGACCAGGCTCGCGTGCACGCGCTGCGCCTCCCCGGCGACCTGCGCCATCGCCGCTGCGACCACCGGGCGGATGCTGTCGCCGGCGGCGCGTGCGCCATCGGCGAGGCTCTCCTTGAGCGAGGTGCCGACGCGGTCCGCGAGCCCCCCGTAGGCGCTGCGCACCTCGTCGTGGAGGCGTTCCTGCCGCTGCGCAAGCTGTTCGTCCAGCTGGCGGCTGCGCTGCTCGATGCGCTCCATCATCGCCTCCATGCGCTCGGCCAGCTGCGGCAGCACGCGCGCCTGCTGCCGGATCGCCTGGAAGGTCTCGTGCCGCTGCTGCGCCAGCGAGAAGGGCTGCAGCGCGCCGGCGATGCGGGACTCGAGCTGGCGCGCCACCTCCAGCCGCTCGCGCCGCGCGATGGCCGCCATCAGCCCCAGCATCGCGGAGGCCGCCACGCCGGCGACCGAGGTGCCGAAGGAAAGCCCCAGGCCCTTGATCGGCGCGGCTAGCGCGGAACGCATCGCCTGCAGGTCGGCCGAGCCCTCGAGCGCGAACACCGCTCCGTTGAAGGTCAGCACCATGCCGAGAAAGGTGCCCAGCATGCCCAGCATCACCAGCAGCCCCACCAGGTAGGGCGTGAGGGCGGGGCCGGGCAGGGCGGCGCGCTCGCCCTCGATGCGCAGGCGCACCGTGGCGCGCAGCATGGGCGGCACCTGCTCCAGCCAGCCGGCGAGATCCGCCGGCGGCTCGCGCATCGCAGCCAGCGTCTGCGCCAGCGCGCCGGTGGCGGCGCGGAACTGCCGCAGCTCGAAGGCGCCCAGCAGGTACACCCCGCCGATCGCGAGCGTGATCGTGAAGGCCAGCCAGCTCGACCCGGCGAAGCCGGCGGCCACCCAGGCCACCGCGGCCAGCCCGAGCGCGAAGGCGGCGGCAAAGAATCGCTTGCTCATTGCTGTTCGTTCCAATGCTTGGCTGCGGCCTCGACCAGGCCGGTCACGGGCTGCAGCCGCAGGTCCAGTTCCGCGGCGAGCAGCTGGCGCCACTCGAGCGCGAAGCGCGCGAGCCAGCCGCCCGGCTGGCGCCAGGCCGCGGGGTCGTCGTGCTGCGCGCCTTGCTGCAGCGCCTGCAGGTGTTCGGCGCGCAGCTGCGCGAAGCGCTGCTCCATGCGACCGGCGATGGCGGGCAGCAGCTTCTGCTCGCGCGGCGCGAGCACCTGTTCCATCGCCGCGTCCAGCGCGGCGAGCTGGCGCAGGCGCGCCGGGCCTTGCGCGAGCGCCTGCCGCACGTGCTCGCGCAGCGGCGGGAGCATGAGCTCCATCTGCCGCTGCAGCTCCAGGTGGCGCTGGCGCCAGCGGAGGTAGCTCGCGTCGTCCTCGCCGGACTGCGGCTGTGCCGCCGCGCGCGCCAGGCGCCGCAGGTCGGCCGGCGTGAGTGCCGTCTCCACCACCGGCCCGGGCTCCTGCGCGATCGCCTGCAGCAGCGCCGAGCGCACCCGCTGCACGTCTTCGGCCAGCGAGGGCGGGCGCGCCGGCCGGCGCCGGCGTGCCGCGGCCGCCGTGCCCAGCTGCGCGATGGCCTGGTGCGCCGCCTGCAGGCGGATGGCGTCGAAGGCGTTCACCCACAGGCCCAGGCGTTCGGCCACGTCGAGGCCCGACGGCTCCGCGCCCGCGGGCGCCCAGCCGCCAAGCAGGCGGATGAGCGTCGAACTGCTGAAACTGCTGCGCAAGAAAAGGAATCCTCCGCACCTTGCGGTGCGATGCACGTTTTCCGGGTGGGGAGTGGCGCGCCGGGAGGCGGGGAGTCCGCGGAAAGCCCGGGCGGGACCCGTATTAGAAACGATCCGGCGGCAACGACCGGGCCCGGACCGGCGCGGCGCCGGCGCGGCGTGCACTTTTCCCGGGCCCCCGGCGCGCGCCGCAGGTGCTACGCTGGCCCGCGTCGGAGCGTCAACCCACTCTTGCAGGCCCGCCATGCGCATCCTCGTTGCGATTCCCCTTGCCTCCCTCGCCCTGCTGGCCGCGTGCAGCATGCCCGCGCTGGCGCCGGTGCGCGGCGCCGCCGTGGCGGGTGCGGACTGCGAACGCGCCGCCGTCCCCTCCGGGGCCGTGTTCGGCGTGCGCGACCGGCTGGACATCGCCACCTGGCCGCCGGTGATGGCCCGCGGCGTCACGGGCTGCCAGCGCGTCTGGTATGGCGAGCGCGCGCAGCCGGAGTCGATGCAGGTGCTCGCGACCTACTACTTCGAAGGCGGCCGGGTGCGCCGCCTGATCGGCCAGGTGCCCAACGGGCCGGCTTACGATTGCCAGTACAGCAACGGCGAGCTCGACACCGCGAAATCGCAGAACACGGCCCAGTGCCCGCGCGCGTCGGAGGTCGAGCCCGGGGGCTGAGCGGCCAGCGCCGACGAAGTGGATGACGGAGGTGGGGATGAGGCGGATGTTGCGCGCCGGCGTGGCGCTGCTGGCGGCGTGGGGCGCGGCGGCCTCGGCGGCCCAGGTCCAGGTGGCGGTGGCGGCGAACATGGCGGCGCCGATCCGCAGGATCGCCGCGGACTTTGCGCGCGCGAGCGGCCACGAGGCCGTCGTGGTGCTCGGCTCCACGGGGAAGTTCTATGCCCAGATCCGCGCCGGCGCGCCGTTCGCGTTGCTGCTCGCGGCGGACGACGAAACGCCGGCGCGGCTGGAGCGGGAGGGATTCGGGGTGGGCGGCACCCGGTTCACCTATGCCACGGGGCGACTGGTCCTCTGGAGTGCCGATGCTTCGGCCGTGGACCCGCAGGGCCAGGTGCTGCTGCGGCCGCCGGCCGGCAAGCTGGCCATCGCCGACCCCAAGCTGGCCCCGTACGGGGCGGCGGCCGTGGAAGCGCTGACGCGCCTGGGCGTGCTCGCCGCGTGGCAGCCCCACATGGTGCAAGGCGAGAGCATCGGGCAGGCCTACCAGTTCGCCTCGACCGGCGCCGCCCCGCTCGCGTTCGTTGCGCTCGCGCAGGTCATGAGCGAGGGCCGCATCGGCAAGGGGTCCGCCTGGGTCGTCCCGGCGGGGCTGCACTCCCCGTTGAAGCAGGACGCGCTGATGCTCAAGCCAGGGCAGTCCAATCCGGCGGCCGCCGCGCTCCTGGACTACCTGAAGAGCGATGCGGCGCGCGCAACGCTGCGCGGATACGGCTACGAGTTCTGACGGGAGGAAGGCTGCGCAACACCGCTGGCCCGAACGATCCGACGCTGGCCCTCGCCCCGGGCCGACTGCCTGCCGCTTTGCTCGACCGCATCCTGTGGCCATGTCCTTTGAGGAGTCCGACATGAAGCACAACAAGTTGATGGCAGCACTCGCTACTGCAGGCAGCCTCTTCGCCGTGAGCAGCGCCCATGCTTTTGCCCCAGCCGTCGCTGCGGGCGTCGCCGCCCTGATCGGAGCGGGTGCGGGAGCCGCGGGCAACCAGGCGGAACAGGATCGGCTGGCTTACGAAGCCCGGCTGGCGAGCCAGGCTCCTGCGGTCGCCATCGTCCCGAGCAACCCGACGGTGGTGCTGGGCGGCCCGCCCGCCGTGGTGCAGGAGACGATCCCGGCGCCGCGCGCCGGCTACCAATGGGAGCAGGGCCACTACGAGATCCAGAACGGCGTCTCGGCGTGGGTGCCGGGCCACTGGGTCGCCGATTGAATCCGTCGCCGTCCAGCATGACTGACTCGAAGTAATCGACCGGCAACGAGCGGCACGCGAGTGCCAAGAAAAAAGCCGCTACGGTTTCCGTAGCGGCTTTTCCATTGTGGGGTTGGTGGGTCCTGTAGGATTCGAACCTACGACCTACGGATTAAGAGTCCGCTGCTCTACCAACTGAGCTAAGAACCCCCGGCAGCTCGAAACTGCGATGGAGGCGGAGTATAGCACGCCGCTTTCGCGCAACTCTGCAGGTTCCCCCTCCTGCGCGACCGCGTGGGACTCCTGGAGTGCAGCGCGGCGGGCAGAACCGCACGCGCGACGCCCATGCCATCGCGGCCGGGCAAGTGTCCGCCCCGGCAGTGCATGTCATCATCTTCGGCGTGACGACGGCAAGCCGCTGCGCGATGCCGACGATGTGAATGTTGCAGCATGGCCGTGCGCATGCGGCTTCGGGTGGAGAACTTCTGGAACAACGGCAACCGGCACACAGTGCCCGATCGGTTCGCAATGGTGAAGCGGCGCCGCGCCATGCGCAGCGTGGGCGCCGCCGGCGCGCAGCATCGCTCGCGTCGGCGGGGCTGCTGGCGCTGCTGTGCGGCTGCGCCCAGCTGCCGCCGCTGCCGGCGCGCAGCGTGAGCGTGGTCGTGCACGACACGGTGGATACGCGCCTGGGTGCGGCCTTGCGGCCCCTCTTGCAGGCGCACCCGGAGCGCTCCGGCATCGTGCTGCTGGCCGACGGCGAGCAGGCGCTCGCCGCCCGCACATCGCTGGCCGACACCGCCCAGCGCAGCCTGGACCTGCAGTACTACATCTGGCGCCCGGACGAGGCCGGAATGCTGCTGTTCGAATCCGTGCGCCGCGCCGCGGACCGTGGCGTGCGCGTGCGCCTGCTGCTGGACGACAACAACACGGCCGGCAGCGAGGATGTCCTGCGCGCGCTCGACGCGCACCCGAACATCGAAGTCCGGCTGTTCAATCCCTTTGCGCAGCGCCGCTGGCGCGAGCTCGGTTTCCTCTCCGACTTTCCGCGCCTGAACCGGCGCATGCACAACAAGTCCTTCACGGCGGACAACCAGGTCACCATCGTGGGCGGCCGCAATATCGGCGACGAGTATTTCGGCGGCACGGCCGGCATGGTGTTCGTCGACCTCGACGTGCTGGCGGTGGGCGCCGTGGTACCGCAGGTCTCGCGGGACTTCGACCGCTACTGGGCGAGCGCCTCGTCCTATCCGCTCGCCAGCGTGCTCGGTCCGCAGGCCGCCAAGGCAGGGCCGGGGCACGCGCCGGCGCCCGGCCGCGAAGGCGCGGCGCCGCCCTCGACGCTGGTGTCCGCGCTGCTGGCCGGGACGCTCGCGTTCGAGTGGGCCCCCGTGGCGATGGTGAGCGACGATCCGGCCAAGGCCCTGGGGCAGGCCGCGGAGGAAGACCTGCTGTGGGCGCAGCTGCAGTCGCTGGTGCCGGCCGCGCAGAGCGAGGTGCAGCTCGTCTCGCCTTACTTCGTGCCGCGCGGCCGCGGCGCGCAACTGCTCGCGGCACTGGCCCGGCGCGGTGTCCGCGTGACGGTGCTGACCAACGCGCTGGAGGCCACCGACGTGCCGGCCGTGCATGCGGGCTATGCGTCGTGGCGCAGCACCCTGCTGGCGCACGGCATCCTCCTGTACGAACTCAAGCGCCTGGCCGCGCTGCCGCGGTCGCTCAGGCCTGCGCTGCAGGGAAGCTCGCGCGCGAGCCTGCATGCCAAGACCTTCATCGTCGACCGCAGGCACCTGTTCATCGGCTCCTTCAACTTCGATCCCCGCTCGGCCCGCCTGAACACGGAGCTGGGCTTCGTGATCGAGAGTGTGCCGCTGGCCTCCGCACTGGCCGACGGCCTGGCCGATCGCCTGCCGACCGTGGCCTATCGGCTCCGGTTGCACGAGGGTGCGCTGCAATGGGAGGAACGCGGTGCCGAAGGCGTGACGGCCTACTACCGCAAGGACCCGCATGCCAGCCTCTGCCTGCGGCTGCAGGCCTGGGGCTTCTCGCTGCTGCCGATCGGCGAGCTGCTGTGAGGCTGCGGCCGCCGCTGTTCAGGCCTGCTGCGGCAGCGTGAAGCAGAACGAGGCGCCCTCGTTTTCCCGCCCCTGCGCCCAGATGCGCCCGCCGTGCCGCGCGATGACGCGCTGCACGTTGGCCAGGCCTATGCCCGTGCCCGGAAACTCGGCCTGGGTGTGCAGCCGCTGGAAGGTTCCGAACAACTTGTGCGCGTACTCCATGTCGAAGCCGGCGCCGTTGTCGCTCACGCAGAACGCGGGGGCACCCTTCACCTCCGCGGCGGCGAAGCGGATCTCCGCGTCGGCACGCCGCCCGGTGAACTTCCATGCGTTGCCGAGCAGGTTCTCCAGCGCCATGCGCAGCAGGCTGGGATCGCCGAATGCGAACAGGCCCGGCTGCACGTGCGTCGTCACCGTGCGCTGCGGATCGCGCAGCCGGAGATCGGCGATCACCGCTTCGGCCGTCGCGCTGAGGTCGACGCGCTTGGGCCGCATCGGCACCTGCGAAATGTGCGCATGCGACAGCAGCGCCTCGACATAGGCATCGAGCTGCTGCGCGGCCCGTCCGATCCTGGCGGCGTAGTGGCGCTCGCGTTCCGCGGCGGGGCCCAGGCGCTGTTCGAGCGCGCGCGCCAGCGCGTGGATGACGCCGATCGGCGCGCGCAGGTCGTGGGCGAGGGAATGCGCGAAGCCCTTCAGTTCGGCGTTGGCGGATTCCAGTTCGGCGGTGCGCTCGCGCACCTCGCGGGCCAGCCCTGCGTTCTTGCGGGCCAGTCCCTTGTTGAGGGCCAGGATCTCCCCCTGGTATTTCAGGAACTCGCTGAGGTCGTGGACGATGAGGCTGGAATACGTGATCCCGTCGCTGGCCGTGAACAGGGCGCCGGCGAGCTCCGCCTCGAAGCGCGTGCCGTCGCCGCGCACCAGCATCAGCTGGCCGCGCCCTTCCTGCAGCACCCGCTCCGCCCGGCGGTCGTGGGGCGCGACGAGATGGCGCCGGTTGCGCGCGCGCAGCTGTGCTTCGCTCAGGCGGAACATCGCGCAGGCGGCGGGGTTGGCGGCCAGGATCCGGCCGGACTCGTGCTCCAGCTGGAAGATCGCGTCCAGGCTCGTCTCCACCAGCAGCCGGTGGCGCTCCTCGCTGGCGCGGAAGGCGTCCTGCGCCTTCACGTGCCCGGAGATGTCCTGCACCGAGCCGATCACCCTGCGGACGGAGCCCGTGAAGGCGGGCTCCGGCTCGCCCAGGATCCGCAGCCACCTGGCGCCGCCGTCGGGCGTGCGCAGGCGGGCTTCCAGGGTGAAGGCGACGGCCTGCGCCACGCACGCGAGCACGGCCCGCTCAAGCTTCGCGCGATCGGCTTCCTCGAGCTGCGCCAGCGCCTCCTTCCACGCGAGCGGCGCGCCGCCCGGGCGGCCGAAGATGGCCCGGCTCTCCTCGGTCCATTCGACCTCCAGGTCGGAGACCCGCAGCGACCAGCCGCCGAGCTGGCCCAGGCGCGAGGCCTGCCGCAGCAGGATGGAGGCGTGGATCGCCGCGCGCTCCGCCCGCACGCGGCGGGTGATGTTCTGCGCGATGCCGCGGTAGCCCTGGAAGGCGCCGCTCGCGTCGCGCACGGGATCGCCGCTCACCGCCACGTAGGTGGTGTGGGGCCAGGTGCCGCCGCCGTATTCGAAGCCGCGAATGGGCTCCTGCCGCTCCAGCGCCTGGATGTGCTGGTGCCAGGAGGCATTCAGGGGCACGGCATGCGGCAGCTCCCAGCGCCGCCGGCCGATCCCCTCGGCGAGTTCCGGCACGGCCGGCCGGGTGCCGCCGTCGAAGCGGGTGAAGCGGAAGCTCGCGTCCTGCTCCCAGGTCCAGGTGTCCGCGGCCTCCAGCAGCGTGCTCGGCGTCTCTTGCGCCCGGGCGCGCGGCGGCGCGCGCGATGCCGCGTCGCCCAGGTCGAGCACCGTGCCGGCCAGCGTCAAGGGCTGGCCGGCCTCGTCCAGGCAAGCGAGCTCGCCGTCGATCTTGAGCCAGCGCAGCGCCCCGTCGGGCCGGGCGAAGCGGTACTCGAAGCTGAAGGTGCGCTGGCCGCTGCGCAGCCGCTCCTCGATCTCCTGCAGCGCCTGCGCATCGGCCGCGTCGACGGAGCGCAGCCAGGAGGCGAACGTGCCGTCCACGACGCCCGCACCGAAGATCTGCTGCGCCTCGGGCGAGAGCTCGATCCGGCCGGCACGGAAGTCCCAGGTCCACAGGCCCAGGCCCGCGAGGCGCACCGCGCTCTTGAGCAGCACCTCCGTGGTGGAGCCTTGGGTGTTCGTCATGCTGCCTGGCCTCCTGCCGCTGGCCTGCCGCGCATGCGCATCGGCCAGCGTCGCGCGCGGCATCTGCCGCTCCTGCATCATGGAGCGAAACTCCGCCGGCAGGGATCGCCGGCGGCGCCGCGGATGGCGTGCCGGTCTCGCGGCGTGAACGGACGGGCTAACCCGAGAAGGTCTCGAACACCAGCCCGCGCAGCCACTGGTTGCCGGGCTCGCGGTGGTACTTCGCGTGCCAGAAGACATTGATCGCCACCTGCGGCAGCTCCGCGGGATGCGGCACCGCGACCAGCCCGAAAGGCCGCAGCATGCGCTCGGCGAAGCGTTCCGGCACGGTGGCCACGAGATCCGTCGCCTGCAGGATGTGGCCGACGGCGACGAAATGCGGCACCGTCAGCGCGATGCGGCGCGCGATGCCCTTGCGCTTGAGGATCTCGTCCACCTGCCCGTGCCCCGTGCCGGCCGAAGCCACCACCAGGTGCTCGGCGCGGCTGAATTCCGCCAGGCCGAGCTTCTTCCTGCCGAGCCGGTGGCCCTTGCGCATCAGGCAGACGTAGCGCTGGGTGAACAGGCGCCGCTGGAAGAAGCCGGCCTTGAGCACCGGCAGCAGTCCGATGGCCAGGTCCACCTTGCCGGCCTCCATCTCCTCGCGCACGGTGCCCGTGTTGCGGTGGATCGTGAGGCTCACGCCCGGCGCCCGCTCGCGCAGCAGGTCCATCAGCGCCGGCAGGAAATAGATCTCGCCGATGTCCGTCATGCTGACCGCGAAGGAACGCTCGCCGTGCCGGGGGTCGAAGGCGGCGCGCTGGTTCAGCGCCGCATGGAGCAGCCCCAGCGCCTGCGTCACCGGTCCGGCCAGCTGCTCGGCGAAGGGCGTGGGCACCATGCCGGCCGGCGTGCGCAGGAACAGCTCGTCGCCGAGCAGCTTGCGCAGGCGCGCCAGCGCGTTGCTCACCGCCGGCTGCGACAGGTCCAGCGCCTGGGCCGCGCGCGAGACGTTGCGCTCGGCCAGCAGGTGCTTGAACACCACCAGCAGGTTCAGGTCGATCTGCTCCAGGTCCACGGGGATCACCCTCGAAATTCAAGGAATCGATAGACGCTATTCAGCGCATTCTATGGGCGGGTGAGCCGGTATTCACCAAACTGATCCTCCGTATTCACGCGGCATGTAGCGCAGGACCGCCGGGCGCCCGCATCATCGCCCCACTGCAGGGGCGCGGCAGTTCCCGCCGCTCGCCGCCGACGAACGAGAGGAGACAGGCATGCTGCCAGGCTGCGTCCCATGGCCGGAAGACGCCGCGCGCCGTTATCGCGCCGCCGGCCTCTGGGAAGGACTGACCGTCACCGACATGGTGGCGCGCACGGCCGCCCGCCACCCGCACAAGGCCGCCATCGTGCACGGGCAGGCGCGCGTCGGCTACGGCGAGCTGATGGAGCGCGTGCAGGCCTGCGCCACCGGCCTGCTGCAGCTGGGGCTCGCGCCCTGCGACCGGGCGCTGCTGCAGCTGCCCAACGGGGTGGAGTTCGTCGTCACCTACCTCGCCTTGAACGCCATCGGCGTCATTCCGGTGATGGCGCTGCCGGCGCACCGGCACAGCGAGGTCCGCCACTTCCTGGCCGCCTCGCAGGCGCGCGCCTGGTTCGTCCCGGAGCGCCTGGGCAGCTTCGATTTCCGCGCCATGGCGCAGGAGCTCGCGCCGGCGGCGCCCGCGCTGCGGCACGTGATCGTGGCCGGCGAGCCGCTCGCGGGCCAGCTGGCGTGGGCGGCGCTTGCGGCCAGCCCGGACCCGGATGCGCTCGCGGCCCGCAAGCCCGCGGCGAGCGAAGTGTCGACCATGCTGCTGTCCGGCGGCACGACCTCGCTGTCGAAGCTGATCCCGCGCACGCACGACGACTACGTGCTCAACGCCCGCCTGTGCTCGCAGGCCGGTGGCTTCGACGAGGCCACGGTGTTCCTCGCGATCCTGCCGCTGGGCCACAACTACAACCTCGCCTCGCCCGGCGTGCTGGGCGCCTTCTACCGCGGCGGCACGCTGGTGGTCATGAACGGCGCGCAGGTGCAGGACGTGTTCGAGACCATCGCGCGCGAGCGCGTGACGGTGGTGGCGGCGGCCGTCCCGCTCGTCACCCGCTGGCTGGCCGAGGAAGCGGGGCGCCGCTTCGACGTGTCGTCGCTCAAGGTGATCCAGAACGGCGGCGCCCGGCTGGCGCCGGAGTTGCGCCAGCGCGTGCGGCAGGAGCTGGGCTGCCTCCCGCAGGAGATCTACGGCACCGCCGAGGGCCTGATCAACATGACGCGGCTCGACGACGATGACGCGCTGCTGCTGGAAAGCTCCGGCGCGCCGGTGAGCGAGCTGGACGAACTGCGCGTGCTGGACGACGCCGGCCGCGAGCTGCCCGATGGCGAGCCCGGCGAGCTGGTGACGCGCGGCCCCTACACGATCCGCGGCTACTACGACGCCCCGGAGATCAACGCCCAGGCCTTCACGCCCGAGGGCTTCTACCGCATGGGCGACATCGTGCGCAAGCGCGGCCGCCACCTCTACACCGAAGGCCGGCGCAAGGACCTGATCAACCGCGGCGGCGAGAAGATCAGCTGCGAGGAGGTGGAGAACCTGATCTTCCGCCTGCCGCAGGTGCGGCAGGTGAGCCTGGTGGCCATGCCCGATCCGGTGTTCGGCGAGAAGGGCTGCGCCTGCGTGGTCACGCAGCCGGACGCGCAGCTCACCTTCGAGCAGCTGGTGGCCCACCTGAAGACGCAGGGGATCGCCAGCTTCAAGCTGCCGGAGCGCCTCGAGCTGTTCGCGTCCTTCCCGGTCAGCCCGGTCGGCAAGATCCTCAAGCGCGAACTGCGCGAGCTGGTGGTCCAGCGCATGGCCGCCAGCTCACAAGCCCCACAGGAGACACGATGAAACCCGGCGAAGCCAAGCTTGCCCACCTGTTCCAGCCGGCCCGCCTGGGCCGCTTCGAGACCCGCAACCGCATCAAGTACGGCGCCTGCTGCGTCTCCAACTACAACACGCGGGACGGCTTCATCACCGAGCGCGAGATCGCGCGCATGAAGGTGATCGCGCGCACCGGCTGCGGCATCATCACCAACCAGGGCGCCTACCCCGACCCGCTGGGCGAGGGCAAGGCCTACTTCCGGCAAGTGGCGATCTTCGACGACAAGTTCCTGCCGCAGTTCGAGCGCATCGCCGCCGACATCAAGGCCAACGGCGCGGTGGCGATCCAGCAGATCCTGCACGCCGGGCGCTACGGCGGCATCGACCTGGGCTACTGCATCCAGCCCTCCGACGTGCCGCAGACGCTGCCGCACTTCCGCCCGCCCAAGGTGATGACCAAGGAGGAGATCCGCGACTGCATCCGCCAGCACGCTCAGGCCGCCGACCGCGCCATCCGCGCCGGCTTCGACGGCACCGAGATCACCAGCTTCATGGGCTACCTGCTGGCCAACTTCAACTCGCGCTTCACCAACCAGCGCACCG
>Ga0255338_1002226_pt1 | contig 29800 bp, 25 predicted proteins | sample MeOH1_35cm_T4_19_FD_203715 | JGI IMG/M metagenome (GOLD analysis project Ga0255338, IMG submission 203715) | Sandy soil microbial communities from University of British Columbia, Vancouver, Canada - MeOH1_35cm_T4_195 | ecosystem: Engineered > Artificial ecosystem > Sand microcosm > Unclassified ... | reverse complement strand
GCCGTGGCCCGTCGCTACGACCTGACCAACGACGTGCTGTCCCTCGGCCAGGACCGCGCCTGGCGCAAGGCGGCCCTCGACGCGCTCGGCGTCGGCCGCGGCGACGCGGTGCTCGACCTGGCGGCGGGCACGGGCACCTCGGCGGCTCCGCTGGCGGACCGCGGGGTGCGCGTCGTCGCGTGCGACCTGTCGCTCGGCATGCTGGCCGAGGGCCGCCGGCGGCGGCCGGACCTCGCGTTCGTCGCCGGTGACGCCCTGGCGCTGCCCTTCGTCGACGCCGCCTTCGACGCCGTGACCATCTCCTTCGGCCTGCGGAACGTGCCGGACGTCCCCGGCGCGCTGCGGGAGATGCTCCGCGTGACGCGGCCGGGTGGGCGGGTGGTGGTCTGCGAGTTCTCGCGGCCGACGAACCGGGCCTTCCGCGCGGTGTACGACCAGTACCTCACCCGGGCGCTGCCGCGCATCGCGGGGGTGGTGGCCAAGGAGTCGGACGCGTACACGTACCTGGCCGAGACGATCAGCGGCTGGCCGGACCAGCGCGAGCTGGGCCTGACGATGCGCGCCGCGGGCTGGACCTCGGTGGCCTACCGCAACCTCTCGGGGGGGATCGTCGCGCTGCACCGGGGCTTTCGTCCTACGTCCGACGAGGCATGATGGAGCCGGTCCAGGCTGGTCAGAGGCGAGCGGCAGGACCCTGGTCCTGGGAAAACGTTCCGAGTTAGGCAAGCCTCAGCAGACACGCCCGGAGGCGGTAGGTAAACTCCGCCGAGGGGGCACGTGAACATCGTCACAAGATGGAGAACCCGTGGTGGCAGCACGCTTCGATGACGCAGACGTCATCGTCGTCGGCGCCGGCCCGGGTGGCGCCGCGACCGCCTACTGGTGCGCCAGCGCCGGCCTGTCCGTGCTGCTGCTGGACAAGGCGACGTTCCCCCGCGACAAGGTGTGCGGCGACGGCCTGACCCCCCGCGCGGTGGCCGAGCTGGTGCGGATGGGCCTCCCGCTCCGCGAGGAGGACGGCTGGATCCGCAACCGTGGCCTGCGCGTGCACGGCGGCGGCCACACGATCGAGCTCGAGTGGCCCGAGCTGTCGAGCTACCCCGCGTACGGCCTGGCGCGCCGGCGCGCCGGCCTGGACCAGCTCCTCGTCGAGCACGCGCGGGCGGCCGGCGCCAAGGTGCTCGAGGGCACGCCGGTGACCGGCCCGCTCGTCGACGAGCGCACCGGGCGAGTGGTCGGAGTCCAGGCGAAGGCCGGCGGCGAGCCGGTGACGTTCCGGGCCCCGCTCGTCGTCGCGGCGGACGGCGTCTCCTCGCGCCTGGCGACCGCGCTGGGTCGCAGCCCGCGGCCGGACCGCCCGATGGGCGTCGCGGTGCGCACCTACTTCCGTTCCCCGCTGCACGACGACCCGTGGATGACCTCCCACCTCGAGCTGTGGGACGGCGAGCCGGGCGCGAGCAACCTGATGCCGGGCTACGGCTGGATCTTCGCGCTGGGCGACGGGACGGTGAACGTCGGCCTCGGCTCGGTCAGCTCCACCAACGCGGCGACCAAGGTGGACTACCGCGACCTGTTCGCCACGTGGATGGCCAACGCGCCCGCCGAGTGGGGCTTCACGCCGGAGAACCAGGACGGCCCCGTGCGCGGCGCCGCGCTGCCGATGGGCTTCAACCGCGGCCCGCTGTACGGCAACGGCGTGATGCTCGTCGGCGACGCCGCCGGGATGGTCAGCCCGTTCAACGGCGAGGGCATCGCATACGCGCTGGCCGCGGGCCGGCTGGCCGCCGAGGCGGCCACGCAGGGCCTGGCGCGCGGCTCGGCAGCCGGACGCGAGCGGGCGTTCGCGGCGTACCAGACGAGGATGAAGGACGACCTGGGCGGCTACTACACGCTGGGACGGATCTTCGTGAAGCTCATCGAGCACCCGCAGGTGATGCGTACCTGCACGCGCTACGGTCTGCCTCGTCCCCTCGTCATGCGCTTCACCCACAAGTTGCTCGCCGACTGCTACGAACCCCACGGCGGCGACGCGTTCGACCGCGTGATCGCGGGGCTGACGCGGATGGTGCCCCAGGCATGAGGAGGTCCCGATGACCAACCCCTACGTCCCCCTGCTGTGGATGATGGGGATCGCCGGCGTGCTGGCGCTCGGCGGTGTCGGCGCCTCGGCGATCCTCGGCCCGCGCCGGTACAACCGCGCCAAGCTCGAGGCGTACGAGTGCGGCATCCAGCCCACGCCGCACGCGATCGGCGGCGGCCGGTTCCCCGTGAAGTACTACCTGGTGGCGATGACGTTCATCGTCTTCGACATCGAGGTGGTGTTCCTCTACCCGTGGGCGGTCACCTTCGCCGAGCTGGCGGTGTTCGGGCTGGTGGCGATGCTGGCGTTCCTGGTGCTCATCACCGTCCCGTTCGTCTACGAGTGGCGCCGCGGGGGGTTCGAGTGGGACTGACGACCACCCGCGCACGGACCACCCGGACGACGACCACCAAGGAGGGCTGACATGGGCCTCGAGGAGCAGGCACCCTCAGGGATCCTGCTGACGACGGTCGAGGACCTCGTCGGCTACTTCCGCAAGTCGTCGCTGTGGCCGGTGACGTTCGGCCTGGCGTGCTGCGCCATCGAGATGATGGCCACCGGCGGCCCGCGGTTCGACATCTCCCGCATCGGCATGGAGGTGTTCCGCGCCTCGCCGCGGCAGTCGGACCTGATGATCGTCGCCGGGCGCGTCAGCCAGAAGATGGCGCCGGTCGTCCGCCAGGTCTACGACCAGATGCCGGAGCCCAAGTGGGTGCTCGCGATGGGCGTCTGCGCCAGCAGCGGCGGCATGTTCAACAACTACGCGGTGGTGCAGGGCGTGGACCACGTCGTGCCGGTGGACATCTACCTGCCGGGCTGCCCGCCACGGCCGGAGATGCTGCTGCACGCGATCCTCGCGCTGCACGACCAGATCCAGAACTCGCCCCTCGGCGTCGACCGCACGGCGGCCGCAGCCGCGGCCGAGCGCGCCGCGCTCGAGGCGACGCCCACCTCCCACATGACGGGCCTGCTGCGATGACGCCGGCGGACAAGAAGAAGGACGACCTCGCCACCACGGTCGGCAAGGCCGAGGTGGGGACCACCCCGCCGGACACCCGGGCCGCTGTGGGTGCGACGAAGGACGCGACGCGCGACTCGTCGGCCACGCCGGCGCCCACGGGTGAGAAGGCGGACGCCGCGGCGGCCGTCAAGCCCGGCGAGGCGACCACGCCCGCGGCGGCTGCCGCCCAGGCGACGACCGAGACTGCGCTCGAGGCCGCCGGCCAGCACACGCAGGGCGAGCGCAGCCCGCTCGGCGTCGAGATCCCGGTGATCGACGTGCGGCACGGGATGTTCGGCGTGCACGGCTCGGGCGACACGTCCGGCTACGGCGGCCTGGTCGCCGCCGTGGCGCTGCCCGGCCCCAGCGAGCGGCCGTACGGCGGCTGGTTCGACGAGGTGGTCGACGTCCTCGCCGAGGTGCTCGACGAGTCCGGCACCGGCTTCGCCACCGCCGTCGAGTCGGTGGTGGTGGACCGCGGCGAGCTGACCCTCAACGTCGCCCGCGCCCACCTGGTGCAGGTGGCGCAGGCGCTGCGCGACGACCAGGACCTGCGCTTCGAGTTGAGCCTGGGCGTCAACGGTGCGCACTACCCGCAGGAGGAGGGCCGCGAGCTCCACGCGGTGTACCACCTGGTGTCGGTGACCCACGGCCGCCGGATCCGGCTCGAGGTCACGGCGCCGGAGGCGGACGCGCACATCCCGTCCACGGTCGCGGTGTACCCGGCGAACGACTGGCACGAGCGCGAGACGTGGGACTTCTTCGGGATCGTCTTCGACGGCCACCCCGGGCTCGCCCGCATCGAGATGCCCGACGACTGGCCGGGCCACCCGCAGCGCAAGGACTACCCGCTCGGCGGCATCCCGGTGGAGTACAAGGGCGCCACCGTGCCGCCCCCCGACCAGCGGAGGTCCTACTCATGAGGACTCCCCGCACCGACGCTCGTTTCGCTCACGATCTCGCGGGGGCCCGCAGATGACCACACCTCACGCCACCCGGCCGCTGGCCGACGACGAGACCGCGACCGTCCCCACCTTCGAGGCGAGCGGCGGCGACTGGTCGACGATCGCCGAGGAGGCGGCGCGCCTCGGCGAGGAGCGCATCGTCGTCAACATGGGCCCGCAGCACCCGTCGACCCACGGCGTGCTGCGCCTGATGCTGGAGATCGATGGCGAGACGGTCACGGAGGCCCGGGCGGGCATCGGCTACCTCCACACCGGCATCGAGAAGAACATGGAGTTCCGCACCTGGACCCAGGGCGTGACGTTCTGCACCCGCATGGACTACGTCGCCCCGCTGTTCCAGGAGGCGGCCTACTGCCTCACCGTCGAGAAGCTGCTGGGCATCACCGACGACGTGCCGGAGAAGGCGTCCGTCATCCGCGTGATGATGATGGAGCTCAACCGCATCGGCTCCCACTTCATCTGCCTGGGCACCGGCGGCAACGAGCTGGGCGCGACGACGATCATGACGACGGGCTTCGCCGGCCGCGAGGAGATCCTCAAGATCTTCGAGATGGTGACCGGTCTGCGGATGAACCACGCGTACATCCGGCCGGGCGGCGTGGTCCAGGACCTGCCGCCGGGCACGGTGGACGCGGTGCGCGAGGCGCTGGTGGGCGTCCGGAAGTACACCCGCCAGCTCCAGGGCCTGATGCTGGGCAACGCGATCCTCAAGCTGCGCTACCAGAACGTCGGCTACCTCAACCTCGCCGGCTGCATGGCGCTGGGGATGACCGGGCCGATCCTGCGCTCGGCCGGGCTGCCGTACGACGTGCGCAAGTCCGAGCCGTACTGCGGCTACGAGACCTACGACTTCGACGTGCCCACCGGCACCAACGCGGACGCGTGGGACCGGATGGTCATCCGCTTCGAGGAGATCTGGCAGTCGATCCACATCGTCGAGCAGTGCCTCGACCGGCTGACGAAGCTGGGTCCGAAGGCGCCCGTGATGGTGGCGGACCGCAAGATCGCGTGGCCCGCGCAGCTCGCGGTGGGTCCCGACGGGCAGGGCAACTCCCTGGACCACATCAAGGAGATCATGGGGACCTCGATGGAGGCCCTGATCCACCACTTCAAGCTGGTGACCGAGGGGTTCCGGGTACCCGCCGGCCAGGCGTTCACGCAGGTGGAGCACCCGCGCGGCGTGCTCGGCGTGCACCTGGTGTCCGACGGCGGCACGCGGCCGTACCGCGCGCACTTCCGCGACCCCTCGTTCAACAACCTCCAGGCGGTCTCCGTGATGTGCGAGGGCGGCAACCTCGCCGACGTCGTCGCCGCGGTGGCCTCGATCGACCCCGTGCTGGGAGGCGTGGACCGGTGAGGATGCACACGGAGCGGAACGCAGGGAAGGCCGTGCGATGAGTGCTGACGATCTGGGGCAGCCTGTGGGGCGTTCGCTCGGCCAGGTGCACGCCGCCGGCTACGACGAGGCGACGCGCCAGCGCCTGGCGACCGACGCGGCGTCGATCCTCGCGCGCTACCCGAAGGAGCGCTCGGCCCTGCTGCCGCTGCTGCACCTGGTGCAGTCCGAGGACGGCTACGTGTCGCCCCGCGGCATCGCGTTCGCGGCCCAGATGCTGGGCCTGACGACCGCCGAGGTCAGCGCGGTGGCGACGTTCTACACGCAGTTCAAGCGGCACCCCAACGGCACGTACACGGTGGGCGTCTGCACCACTGCGCTGTGCGCGATCATGGGTGGCGACGCGATCTGGGAGGAGCTGACCGCGCACCTCGGGATCGACCACGACGAGACCACCGACGACGGCGTCATCACGCTGGAGCGCGTCGAGTGCAACGCCGCGTGCGACTACGCGCCCGTCGTGATGGTCAACTGGGAGTTCTTCGACAACCAGACCCCGGACTCGGCGACCGCCCTGGTGGACGGCCTGCGGGCCGGGAAGCCCGCGGTACCGACCCGGGGCGCCGCCGCGGTGGTCCCGTTCCGCGAGATGAGCCGCGTCCTCGCCGGCTTCCCGGACGGGCGGGCCGACGAGGGCGTCGGCGCCGGTCCGGCGACGCTCGTCGGGCTCGACGCGGCCCGCCGGCACGGCTGGACGGCGCCGCCGTTCCACGCGGCCGACGCCGCGGCCGACGCCCCGCCCACCGGCTCCGCGCCGGAGACGGGCACGCCGGGCTCGAGCGCCCAGCGCCCGGTGACGACGCCGTCCGACTCCGACCCGGCGGTCGCCAAGCCGCCCGCCAGCAAGCCCGAGACCCAGCAGAAGGGCAGCTGATGGCCACCACACTGACACCGGTGCTCTCGGCGCACTGGGACGCCGACCACTCCTGGTCCCTCTCGTCGTACGAGGCCACGGGCGGCTACACCGCGCTGCGCAAGGCGTTGACCATGGCGCCTGCCGACGTGGTGACGACCGTCAAGGACTCCGGCCTGCGCGGCCGCGGCGGCGCCGGCTTCCCCACGGGGATGAAGTGGAGCTTCCTGTCCCCGCCCGACGGCGGCCCGCGCTACCTGGTGGTCAACGCGGACGAGTCCGAGCCGGGCACGTGCAAGGACGTCCCGCTGCTGCTGGCCAACCCGCACGCGCTGGTCGAGGGCATGGCGATCACGGCGTTCGCGATCGGCTGCCACCACGCGTTCGTCTACATCCGCGGCGAGGTGCTGCACGCCACGCGCCGGCTCCAGCAGGCGGTGGCCGAGGCCTACGCGGCCGGCTACCTCGGCTCGAACGTGCTGGGCACCGGGTTCGACCTGGAGCTGACGGTCCACGTGGGGGCCGGCGCGTACATCTGCGGCGAGGAGACCGCCCTGCTCGACTCGCTGGAGGGCCTGCGCGGCCAGCCGCGGCTCAAGCCGCCGTTCCCCGCGGCCGCCGGCCTGTACGCGCGGCCGACGACGGTGAACAACGTCGAGACCATCGCGTCGGTGCCGGGGATCGTGCTCGGCGGGGCCTCGTGGTTCACCTCGATGGGGACCGAGCGCTCCGCGGGTCATGGGCTGTTCAGCCTGTCGGGCCACGTCGCGCGGCCCGGCCAGTACGAGGCCCCGCTGGGCATCACCCTGCGCGAGCTGCTGGACATGGCGGGCGGCATCCGTCCGGGCCACCAGCTGAAGTTCTGGACCCCCGGCGGCTCGTCGACCCCGCTGTTCACCGCCGAGCACCTGGACGTGCCGCTCGACTACGAGTCGGTGGGCAAGGCCGGTTCGATGCTCGGCACGCGCGCGCTGCAGATCTTCGACGACTCCGTCTCGGTGGTGCGTGCCGTCACCCGGTGGCTCGAGTTCTACAAGCACGAGTCGTGCGGCAAGTGCACGCCGTGCCGCGAGGGAACCTACTGGCTGGTGGCCGTGCTCAAGCGGCTCGAGGCCGGTCAGGGCGCGCCGGGCGACATCGACCTGCTGCTCGACGTCTGCAGCAACATCCTCGGCCGGGCGTTCTGCGCCCTCGGTGACGGCGCCACCAGCCCCGTCACCTCGGCCGTCAAGTACTTCCGGGAGGAGTTCGAGGCCGGCATGCACACGCCCGCCGACGTGCTGTTCCCGCCCGAGAAGAGCTCCTTGTTCGCCTACACGCCGCGCCGCAGCGCGCAGCTCGCGGGGGTGCACTGATGACCGTGACGACTCCTCGAGCGGGAGCCGCGACGCCGCTGGTGCCCCCGGCGGCGCCCGTCGCGCCGCCCGCCCCGGCCGCGACGGTGACCTTCAGCATCGACGGCATCGAGACCACCGTGCCCAAGGGCACGCTGGTGATCCGCGCCGCCGAGCAGCTGGGCATCGCCATCCCCCGGTTCTGCGACCACCCGCTGCTCGCGCCGGCCGGCGCGTGCCGCCAGTGCCTGGTCGAGGTCTGGGCCCCGGGCCGCGACGGCGCCGTGGCGAAGATGCCGAAGCCGCAGCCGTCCTGCACCCTCGAGGCGACGCCCGGCATGCAGGTGAAGACGCAGCGGACCTCGGCGGAGGCCGACAAGGCGCAGCACGGCGTCATGGAGATGCTGCTGATCAACCACCCGCTCGACTGCCCGGTGTGCGACAAGGGCGGCGAGTGCCCGTTGCAGAACCAGGCGATGAGCAACGGCCGTGCGACGAGCCGCTTCATCGACGCCAAGCGCACGTACCCGAAGCCGATCAAGATCTCGACGCAGATCCTCCTGGACCGCGAGCGCTGCATCCTGTGCCAGCGCTGCACGCGGTTCTCCGAGGAGATCGCGGCGGACCCCTTCATCGACCTGCAGATGCGCGGCGCCCGGCAGCAGATCGGCACGTTCGACACGCAGGTGCTGGACTTCGCGGGGGAGGCGCCCGCCGGTGAGGCCCGGCTGGACGCGTCGGGCCGGCCGTTCGCCTCGTACTTCTCCGGCAACACGGTGCAGATCTGCCCCGTGGGCGCCCTGACGTCCGCGGCGTACCGGTTCCGGTCCCGCCCGTTCGACCTCGTGTCCACCCCGGGCGTGTCCGAGCACGACGCGCAGGGCTCCGCGATCCGCGTGGACCACCGCCGCGGCGTGGTGCTGCGCCGCCTGGCGGGCGACGACCCGGCGGTCAACTCCGAGTTCGTCACCGACAAGGACCGGTTCGCCTTCCCGTGGCAGGCGTCCGCGGACCGGCTGACCGCACCGCAGGTGCGCGAGGACGGTGCCCTGGTCACCGTGAGCTGGGCCGAGGCGATCGACGCGGCGGCCACTGGCCTCGCGGCGGCGCTGGCGGACGGCGGGACCGCGGTGCTGCCCGGCGGCCGACTGACGCTCGAGGACGCCTACGCGTACGCGAAGTTCGCGCGGGTCGCCCTGGGCACCAACGACATCGACCACCGGGCCCGGCCGCACTCGGCGGAAGAGGCCGCGTTCCTCGGCCACCACGTCGCGGGCCGCACGCTCGACGTGACGTTCGCCGATCTCGACGCCGCCCCGGCGGTGCTCCTGGCGGGCCTGGAGCCCGAGGAGGAGGGCGGCATCCTGTTCCTGCGGCTCCGGCAGGGGCTGCTGCGGCGTGGGGGCCGCCTGTTCGCCGTCGCGCCGTTCGCCTCGCGCGGCGTCACCCGGCTCGACGGCACCCTGCTGACGGCCGCTCCCGGTACCGAGGCCGAGGTGCTCGACGGCGTCGTCGACGGGACACCGGACACGGCACTGGGCGGCGCGGCCGCCGCGCTGGCGCAGGCCGGCTCCGTGGTGCTCGTCGGTGAGCGCCTGGCGGCCTCGCCCGGCGCACTGTCCGCGGCGCTGCGCCTGGCGCAGCGCACCGGTGCCCGGCTCGCGTGGGTGCCTCGCCGCGCCGGTGAGCGCGGTGCGGTCGAGGCCGGCACGCTGCCGACGCTGCTGCCGGGCGGCCGCCCGGTGACGGACTCGGCGGCCCGCGTCGACCTCGCCGCGGCATGGGGTGTGCAGACCCTGCCGGCGCAGCCGGGTCGCGACCTGACCGCGATTCTCACGGCCGCGGCCGAGGGCACGCTCGCCGCGCTCGTCGTCGGCGGCCTGGAGGTGGCCGACCTGCCGGATCCCGAGCTGGCGCGGCGCGCGCTGGACCGTGCCTTCGTCGTGTCGCTCGAGGTGCTGCCGTCGGAGGTGACGCAGCGGGCGGACGTGGTGCTGCCCGTGGCGCCCCCGGTGGAGAAGCCCGGCACGTTCGTCACGTGGGAGGGCCGCCCGCGGCCGTTCCCGCAGGCGCTGACCAGCACGCAGATGGCCGACCACCGGGTGCTCGACCTGGTGGCGGATGCGCTCGACGCCCCGCTCGGCCTGCCGACGCTGGCCGCGGTGCACGAGGAGCTCGACCAGATCGGCGGCTGGGACGGCGCCCGGGCCGGGGCGCCCGACGAGCCCGCGGGCGCGCCGCCGGCTGTCGGGGACGGCGCGGCAGTGCTGGCGACCTGGCACCTGCTGCTGGACGGCGGTCGGCTGCAGCGCGGCGAGCCGTTCCTCGCCGGCACCGCGAAGCGCTCGGTGGCCCGGCTCAGCGCGGCGACCGCCGCCGAGGTGGGCGTGGCCGACGGCGAGGCGGTCACCGTCGCCACCGACGCGGGAGCGGTGACGCTCCCGGTGCTGGTCACCGACATGCCGGACCGCGTGGTCTGGCTGCCGACCAACGCGCCCGACTGCGCCGTGCGGGGCACGCTGGCCGCCGGCGCGGGCGACGTGGTACGCCTGGCGCGGGCGACCGCGCCCGAGGACGAGGGGGTCACGGCGTGAGCCCGCTGATCGTCGCCGCCGCAGGCGACCCCGTGGTGGCCGACTTCAGCCACGACACCTGGTGGATGTGGCTGCTCAAGGCGGTCGCGATCGTGGTGTTCCTGCTCACCAGCGTCCTCATCGCGATCTGGTTCGAGCGCCGCGTCGTGGCGCGCATGCAGCTGCGGCCCGGGCCCAACGTCCACGGGCCGTTCGGCCTGTTCCAGTCGCTCGCGGACGCGATGAAGCTGCTGTTCAAGGAGGACATCACCGTCCACGCGGCGGACAAGATCGTCTACCTGCTGGCGCCGATGATCTCGGTGTTCTGCGCGCTGCTGACGTACGCCGTCATCCCGATGGGCCCGCAGGTGTCGATCTTCGGGGTCTCGACGCCGCTGCAGCTGACCGACTTCCCGGTGGCGGTGCTCTACATCCTGGCGTGCACCTCCGTGGGCGTGTACGGGTTCGTGCTCGGTGGCTGGTCCTCCGGGTCGACGTACCCGCTGCTCGGGTCGGTGCGGTCCACGGCGCAGGTGATCAGCTACGAGCTGGCGATGGGCCTGTCCCTGGTGAGCGTGTTCGTGCTCGCCGGGTCGATGTCCACCAGCCAGATCGTCGACTCCCAGACCCAGTACTGGTGGTTCCTGCCGCTGCTGCCGGCGTTCGTCATCTACGTCATCTCGATGGTCGGCGAGACCAACCGCCTGCCGTTCGACCTGCCGGAGGCCGAGGGCGAGCTGGTGGGCGGTTACGCCACCGAGTACTCCTCGATGAAGTTCGCGTGGTTCTTCCTCGCGGAGTACATCAACATGCTCAACGTGTCGGCGGTGGCCACGACGCTGTTCCTCGGCGGGTGGCGCGCCCCCTGGCCCATCAGCGCGATCAACGGCGGCATGTTCAACACCGGCTGGTGGCCGCTGCTGTGGTTCGTCGCCAAGGTGTGGCTGATCATGTTCTTCTTCGTCTGGGTGCGCGGCACCCTGCTGCGCTTCCGCTACGACCAGTTCATGAAGCTCGGCTGGAAGGTGCTGATCCCGGCCGCGCTCGTCTGGCTCGTCGCGGTGTCGGTGGTGCAGGGCGTCCGGCAGTTCGGCCACGTCGAGCTGCGCACCCTGCTGTGGGTGCTGGGGGCGCTCGTCGTCGTCGCGCTCGGGGTGTCCTTCCTGGTGCCCGAGAAGAAGCCGGGGCCCGGCGCGCGCACGTCCGGCCCCCAGGTGATCGACCCGTTCTCGGACGGGTTCCCGGTGCCCCCGCTGCCCGGCCAGACGCTTCCGCCCTCGCCCCGTGCGGCCCGCAGGGTGGCGCAGGCTCCGATCGACGACGAGCCGGTGGCCCTCACCGCCGGCGGCGAGACCACCGAGGAGGTGCCGCGTGGCTGACCAGCCGAAGAAGAAGCCGGCCGCCAGGCCGAGCCGGCCCGGCGCGGGCGTGGCCAAGAAGCCGACGGCTCAGGCCCCGACGACCCGCACCGGCGGCGAGGTGGACCGTCCGGCGTTCACGTCCCGGATGCCCAAGCAGAGCGTCCTGGCCGAGCTGCTGGCGCCCGCGGCAGGGTTCGGCGTGACGCTGTCGAACTTCTTCTCCGCGACGGTCACCGAGGAGTACCCCACCGAGAAGGTGCCGCCGAAGCCGCGTTTCCACGGCCGGCACCAGCTCAACCGGTACGCCGACGGCCTGGAGAAGTGCATCGGCTGCGAGCTGTGCGCCTGGGCGTGCCCGGCGGACGCGATCTACGTCGAGGCCGCGGACAACACCCCGGAGGCACAGTTCTCCCCGGGGGAGCGCTACGGCCGCGTCTACCAGATCAACTACCTGCGCTGCATCCTCTGCGGACTGTGCATCGAGGCGTGCCCCACGCGCGCCCTGACGATGACGAACGACTTCGAGCTGGCCGGCCCCACGCGCGCCGGCCTGATCTGGGAGAAGGACGACCTGCTGACCCCGCTGCAGGACGGCATGCTCGCCGCACCGCACCCGATGGTGGAGGGCACCACGGACGACGACTACTACCGCGGCCAGGTCACCGGCCCCACCGGCGCCCAGCGCGAGTGGGTGAGCGAGCACCGGCCCGACGACCCGTCGCTGCCGGCCAACGCGGGCAAGGAACCGGCGCCGGTGGGCGCCACCCGCAGGGCGCAGCAGGACATCACGGCCCGCGCGGACAAGCAGGGGCGGCGGTTCCTGTGAGCCTCTTCCTGCTGCCTGCGAGCCTCAACGACGCCGGCCTGACCACCACGGGCGAGGCGGTGCTGTTCTGGACGCTCGGCCCGGTGATGGTGATCGCGGCGCTCGGGCTGCTGTTCGCCAAGAAGGCGGTGCACGCCGCCATGTCGGTGGTCGTCGTCATGGTGGGCCTGGCGTTCTTCTACGTCGCCCAGGACGCGCCCTTCCTCGGCGTGGTCCAGGTGGTGGTCTACACCGGCGCGGTGATGATGCTGTTCCTCTTCGTCCTCATGCTGGTGGGCGTCGACGTGTCGGACTCGCTCGTCGAGACCCTGCGCGGCCAGCGCGCGCTCGCGCTGCTCGGCGGGCTGGGGCTGCTCGTCGTGCTGCTCGGCGTGGTCGGGAAGGCGAGCTTCGGCACGCCGGCCGGGCTGGTGGCCGCGAACGCGGACTCCAACCCGGCGGCGCTCGCGCGGATCGTGTTCGGCCAGTACGCCTTCGCGTTCGAGGTGGTGGGCGCGCTGCTCATCACCGCCGCGGTGGGCGCCCTCGCCCTGACGCACCGGCGCCGGCTGACCCCGCGCGCGACGCAGCGGCAGCGCGCCGAGGCGCGCATCAAGGCCGGCGGCCAGCTGAGCGGCATGCCCGCCCCGGGCGTGTACGCCCGTCACAACGCGATGGACGTGCCGGCGCTCGGCGCGGACGGCCGTCCGTTGGAGCAGTCGGTGTCGCGCGTGCTGCGGGTGCGCGGCCAGGAGGCGGACGCAGCCGAGTACGCCGCGCGGATCGACCGCGTGCTGGCCGGCGGCTGGGCGAACGCCCCGGGGCCGAAGTCCCCGGCGCTGGAGTCCCCGCCGCCGGAGTCCACGCAGGACCGCGGCACGCCCCAGGGCTCCGCGGACGCGGCGGCGGCGAAGGCGGAGGTCGAGCGATGAGCCTGACGAACTACGTGGTGCTCGCGACGATCCTCTTCGCGATCGGCGCCACGACGGTGCTGTCGCGGCGCAACGCGATCATCGTGTTCATGGGCGTCGAGCTGATGCTCAACGCCACCAACCTCGCCCTGGTGACGTTCAGCCGCATGCACGGCAACCTCACCGGCCAGGTCATGGCGTTCTTCGTCATGGTGGTGGCGGCGGCCGAGGTGGTGGTCGGGCTCGCGATCATCATCGCCATCTTCCGGACCAGGCGATCGGCGTCCGTCGACGACGTCAACCTGCTGAAGAGCTGAGGGGCGGATGCACACCCTGACCACCACCGCTGCGGCCTGGAGCGGCGCCGGCGCCGCCGTCTGGCTCGTCGCGATCCCGCTGCTGTCCGCCGCGGTGCTGCTGCTGGCCGGCCGGCGCTCCGACCGCTGGGGCCACTGGCTCGGCGTGCTGGCGCCCGCCGCCGCGTTCGTCATCGGCGCGCTGCTCTTCGTCCGGATGCTCGGCGTCCCCGGCGAGGACCGGCCGGTGGACGTCTCGCTCGGCACCTGGATCGACACCGGGACGCTGCACCTGGCGGCGGGGCTGCGCGTCGACCCGCTGTCGCTGACGTTCGTCCTGCTGGTGACGTTCGTCGGGACGCTGATCCACGTCTACTCCGTGGCCTACATGGAGCACGACGAGGACCGCCGCCGGTTCTTCGCCTACCTCAACCTGTTCGTCGCCGCGATGCTGCTGCTGGTGCTGGCGGACTCCTACCTGCTGCTGTTCGTCGGCTGGGAGGGCGTCGGCCTGGCGTCCTACCTGTTGATCGGCTTCTGGAACTACCGCACCGAGTACGCGGTCGCCGCGAAGAAGGCGTTCGTGGCCAACCGGGTCGGGGACATCGGGCTGATCATCGCGATGGGCTTGATGTTCTCCCGCTTCGGCGCGCTGGACTTCACCACGGTGCACCAGGGCGCGGCCTCCGGTGCCGCCGGCACCGGGTCGCTCACCGCGATCGGCCTGATGCTGCTGCTCGCCGCGTGCGGCAAGTCGGCACAGTTCCCGCTGCAGAGCTGGCTGGGCGACGCGATGGCCGGCCCCACCCCGGTGTCCGCGCTGATCCACGCGGCGACGATGGTCACGGCGGGCGTCTACCTCGTGGTGCGGTCCACCGCGATCTTCGACGCCGCACCGACCGCCCGGCTGCTCGTCACGATCGTCGGCGGCATCAGCCTGCTGTTCGGTGCGATCGTCGGCTGCGCCAAGGACGACATCAAGAAGGCGCTCGCCGCCTCGACGATGTCGCAGATCGGCTACATGATGCTGGCCGCCGGGCTGGGCCCGATCGGCTACGCGTTCGCGATCATGCACCTGGTGACGCACGGCTTCTTCAAGGCCGGCCTGTTCCTCGGCGCCGGCTCGGTGATGCACGCGATGGACGACCAGACGGACATGCGCGCCTTCGGCGGGCTGAGCCGGTCGATGCGCGTCACGTACTTCACGATGATGGCCGGCTGGCTCGCGATCCTCGGGATCGTGCCGTTCTCCGGCTTCTGGTCCAAGGACCCGATCATCGAGGCGGCGTTCGTCCCGCAGGACGGCCAGGCGTGGCGCGGGTGGGTGTTCGGCATGGTGGCCCTGGTGGGGGCCGGGATCACCGCCTTCTACATGTCGCGGCTGTTCTTCATGACCTTCGAGGGCTCCAAGCGCTGGACCCCGAAGGCCGACGGGTCGGCACAGCACCCGCACGAGGCCCCCGCCCTGATGACCTGGCCGATGATCCTGCTGGCCGCCGGGTCCGTGGGCCTCGGCGCCTTCCTGGCCCTGGGCGACCGGTTCCCGCGCTGGCTCGAGCCGTCGACCGGCCCGGTGGAGGAGGGCCACCCCGTGGTCCCGGCGGCGCTCCTCGTCGCGCTGACGCTCGTCGTCGTCGTGCTCGGTGCCGTGCTCGCGTGGCGGCGCTACGCGGTGGCGACGGTCCCGGCGCTCGCGCCGGCCGGCACGGCGCTGACACGCGCCGCGCGCAAGGACCTCTACCAGGACGTGGTCAACGACGCCGTCCTCGTCGTCCCCGGTCGGATGCTCACCCGCTCGCTCGTCTACGGCGACCGGGCCGTGGTGGACGGCACCGTGTCCGGCGTCGCGAAGGCGACCGTCGCGCTCGGCGACACGGCCCGCAAGGTCCAGACCGGCTACGTCCGTTCCTACGCCGCGACGATGACCGTCGGGCTCGTCGTGCTCGCCGTCATCGTCCTGGCCCTGGGCGCCTGAGGAGAACCGCACCGATGTCCTCGTTCCCCTGGCTCACCACGCTGATCCTCCTGCCCCTCGCCGGGGCGGTGGTGCTGTGGGCCCAGCCCCGACGCCCGCGCGAGGTGGCGCTGGCGTTCTCCCTGGCGTCGCTCGCCGTCACCGGCCTGACGGTCGCCGCCTTCGACACCGGCGCCGCCGCCTCGGTCCAGCTCGCGGAGACGCACCGGTGGATCCCGCAGCTCGGGGTCTCGTACGCGCTCGGCGTCAACGGCGTCGGCCTGGTGCTCCTCGCGATGTCCGCGGTGCTGGTGCCGGTGGTCGTGCTCGCCGCCTGGCGGGAGCAGGGCAGCGCGACCGTCGCGACCGACCGGCTGCGGCACTACCTGGCGCTGGTGCTGCTGCTGCAGGCATTCGTCGTCGCGGTGTTCGCGGCGCGCGACCTGTTCCTCTTCTACCTCGTGTTCGAGGCGATGCTGATCCCGGTCTACTTCATGATCGGCGGCTACGGCGGACCCCGGCGGCGCTACGCCGCGGTGAAGTTCCTGCTGTACTCCCTCGCCGGCGGCCTGATCATGCTGGTGGGCGTCATCGTGCTGTACCTCGAGGGACCGCGCGGGCCGCAAGGCTTCCTCATCGACAACCTCACCGGGCTGAGCCTGGACCCCACGCGTGAGCGGCTGCTGTTCCTGTCGCTGTTCATCGCGTTCGCGATCAAGGCGCCGATGTTCCCCCTGCACACGTGGCTGCCGGACGCGGCCGAACAGGCGCCGGCCGGCACCTCCACGCTGCTGGTGGGCGTGCTGGACAAGGTGGGCACCTTCGGCATGCTGACGCTCTGCCTGCCGCTGTTCCCCGACGCCGCGCGCTGGGCGGCTCCGGTGGTGATCCCGCTCGCGGTGGTGTCGATCCTCTACGGCGCGCTGCTGGCGATCGGCCAGCAGGACATGTACCGCCTGGTCGCCTACATGTCGGTGTCCCACTTCGGGTTCATCGTGCTGGGGATCTTCGCGTTCACGTCCACGTCGGTCGCGGGCTCGTCGTTCTACATGGTCAACCACGGGTTCTCCACCGGTGCGCTGTTCCTGCTGGTCGGGTTCCTGGGCGCGCGACGCGGTTCGGTGCGGATCGACGCGTTCGGCGGCCTGCAGCGCGTGGTCCCGATCCTGGCCGGCCTGTTCCTCGTCGTCGGCCTGTCGGCGCTGGCACTGCCCGGGCTGTCGCCGTTCGTCAGCGAGTTCCTGGTGCTCGTCGGCTCGTTCGCCACGCAGCCCGCCGCCGCCGTCGTCGCGACCACGGCCGTGGTGCTCGCCGCGATCTACATCCTGTGGCTCTACCAGCGGACCTTCACCGGACCGGTGGCGCCCGAGGTGACGGCGCTGCCCGACGTCGACGCCCGTGAGCGCTGGGTGATCGGGCCGCTGGTCGCCATCATGCTGGTGCTCGGCTTCGTGCCCGGGCCCGCACTGGACCTGGTGCGCCCGCCGGCGCAGGTCACCATCGATCAGGTGGGCGCCACCGATGCGCCCGCCGTCGCCGAGGGGAGCGCGCAGTGATCGCCGCCTTCACCGCGCCGCACGTCGCGTGGACCGCCATCGCCCCGGTGGTGATCGTGCTCGGTGCGGCCGTGCTCGGGGTGCTCGTCGAGGCCTTCGTGCCTGCGCGCGTGCGCCGTACCACCCAGGTGGCGCTCTCGATCGCCGCGACCGTCGGCGCGCTGCTCGCCGTCGCGCTGCTCTGGTCGGGCGTCGCGACGAGCGGTGGCACCTCGGTGCTGGGCGGCTCGGTGCTGGTGGACGGCCCGACGTTGGTCGCGTGGCTGCTCCTCACCCTGCTCGGCCTGCTCTCGGTGCTGCTGGTGGCCGACCGCACGCCCGGCGGCGAGGACGCGTTCGCCCCGTCCGTCGCCGCCGTGCCGGGGTCCGCGTACGAGGAGCAGGCCCGCGCGGCCGGCGTGCAGCAGACCGAGGCGTACCCGCTGGTGCTGTTCGCGCTGGGCGGCATGATGGTGTTCCCGGCGGCCGGCGACCTGCTGACGCTCTTCGTCGCGCTCGAGGTGTTGTCGCTGCCGCTCTACCTGCTGTCCGGCATGGGCCGCCGGCGCCGCCTGCTGTCGCAGGAGGCGTCGATGAAGTACTTCCTGCTCGGCGCGTTCGCTTCGGCGCTGTTCGCCTTCGGGATCGCGCTGCTGTTCGGCTACTCGGGCTCGCTGCGCTACAGCGACATCGGCACGGCGACGGCCACCCCCGGTGGCCTCGACGCTCTGCTGGTCGCGGGGCTGCTGCTGCTCCTGGTCGGCTTCTTCTTCAAGATCGGTGCGGTGCCGTTCCACCTGTGGACGCCCGACGTGTACCAGGGGGCCCCCACCCCGATCACGGCGTTCATGGCGGCCTGCACCAAGGTCGCGGCCTTCGGGGCGCTGCTGCGGGTGGTCTACGCGGTGTTCCCGGGCATGCAGTGGGACGTCCAGGTGGTGCTGTGGATCGTCGCCATCGCGACGATGCTCGTCGGCACCGTCGCCGGACTGGTGCAGAACGACGTCAAGCGCCTCCTGGCGTACTCGTCGATCGCGCACGCCGGGTTCGTGCTCACGGGCATCGTCGCGCTCGACCAGCGGGGCATCGGCGCGGTGCTGATCTACCTGCTCGCGTACGGCGCCGCGACGGTCGGCGCCTTCGGCGTGGTCTCGCTGGTGCGCGAGCGGTCGGCGGACGGTTCCGTGGTGGGCGAGGCGACCGCGCTGTGGCAGTGGGCAGGCCTGGGCCGCAAGAGCCCGTTGCTGGCCCTGACGTTCACCCTGTTCCTGCTGTCCTTCGCGGGCATCCCGTTGACGGCGGGCTTCATCGGGAAGTTCGCGGTGTTCTCCGCCGCGGTGTCGGGCGGGGCGTGGCCGCTGGCGCTGATCGGCGTGCTCGCGTCCGCGGCGGCCGTCTTCTTCTACGTCCGGATCATCGTGCTGATGTACTTCACGCCCGGCAGGGGCGAGCCGTCCGGCGAGCTGTCCGACGAGCTGTCCGACGAGGAGGCACTGCCGGCCGGTGACGGGTACGCGGGGTCCGGCGCCGAAGGGGCCGTAGCGGTCGCCGTCGCGGAGCGGACCACCTCCACCGTCGCGGTGCGGACCGCCGGTTTCACCGCGGTGGCGGTCGGGATCTGTGCCGTGCTGACCGTCGTCGTCGGCGTGTTCCCGGGGCCGGTGCTCGACCTGTTCGACGCCGTCGCGAAGTTCCTCCCCTGAGCGTCCGGCGCCGGTTCGGATAGGTTCTCCCCGTGACACCCCCCGCCGCCTTCGCCCTGCGCGACGAGGCGCTCGCCGCCCGCCTCTCCCAGCGGCTGGCGGTCGTCGAGGACACGTTGCGCGACGTCGTCGCGACGTCGGACGGGCTGATCGAGTCGGCCAGCCGGCACCTGGTCGACGCGGGCGGCAAGCGGCTGCGGCCCCTCCTGACGCTGCTGACCGCCGAGCTGGGGCCGGATCCGGCGAGCCCCGGCGTGACGGACGCGGCAGCGGTGGTGGAGCTGACGCACCTGGCCTCGCTGTACCACGACGACGTGATGGACGACGCGCCGGTGCGGCGCGGCGCGCCCGCCGTGCACGAGCTGTGGGGCAACTCGGTGGCGATCCTGGCCGGCGACCTGCTGTTCGCCAAGGCGTCGAAGCTCGCCGCCGGGCTGGGCGACGAGGTGCTGATCCTCCAGGCGGACACGTTCGTCCGGCTGTGCACCGGCCAGCTCCACGAGACGATCGGGCCGCGCGGCGGCGACCCGGTGGCGCACTACCTGTCCGTGCTCGCCGACAAGACCGCCGCCCTCATCGCCACCTCCGCGCGCTTCGGCGCGATGCTGGCGGGTGCGCCGCCGGCGGTGGTGCGGACCGTCGGCGACTTCGGGGAGAAGATCGGCGTCGCGTTCCAGCTGGCCGACGACGTGATCGACCTGACCTCGGACGGCTCGCTGACGGGCAAGACGCCCGGTACGGACCTGCGCGAGGGCGTGCCGACGATGCCCGTGCTGCTGCTGCGGGAACGCGTCGCGGACCCGGGGGCCGGCGACGCCGACCGCGCGCTGCTCGCACTGCTCGACGGCGACCTGTCGTCGGACGAAGCGCTGGCGCAGGCGGTGGCTGCGCTGCGCGTGCACCCGGTGGTCGAGGAGACGCGGGTGCTCGCCGCGGCACACGCGCGCGACGCCGTCGGCGAGCTGGACGCGCTGCCCGCCGGTCCGGTGCGCGACGCGTTGATCGACTTCTCCGACGCGCTGGTGGACCGGTCGGCGTGACGGCGGCACGGCCGCGGGTCGCAGCCGTGACGGGCGGCCCTGGTCGCTCGTAGCGCCGGCGGGACGCGGGTCAGTCGGGGGGCGTCGGCGCCCGCATCAGACGGTCGACGCCGTCGAGGATGCGCGCCAGCCCCCAGTCGAAGTCGCCGACGGTGATGGTGCCGGGCTCGAACGCGTGGGCGGCCACGGCCTGCGCCAGGTGGGGGAACCGGCCCTGCGCAGTCAGGGACCCCATGAGCGCACCGAACTGGCCGGCGACCTGTGCCAGGTCGACGTGCAGCGCCGTCGTCGCGGTGCGCAGCTCCTCGTCGTACCGCGCCATCCAGAGCAGGTAGCCGTTGAGCAGCATGAGGACCGACACCTTGTCCGGCTCCGACAGGGCCGTGCCGGCGAGGACGGCCAGCCCGCGCTCGAGGGCCACCACCTGGCTCGGCGTTCCGGCGCGCTCGACGAACCGGATGCGCTCCAGCCAGGGGTGGGCCGCGTACGTGACGCGCTGCTCGTGGCACCACGCCTCCAGGGCGGGCCGCCACCCGGCCGAGAGGTCCGGCAGCCCCGCTGCCTGCGGCTCGCGCCACACCGAGTCGTGCATGAGCAGCAGCAGCTCGTCCTTGCCGGCGACGTGGCGGTAGAGGGACATCGTCCCGGCGCCGAGCCGCTCGGCGACGCGCGCCATGGACACGGCGTCGAGGCCTTCGGCGTCGGCCAGCTCGACCGCGGCCCGGACTATCCGCGGCACGGACAGCGCCTCCCGCGCCGTCCGCTGCTGCGCCGGCTCCCACAGCCGGCCGACGCCCGACGAAAGTCCCGCATTCCGTTCCGCCATGCGTATACCGTACTCGATGCGTAGCCCGTACGCGTAGCGTACATGGCACGCACGAGACGAAGGGCGTGGAGCGATGGACTGGGCGATCGAGGCGACCGGCCTCGGCAAGAGGTTCGGTGCGGTGTCTGCCCTGAACGGGCTGGACCTGCGGGTGCGCGCCGGGGAGGTGCACGGTCTCCTGGGGCCCAACGGCGCGGGCAAGACGACCACCATCCGGGTGCTGCTCGGCCTGCTGCGTGCCGACGCGGGGCGCAGCAGGCTGCTCGGCGGCGACCCCTGGCGCGACGCCGTCGCGCTGCACCGGCGCCTGGCCTACGTGCCGGGCGACGTGCACCTGTGGCCCACGCTCACCGGTGGCGAGGTGATCGACCTCATGGGCCGTCTGCGCGGCCGCACCGTGACGGCCCGGCGCGACGAGCTCGTCGAGCGCTTCGCCCTCGACCCGTCGAAGCACTGCCGGACGTACTCCAAGGGCAACCGGCAGAAGGTGGCCCTGGTCGCCGCGCTCGCGGCGGACGTCGAGCTCTACCTGCTCGACGAGCCTTCGTCGGGCCTGGACCCGCTCATGGCCGGGGTGTTCGTCGACGTGGTGCGCGAGCGGCGGGACGCCGGTAGCGCCGTGCTGCTGTCCAGCCACGTCCTGGCCGAGGTGGAGGCGCTCGCCGACCGGCTGACCATCGTCCGCTCGGGGCGGGCGGTCCAGACGGGCACGTTCGACGAGCTGCGCCATCTCACGCGCACGCGTGTCGAGGTGCGCACCGAGCGTCCGCTCGAGGACGTCGCCACGTGGCCGGGCGTCCACGGCGTGTCGCGCGACCGCGACGCCGTGCGGTTCGGCGTCGACGCCGAGCGGCTCGGCGGCGTGCTGCGGCAGCTGACCGATCACGGCGTGCGGTCGTTGACCAGCGCACCTCCGACGCTCGAGGAGATGTTCTTCTCCCACTACGGCGAGGTGGCCGCCGATGCCGTGCCGGCGGGTGCGCGATGAGCGGGCTGGCGGGACTCGGCCCGACGCTGCGGCTCGTCGTGCGCCGCGAACGCGTGGCCCTCGCCGCGTGGTCGGCGGTGCTCGCCGGCATGGCGGCGATGTTCACGCGGATGTCCGTCCAGGCGCTCACGACGCCCGAGGAGGCCCAGCGCCAGTCGGAGTTCATCTCCGGCAGCCCCGCGCTGCGGATGTTCGGACCGACGTTCGGCACCAGCGTCGGCGGCTACGCCGTCGCGCGCGCGTTGCTGACGCTCGCGGTGCTGGCCGCGCTCGCCTGCGCGTTCACGGTGGTGCGCACCACCCGGCGGGACGAGGACGACGGGCGGGCCGAGCTCGTCGGCTCCGCAGCGGTGGGACGGCAGGCACGGCTCGCCGCCTCGCTCATCGTGGTCGCCGTGTTCGCCGGGCTCGCCGGTGCGCTCGCCGGTCTGGCGATGGCCGCGCAGGGGGTGCCGCTCGCCGGAGCCCTGTTCACCGGCGCGGCCATCGGGTCGGTCGGGCTGACCTTCGGGGGGATCGGGGCGCTCGCCGCACAGCTGGCGTCGACGGCGCGCGGTGCGAACGGGATGGCGGGTGTGGCGCTCGGTGGTGCCTTCCTGGCCGCGGGCGCCGGCAACATGGCGGGCGACGTCCGCGCCGTGTTGGTCGCCGCCTGGCCGGTCTGGCTGTCGCCGCTCGGGTGGGCCCAGCAGGTGCGTGCGTTCGAGGATCAGCGGGCCTGGCCCCTGGCGCTCGGCATCGCCGCGTTCGTGGCCCTGGCCGCGCTGGCCTGGGTGGTGGCCGCCCGACGAGACTTCGGCCTCGGCGTGCTCCCGGAGCGGCGCGGCGCGAGGGTCGCCCCGCGGTGGCTCGCCGGCCCGTTCTCGCTCGTCTGGCGCGTCGAGCACACCGAGGCGGTCGCGTGGTTGCTCGCGATGCTCGGCTGCGGGCTGGCGTTCGGGTCGCTCGCCGCCGGCGGGCTGGAGATGGAGGCCGGCGCCGCGGACTGGTACGCGCAGGTGTCGGGGACCACGGACGTGGTCCCGGCGTTCCGCACGGCGATGGTGCAGATGGCGGCGCTGGCAGCCGCCGTCCACGCCGTGGTGACGGTGCTGCGAGGGCGGTCGGACGAGGTCACCGGCCGCACCGAGGCCCTGCACGCCGCCACGGTGACGCGGCTGCGGTGGGCGGCGGTCCACGGGGCGCACGCCGCCATCGGCGCGGCGGCCGTGCTGGCGGCGTTCGGCCTCGGCCTGGCGCTGGCCGGGGGCGGCGCGGCGGCGGACCGCTCCGCCGCGGTGGGCACGCTCGTCGGTGCCGCACTGGCGCAGCTGCCCGCCGTGCTCGCGGTGGCGGGCGTCGGGGCGCTGGCGGCCGGGCTGCTGCCGCGCTGGGCGCCGGTGGTGGCATGGCCGGTGCTGGGGCTGTGCGTGCTGCTGGGGCCGACGTTCGGTGCCGGCCTCGGGGTGCCGGACTGGGTGCGGGACCTGTCGCCGTTCAGCCAGGCGCCGGCGGCACCCGCGGCTCCCGTCGTGGCCGGCCCGCTGGTCGGGCTTGCGGCGGTGGCGCTCGTGCTCGCCGTGGCCGGGGCCCTGGCAGCGTCCCGCCGTGACCTGCGGTTGCCTGCCTGAGCCGGCCGGTCGCATCCCTGTCGGGCGCCTGCGGTCGCGCCGCCCGGCAGGGATCGCGCGGCCCGGTGCGGTCCGCATCCCGCGTTCGTCAGGCATCCTTGTGCGGTGCTCGACGACTTCGACGAGGTGCTGGCGCGCGCCCGCACCGGCGCCGCCGAGGCCTTCGCGCTGCTGTACCACGACCTGGCACGGCCGGTTGCCGCGTACATCCGTTCCCATGGCGTGCCGGACGTCGAGGACGTCTCCAGCGAGGTGTTCCTCGCGACGTTCACCGGCCTCGAGCGGTTCACCGGGGACCAGGCCGGGTTCCGGTCCTGGGTGTTCACCATCGCGCACCGCCGGGTGATGGACCACTGGCGGCGCGTGGCCCGCGAGGTGCCGACCACGGCGTACGAGCCGGTGGAGGACGACCGGACGGTCGCGTCCGCCGAGTCCGGGGCTTTGGAGGTGCTGGGGACTCAGACCGTCGTCGAGCTGCTGGGCCGGCTGACGCAGGAGCAGCGCGAGGTGCTGACCTTGCGCGTGGTCGCCGACCTGACGGTGGAGCAGGTGGCCGCCGTGGTGGGTCGCAGCGAAGGCGCCGTCAAGGCGCTCCAACGACGCGGTCTGGCGACGCTGCGCCGTGAGATCGAGCGGAAGGTCGCACCCTTATGAGCCGCTCCGACGATGACGATGACGTGACCGCGGACCAGCAGCTGATCGCCGGGCGCGTGGCGCCGGGTGACGAGGCGCTGGCGCAGCTCCTCGCCGTGATGCGCGCCATGGCCGACGGCCCGGAGCCGCGACCGAGCGCCGCGCTCGAGGCCCTGATGACGCCCGCGCCGCGGCCGGCCCCGCAGCCGGCCCGCGCTCCCGCCGGCCGCGTCGCGTGGCGCCGTGCACTGCGCTGGGCCGCCGGGCTCGGCATCGCCGGCAAGGTGGCACTGGGCGCGGGCGTCGCCGTCGCCGCCACCACGGGCGTCGCCACCATCCCCGCCGTGCCGGACGCGGTCCAGCGGCCGGTCAACCACGCCCTGGTCCGGGTGGAGCGCTTCCTCGTCGGCGAATCGCCCGAGGTCGAGGTCCGGGAACCGGACGCCCCGCCGGCGCCGAGCACCGAACCCGGTGATGCGTCACCGGCGGCCGCCGACCCCGGCCGGTCCGCCGCGGTGCCGAAGGCGCCGGACGACAAGGACCGCGGGACGTCCACCGACGAGCCAGGTCAGGACGGCCCGGCGGGGGCGCCGGGGTCCGACGAGGACGCGAAGGGCACGCCGGACGGCCCCTCGACCCAGGGGTTGGACTCCCGCTCCACCACCGCGCCCACCTGGCACCGGACCCTGGTGCCCGGGTGGCCGGCCGTCGAGGACGGGTCGACCGAGGGCACGGACGGGCGTGAGCCCGCCGACCCGACGCCGAGCCCGTCCGAGACGAGCGCCACCGCGCAGCCCGACGAGGGCCAGGGGGGCGGGAACGGCACGGCCTCGGGCGGTTCCGAACCCCAGGAGTGATTGCAGGGTGAATCCCCGTACCCCTTGACGGTACGGGTGCGATGACGGGGTTGGTGGCGCGGATGCGCTGCCGGCCGGACGCCGCGACACGAGCGGCACCGACGCGAAGGAGAAGAGATGAGCACCACGACCGCAGCAGCAGTCCTGGCCAAGCTGGCCGCGCTGTCCACCGCGGGGAAGGCCTCGCTCGGCCTCGCCGTCGCCGTGGCAGCCGTCGGCGCCGCGACCGCCGTGCCGGCCATCGCGGACACGCCGGACGTGCCGCCGGCTCCGGAGCAGTCCAGCACGGCGCCCGCCACGAGCGACGGGGCGACGTTGGAGAGCCCCACGACGGACGAGGCGACCGACGAGGCGACCGACGACGCGACGGACGAGGACGCGACGGACGTCGACGCGGAGGACGCCCTGGCCGCGCCGACGGATCTGCCGAGCGCTGCGGCGTTCGGGCAGTCGGTGGCCGCGGACGCGCGCGACGGTGGTGTCGACGGGCAGGAGATCTCGGCACGCGCGCACGAGCGCAACGCGGAGCGCAAGCAGGCCGAGCCCACCGAGGCCGAGTCGACCGAGGCTGAGCCCACGGAGGCCGAGCCGACCGAGTCGGAGCCGACCACGGCCGAGCCGACCGAGGAGGCGTCCGACCAGGCATCGTCCGAGTCGCCGACCCTCCCGTAAGACCGGGTGGCGCCTGACGCCACCCGACGGACGCCGCCCGATGGACCCCCTGCCGCGGGCGGCGTCCTCGCGTCCGGGCCCGCCCGCCCTGGGCTCGTTCGTCGGCCGGGGACGCGGTCCCGGTGTCACTCGAAAGATTTCAGCCCTGGCCGTACCCCTGGGGCGGCGGGCCGCGATGTCGAGGGTGGCGAGGTGCCAAGACCTCGCCGCGCCTGCCGTCGCGGGGTGTCCCGTCGTCGACGGGGCGGTCGCTGTTCCTCTGGTGGGGCCCGTCCCTCCATGAGGTCGGGTGGCTGCGCGGTCACTCGAGGACGCCGCCCGGTGAACCCCCTGACACCGGGCGGCGTCCGCCGCGTTCACGCTCCGGCGATCTCCCGCGCCGCGCGCGCCTCGAGCACCGCGGTGCGCCGGTGCCACGTGCCGTCGACGACGAGCACGACGAGGGCGACCCACACCAGGGCGAACCCGGTCCACCGGGCGCCCGACATCTCCTCGTCCAGCACCGCCACACCGATGGCGAACTGCAGCACGGGCGTCAGGTACTGGATCAGTCCGACGACCGAGAGCGGTAGCCGCCGCGCCGCCGCCGAGAACAGCAGCAACGGGACCGCCGTCACCGGGCCCGCCGAGGCGAGCGCCGCCGCGTGCCAGCCGCCGGACGCGCCGAACGTCGACGTCCCCTGCCAGGCGAGCCACGCCCAGTACGCCGCCGCCAGCGGCGTCAGCAGCGCGGTCTCCGCCGCCAGCCCCGGCGCCGCCTCGACGTGGCGGCCCACCCGGGACTTGATCAGCGCGTAGAGCCCGAACGTCACCGCGAGGACCACCGCGATCCACGGCACCGTGCCATGCCCCAGCGCGATGACCAGCACCGCGACCGTGCCGAGCGCCAGGGCCGCCCACTGCACGGGCCGAAGCCGCTCGTGCAGGAACACCACCGCGAGCAGGACGGTGACCAGGGGGTTGATGAAGTACCCCAGCGAGGCGTCCACGACCTGGCCGGAGTTGACCCCGTAGACGTAGACCGTCCAGTTGACCGCGAGGAACACGGCGGCGACGCCCAGCAGCCCCAGCGTGCGAGGCTGTCGCCACAGTTGCGTGAACTGCCGCCACGAGCGCGCCACGACGAGCGTGAGGAGGCAGAACACCAGGGACCACACGACGCGGTGGGCGATGATCTCCACCGGCCCCGCGGGTTCCAGGAGCGGGAAGTACAGGGGGAACACGCCCCACAGCCCGTAGGCGGCGACGCCCGCGGTCAGGCCGGCCGAGGCTCGCGAGGCGGTGGGCACCGGTCGAGGTTAGGGCGCCGGACCGACGAGCGTGGTGGCCGTCCGCCCCTGGACGGGACGGCGACGCCGACCGCCCCTGGACGGGACGGCGACGCCGACCGCCCGGCCTAGACTTGCCGCAGCGTCATGTCACCGATCGGAAGGCCCGACCTCGTCGTGAGCAGCACCCTGCGTGTGGCCGTCGTGGGAGCCGGGCCGGCCGGCATCTACGCCTCGGACATCCTGGCCCGCAGCGGCGAGGACGTGGCGATCGACCTGATCGAGCGGCTGCCCGCCCCGTTCGGCCTGGTGCGGTACGGGGTGGCGCCGGACCACCCGCGGATCAAGCAGATCATCGTCGCGCTGCACAAGGTGCTGGGGCGCGGCGACATCCGCCTGCTGGCGGGGGTGGACTACGGCACCGACGTCACGCTGGACGAACTCCGCGAGCGCTACGACGCGGTGGTCTTCGCCACCGGGGCGATCCGCGACGCCGGCCTGGCCGTCCCGGGGATCGACCTCCAGGGCTCGTACGGCGCGGCGGACTTCGTCTCCTGGTACGACGGGCACCCCGACGTGCCCCGCACCTGGCCGCTCGAGGCGCGCGAGGTCGCGGTGCTCGGTGCGGGCAACGTGGCGCTCGACGTGTCGCGCATGCTGACCAAGCACGCCAAGGACCTGCTGCCCACCGACGTGCCGCCGAACGTCTACCAGGTGCTCGCGGCCAACCCGGTGACGGACGTCCACGTGTTCGCCCGGCGCGGCCCGGCTCAGGTGAAGTTCTCGCCGCTGGAGCTGCGCGAGCTGGGCCACGTGCCGGACGTGGACGTGGTGGTGTACCCGGAGGACTTCGACTTCGACGCCGGCTCCATGGCGGCGATCCACTCGTCCAACCAGACCAAGCAGGTGGTGACCACCCTCACCGACTGGACCCTCAAGGAGCCGGAGAACCTGCGGGCGTCACGGCGCATCCACCTGCACTTCCTCGCCCGACCGGTGGCGGTGCTCGGGGAGGGTGGTCGGGTGGTCGGGCTGCGGACGGAGCGCACCGCGCTGACCGGCGACGGGAACGTCGCGGGCACGGGCCAGACGCGCGACTGGCCGGTCCAGGCGGTCTACCGCGCCGTCGGCTACTTCGGCTCGCCGCTGCCGGGCCTGCCGTTCGACGAGGTCGCGGGGGTGATCCCCAACCGCGGGGGACGCGTCACGAGCCCCGACGGGAAGCCGCTGCCGGGCCTGTACACCACGGGCTGGATCAAGCGGGGGCCGGTCGGCCTGATCGGGCACACCAAGTCGGATGCGTCGGAGACGATCGCGCACCTGCGCGAGGACGCCGCCACGCTGCCGAAGGCGCCCGACCGCGAGCCCTCGTCCATCGACGAGCTGCTGGCGTCTCGCGGGGTGCGGCCGGTCGACTGGTCGGGTTGGTTGCGGCTGGACTCGCACGAGCGGGCGCTCGGTGAGGTCGAGGGCCGCGAGCGCGTCAAGGTGGTGCCGCGCGACGAGATGCTCGAGATCAGCCTGCGCCCCGCCCCCGCTCCCACGCCCACGGCCTGACCCACCCGTCCGCGCCGGTCGGTCTCGTCGAGCGCGCCCACATGTCAGCCGCCGCTGGCCGTGGACGGAGGGGGAACGCGGGACGCCCGGCACGCGTTGGACCTTGACAGGCGGGACGGGAGTCATGGGAGAGATGGGTCACCAGCACTTCAACGGAGTGAAGACGGCCGCGCTGTTCGGCGGCCTGTGGGCGCTGCTGCTCGGCATCGGCTGGCTGCTGGGGCAGGGCAGGCCGACGTACCTGTGGCTGTTCGCGGGCATCGCCCTGGTCTCCACGGCCTACGGCTACTGGAACAGCGACAAGATCGCGATCCGCGCCATGCACGCGCAGCCGGTCAGCGAGCTGGAGCAGCCGGTGATGTACCGGATCGTGCGGGAGCTGTCCACGTCCGCGCGCCAGCCGATGCCGCGGCTGTACGTCTCTCCGACGGCAGCGCCCAACGCGTTCGCCACCGGTCGCAACCCGCAGCACGCGGCGGTGTGCTGCACCGAGGGGATCCTCCAGCTGCTCGACGAGCGCGAGCTGCGCGGCGTGCTGGGCCACGAGCTGATGCACGTCTACAACCGCGACATCCTCACGTCGTCCGTCGCGGCGGCGGTCGCGGGCATCGTCACGTCCCTGGCGCAGCTCGCCCTGTTCTTCGGCGGCGGCGGTGACCGGCGCAACGCCAACCCGATCGCCGGGTTGCTGCTGGTGTTCCTCGCGCCGCTCGCGGCGACCATGATCCAGCTGGCGATCAGCCGCACGCGCGAGTTCGACGCCGACGAGGACGGCTCGCACCTGACGGGCGACCCGATGGCGCTCGCGTCGGCGCTGCGCAAGCTCGAGGTCGGCACGCAGGCGCGCCCGCTCCCGCCGGAGCAGCGGCTGGTCGACGTCTCGCACCTGATGATCGCCAACCCGTTCAGGGCGTCGGGCATGACGCGGCTGTTCGCGACGCACCCGCCGATGGCGGAGCGGATCGCCCGGCTGACGGCGATGGCCGGCGGTCCGTCGATCGGCGGCACGCGCCCGGCGGCGCCGCTGTACTGAAGGCGGCGCACCCGCCCGGGGCCCCCGCCGCTCCCGTGACTTCTGCCAGGTTGCGGCAGTGATTCACGACCGGAACCTGGCAGAAGTCGGGGTGGGGCCGCTCGCGCCGGCCGGGTGTCGGCGCGAGGCTGGGCGCATGGACCAGAAGGAAGCGCTGCACCACTACCTCCGGCAGTCGCGCGACGACCTGGCGGGCAAGCTCGACGGGCTGTCCGACTACGACGCGCGACGTCCCCTCACCCCCACCGGCACCAACCTGCTGGGCCTCGTCAAGCACGTCGGCTACACGCAGCTCGGCTACTTCACCTCGGTGTTCGGGCGCCCGGGGGACCGGCCGTTCCCGGGCGAGGGCACCGGCGAGGAGCTCAACGCCGACATGTGGGCGCGGGCCGACGAGACGCGCGAGGACGTCCTCGAGCTCTACCGCTACTCGGCGGCGCGGGCCGACGAGACCATCGCGGCGCTGCCGCTGGACGCCCCGGGCCACGTGCCCTGGTGGCGCCCCGAGAACCGGGAGGTCACGCTCCAGCGGATCCTGGTGCACATGACC
>Ga0255338_1002225_pt1 | contig 29817 bp, 22 predicted proteins | sample MeOH1_35cm_T4_19_FD_203715 | JGI IMG/M metagenome (GOLD analysis project Ga0255338, IMG submission 203715) | Sandy soil microbial communities from University of British Columbia, Vancouver, Canada - MeOH1_35cm_T4_195 | ecosystem: Engineered > Artificial ecosystem > Sand microcosm > Unclassified ... | reverse complement strand
ACATCATTGTTCGCAACCGCGCTGCTATTGGTAGCTTGTTTGTTGGCGGCGATGAGACAGTTCATCACAATCTTACTGTTGATAACGATTTACTCGTTAAAGGCAATGAGATTATTAACGGTACACTTACCGTACGCGGCGCAACCATTTTCACTGGTACCAGTACCACAATTTCTGGTGACCTGAAAGTTTTACGCAATATCAAACTCCGTGATGCAAACGCAGCAGGAACTGTTGGCGTCTTACAACTTGGCGTTGACCCAATTTATGAATTCAATATGGGCACCAGCAACTTCTTTGCCGGTGACTACACTTCAGGCATGCCTTCAACTATTACAACCGGTTCACATAACATTGCTATCGGTACTCGTGCGAATATCGGCTTAACAACGGGAAATAACTCGGTTGCAATCGGTACGAACGCCCAAGCAACGGGTGGCATTGAAGCCAGTGGCCTCTCCTGTAATATAGCAATTGGCCAAGGCGCACAATCTTCAGCTGATTTTGGCGCTGTTGCGATTGGCTTGACTGCAAATGCTTCTGGCAGAGCAACCACTGCTCTCGGTTACAACGCCAATGCTTCTGCGATAGGCGCCTCAGCCATCGGTGAAGCGTCATCATGCAGTGGTGCATTTGCTTCAGCCCTTGGCGCTGGCGCAATCGCAGGTGGAACTTCAAGTGTCGCTTGTGGTGTTAGTTCTACAGCATCTGGCGTAAGCTCAGTCGCTGTCGGTGATGGAACCATCGCATCCGGAATAAATTCTATCGCAATAGGCACAGGAACATCGTCTTCTACAAATGGTATCGCTATTGGCGAAGGAGTAACAGTACTCGGTGATAATGGAATTGCACTTGGAACATCTGCAACTGCAACAGGAAACACAAGTTCTATTGCAATTGGTAATGGCGCTCAGGCGTTATTCCCAAGCGCTATTTCAATTGGTACTGGCGTTATCTCAACAACCACAGGAACCTTCATTGGTAATATCTTTGGTGCTGCGACAAATGCAAGCGCTCTTCCTGTCTTCTGTGATAACTCTAACCAACTGGGAACACAGCAATCAAGTAGACGCTTCAAAGAAAACTTCCGCAATCTCGATGCTCATTCAGCTCAAATCTACAACTTGAACCCTCTGAAGTTTGACTATAAAGCATCAAATGGCGGCGCGAAAGATCAATTTGGTCTTATTGCTGAAGAAGTTGCACAACACATTCCAGAAATTGTTGTTCACGACAAAGATGGTGAAATTTACTCAGTTCAATATCATGTTCTTCCAACATTGCTGTTGAATGAAATGAAAAATCAGAAGAAAGAGCTTGATGCTCACCAGGGTCTTATCAATAATTTACTCGCAGAAATTGCGATTCTGAAAACAGCATTACAAAAAGCTCATTAAACACGGACTTCATCAACTCCGGGAGGCGAGGAAGAGAAATCTTCTTCGCCTTTCTTTTTTTATAAAAGTCTTGACGAAACTTAGGTAGCCATACTAACTTCATCACGAATCTTTAATTACCCCAAAAAAAGGAAAGAACGGATGAAGTTCAAATACAAATCATGCTTTCTCGTGCTTGCGCTTTTGGCAACCACGGCGATAGCACGGGCAGCAGCAGAACGCCAATCAATAACGCTGCAACAAGACGAGATTGCAGAAATCATGTCTGCACAAGAAACCTACGCCTACTTTGGCCCTGCCATGTGTTCACTCATCTCTGATTTACCAGCACTAACAAAGATGGCACGCGTTTCTGGCATGGATGCACGCCATCTTGATGCACTGTGCGAACTTGTCTCCCAAGGCTACACAACTGCACCTACTTCTATGGTAAAAGCTGCAGTTGAAGAAGCTGCTGCATGCGTTGCTGCGTGCAAAGCAGAACTTTCTGCACAAGAAGTAGAACGTATTGCCGATGCACTTGAGCAGTATGATCATGCACTACAATCTGGCGCTGCTGATCTTGTCATCGCCGACGAATCGGACGATGCAGAAACTGCAACCCGTGGTACCAAGAAATTTGATAACATCATTGTTCGCAACCGCGCTGCTATTGGTAGCTTGTTTGTTGGCGGCGATGAGACAGTTCATCACAATCTTACTGTTGATAACGATTTACTCGTTAAAGGCAATGAGATTATTAACGGTACACTCACCGTACGCGGCGCAACCATTTTCACTGGTACCAGTACCACAATTTCTGGTGACCTGAAAGTTTTACGCAATATCAAACTCCCTGATGCACTCCCTGGATCAGCTGTACAAGGGATTTTACAACTCGGCGTAGATCCAATTTACGAATTCAATATGGGTGCAAGTAACTTCTTTGCCGGCGATTATACTTCTGGCATGCCTGCAACTATCACCACTGGTTCACATAACATTTCTATTGGTACGCGTGCAAATATTGGCTTAACAACCCAATTCCAAACCATAGCAATTGGAAGCAATGCCAATGCAACTGGTAACGCAGCAACGGCGATTGGAAGAAACTCATTAGCATCTGCATCTGTCGCACAAGCATTTGGCAGCAGTGCTATGGCTACCGGAGGTTCTTCTGTAAGTGTGGGAATAGCTACAACGGCGTCAGGATTAAATTCTGTTGTAGTTGGAACCTTTTCAACTGCGTCAGCTGAAGGCTCTCTTGCTCTCGGCGACTCAACTAATGCTACAGGATTAAACTCTATTTCCATAGGAACGGGCACAAGCAGCGCTACAAATGGCATTGGAATTGGCCAAGGAGCAACAGTATTGGGTGACCATGGAATTGCACTCGGGACATCTGCAACAGCAACAGGTAACGCGAGTTCTATTGCTATCGGTAATGGCGCAACTGCAACATACCCAAGCGCAATTTCAATTGGTACCGGTGTTATCTCAACAACCACAGGAACTTTCATTGGTAATATCTTTGGAGCCGCGACAGCAACAGGAGCTCTTCCAGTTTTCTGCGATGCAACAAACCATCTCGGAACACAACAATCAAGCAGACGCTTCAAAGAAAACTTCAGAAGCCTTGACGTTCATTCAGCTCAAATTTACAACTTGAACCCCTTGAAGTTCGACTACAAAGCATCAAATGGCGGCGCGAAAGATCAATTCGGTCTTCTTGCTGAAGAAGTTGCAGAACACTTACCAGAACTCGTTGTTCGTGACAAAGATGGTGAAATTTACTCAGTTCAATATCATGTTCTTCCAACATTACTGTTGAATGAAATGAAAAATCAGAAGAAAGAGCTTGATGCACTGAAAGCAGAAGTTGCCATGCTCAAAGCAGCGCGCAACGCAGCTCGCTAAAAAAAACAACTTAGTTGTTCATCAGGGCCCGGAAAACTCCGGGCCTTTTTTTTGTAGCAAATTTTTTTTTAAAAATTATATACTCTTTACTATGGAAAAAGCTTTACCAAGGGAAAACGCCCATGAATGAAAAATCTGCAGAACAACAAACGCAAGTCCTTGAACGTTTTTGTCAGAATATTACCGAACAAGCACGCCAGGGCAAGCTCGATCCGGTGATCGGTCGGCATGAAGAAATCAGACGCGTGTTACAAATTTTATCTCGCAGAACAAAAAACAATCCCGTACTCATTGGTGAGCCGGGCGTTGGTAAAACCGCGATTGCAGAAGGCATTGCACAACGTATTATCAATAATGATGTGCCCGAAACACTTAAAAATAGCAGTATTTATGCCCTCGATTTGGGGTTACTCATCGCCGGTGCAAAATATCAGGGTGAATTTGAAGAGCGCTTGAAAGCAGTCTTAAAAGCGATCGAAGAAAGCAAAGAGCAAATTATTTTATTTATCGATGAGCTACACATGTTAGTTGGCGCTGGCGCTGCTGGCGGTGGCGGCATGGATGCGTCTAACTTATTAAAACCGGCGCTTGCACGCGGGGCCCTGCACTGCATTGGTGCAACCACGCTGAAGGAATATAAAAAATATATCGAAAAAGATGCCGCACTCGAGCGCAGATTCCAAAAAGTGCTCGTTCATGAACCTTCTGTCGAAGATGCCATTTCAATCTTGCGCGGCCTGAAAGATCGTTATGAATTGTATCATGGCATTCGCATTAAAGACCAAGCACTAGTCAACGCGGTGATGCTCTCTGCAAAAAATATTCCTGATCGTTTCTTGCCAGACAAAGCAATCGATTTAGTTGATGAAGCTGCAGCTGCAATCAAGATGTCTATCGATTCACATCCAGAAGCTATCGATAAACTTGACCGAACTATTCGGCAATTGGAAATCGAAAAAGTTGCACTCGCAAAAGAAAAAGATGACCCTATTGCTCAAAAACGGCTTGCGGATCTTGAAAAAGAGCTTGCAGAGATCAAGAAAAAGCATCAAACATTATTGAATGAATGGAAAGCAGAAAAAGCACCCATCGAGCGTATTAAAAAAATAAAAGAAGATATCGAAAAAGCTCAGAACCAATTCATGCAAGCGGAGCGTGAAGGGGATTTTGCAAAAGCTTCACAAATTAAATATGGTGTTTTAGCAAAGTTACAAAAACAACTTGATGATGAACAAGAAAAAATAAAAACATTAAAACACCACCTTATTAAACAAGAAGTAGACGAAGCGGACATTGCTGCAGTACTCTCTCGCTGGACCGGTATTCCCGCAGATAAATTACAAGCAAGTGAAACACAAAAATTACTTTCTATGGAAGACACTCTCAAGCAACGCGTTATTGGCCAAGAGGAAGCGATTGCAGCAATTTCTCATGCAATACAGATGCATCGCACCGGACTTACTGACCCTGATAGACCAATTGGTTCATTTCTTTTCTTGGGACCAACCGGCGTCGGGAAAACTGAAGTTGCAAAAACATTGGCCGATTTTTTATTTAATGATGCAAAACGGCTCATTCGCATCGATATGTCTGAATATATGGAAAAGCATTCCGTTGCTCGTTTGATTGGTGCCCCACCAGGCTATGTTGGCTACGAAGAGGGCGGACAACTCACAGAAGCAGTGCGCAGACAGCCGTATAGCGTCGTTTTGTTTGATGAGATTGAAAAAGCGCATCCCGATGTATTTAATATCTTTTTACAAATTCTTGATGAAGGCCATTTAACTGATAGTCAAGGCAGAACGGTTTCTTTTAAAAATTGCATTATTATCATGACGTCAAATATCGGCTCTGATATTATTTTGGCGGCAAAAAGTATCGACGATACCGTCAAGCGCTCGATTGAACAATTGCTGCACAAAAACTTTAGACCCGAGTTTTTAAATCGTATTGATGCTATCTGCTTCTTTAAAATGCTCACCAAAGAAGATGTTGTTCGCATTGCAGAAATTCAGATAAACTTGGTCAAAGCACGTCTTGCAGAGCGCAATATTACGCTTGATATAAGCAAAGAAGTTTTGGAAAAATTGGCAGAAGAGGGTTTTGAGCCAGAATTTGGTGCACGCCCACTCAAACGCGCAATCCAGAATTTAATCACGATTCCGCTTGCACAACATTTGTTGCACAAGCCGGAGACACAGCAGATTAAAGCTGCTGTTAAAAATGGGAAAATTGTACTGCAGTAAGAGAAAAGCCCCTTATTTACAAGGGGCTTTTTTTAAAAAACTTATTCCTGACTGCTTTCATGCTCTTTACATTCCGGTAGCTTTGACAATCGCATATAGTAATCTTCTTGCGGCATCGGCTGATTATATAACTCAAAGATGTCGCTCATACTGCTCCTTCGTTGGATATCTAAATTTCTTCTCTGCCTGTCTTCTTCCTGGCGCTTGGCCATAACAAGCTGCATCTTTGGATACTGAGCTGCGTAATCATACGCGCATTTGCCGGTAGGATACTGCTCACTTTTACTAAAGTCTTTTATAGAAAATGCCCGCGCACCCTTTTCCATCAACACTTCTGCAAAATTTTGCAATCCATGCTCAGTAACATACATCAGCGCTGTTTTTCCATCGCCATCTTGTTGGTTAATGAATAACTTAGTAAGATCGATTCTTTGATCTTGCAAAAACACAATCAGCTCTTCTTGAGTTTGAGCATTTTTAGCAGCTTCTATAAAAAGCAATGACTGTTCTTTTTTTGAATAACTCTGATCTTTGCCATGCGCCTGCACTAATTTTTCATGCCTTTTTGGCGTCTGCGCAAGAATGTAGCTCGGAGATAAAGGATTTTGCTGCTCTTGCTTAAATTCAACGCTTGAGCTCCCGCTTGAATCTCTTCTCAGCCGATCACCGATGGTTAATGCCCGAATGGTTGCTACCTGTCCGGTATTTTTGAAAAGCTCTTCTAGTTGTGCATAAATTTTTGGTCGTGTTTGTTGTTTCTGTGAAACTTGCGATGCATAGAGTGACGCACTCATCATGCTCATGAGACAAAGAAAATAAAAAGACATGTCAGCCTCCAGTGTTATGCAACAAATATGCAAAACATTATAACAAAAAGCGGTATACTTACATAATGGACAAATTTTTTCAAAAATTCATGCGGGTTTTACGCCGATTTTTAGCATGCGCTGGACCAGGCTACTTAGTCGCGGTTGGGTACATGGACCCGGGCAACTGGGTAACCGACCTTGCAGGCGGAGCACGCTACGGCTACCTCTTAGTATCAGTGATTTTTATATCGAACATCATGGCAATGGTGTTGCAGTTTTGCGCGCTCAAACTTGGCATTGCAGCCGGCAAAGATTTAGCGCGTGCATGCAGAGATTATTACTCATATCCGGTTGCCATGGCGTTGTGGGTTCTTGCAGAGCTTGCCATCATCGCAACTGATTTGGCAGAAGTAATAGGGTCAGCGATCGCTTTAAAACTGCTCTTTAATATCCCCATCATCTGGGGAATTTGCATCACGGTCTGCGATGTTTTCTTTCTGCTCATTCTCGCGCATCGGCATGCAAAAATGGTTGAGATATTAGTCACCGCGCTGATTGGAGTCATTATCGCTTGTTTTGGCGTGATCATCTATCTCGCACAACCGAGCTGGAGCGGGATTCTTTATGGCCTCATACCATCAATCGATATTATTAAAAACCCCGACATGCTCTATCTGGCCATTGGTATTTTAGGTGCAACGGTCATGCCGCACAACTTATATTTACACTCAGCACTCGTCATGAAACCAAAAGATCTGCCCCTGCAACAAAAACAGGACTCTATTTTCTACTCGGGAGTAGATCTCTGCGTGGCACTGACGTTTGCATTTTTTGTGAATGCAGCCATCCTCATTGTCTCTGCTGCGCTTTTCTTTGAGCGCGGCCTCCACCAAATAGCCGATATTCAAGATGCTTATTATCTCTTTACGCCACTTTTACAAGTTCCTTACGCAAGTATACTTTTTGCTGTCGCTTTACTTATTTCTGGCCAAAATTCAACATTTACCGGAACGCTTGCAGGGCAAATCATCATGGAAGGATTTACCAATTTTTCTCTGCCTGCATGGCAGCGCAGGCTGATAAGCCGTGCTATCACTATTGTGCCCGCGCTCATTGGCGTAGTTTTATTTGGTGAATGTTGCTTATCGCACATGATGATTGTCAGCCAGATAATTTTGAGCTTGCAGCTCCCTTTTGCCATCTTTCCGCTGATTCAATTTACCAATAGTACAGCTATCATGGGACCACTAAGAAACTCTCAACTACTTACCATGACGGCTTTTGTTATTGGTACTCTTATTGCCGGGGTCAATATACTCTTGCTCTACTTCTTGTTCGTCTAAAGTTACTGCCAGCACTGTTTTACCGGCGGTTTTACCGGAGACTGATTGAAGCTACTTTTCCGCGACAAGCCCTGCTTTGGGGTACTTGTTTTAGATGAATGTAGGGAAGAACCATGCTGCAACAACGTTCCCACCGTAGCCACATCGCCATGATCTATGGCAATATTCAAAATTTCTTTTGCTTGCTGCCCTGTGCATGCGGTAGCAATATAAATAACTAATCGCTGGTCAACGACCTGATTATTTTTAAAAGCTTTCTTGAGTGCCAAAACCGACGAGCGACGCTTCTGCGCCTCATGTACCTGAACTTTAACCTGCTGCAATGAGGAACAACTGCCACCAGCCCATCCATGTGCAACCCAAAGACAAGCCCAGAGATATCGATATGCTATTGCTAATTTCATGCCATTTCACCTAAAGAGGAAGAAAATAAAATTATTTCTTCCTCTTTATAGCACTTAATTAATCACAATCGCAACAGCCGCAGCATTTGCATGAAGGACAAGTGCCTTCATTATTCTTGTATGATTCATATTTACCGCAATGGCCACAGCCTCGGTCATGACTTTTCATCATGCAACCACAATCTGGACATCCCTTTTGATATCCACAACAACCATTCTTGGACATACGCCCCCCTTTTTGATAAAAATAAAATACGACAGAATATCTATTACAAATTATAAATAAAACCATAAATGAAATGCTATATTTCCAAAATCTTTAAAAAACTTGTATGATCCTTATATGATCCTTGCTATGATCAAACCAACCTCTCTTTGTTGTATGTTTTTATAAAAGGTATTTATGTTGTACGGATTACTTACCACACTTTTTGTTATTCTTTGTTTTTTAACAGTTCTTATCATCCTGCTCCAAAAAAGTAAGGGTAGCTTAGGCATCATCGGTTCTGCGGGCAGTGGCGCACAAATGCTTTTTGGCGGCACAGGCGGGCAAGATATTTTCCAGAAAATTACTTGGACCTTCGTTGCGTTTTTCTTGGGCGGCTCACTCGTGCTTGCTATTATTAAAAACAGAACAGTATATGAATCACGTTATCTGACAGAAGCTGCCGCTGCACCAATGGAGTTCAACTCAGACTTGCCAATGCAAGCCAATGAGCAAACAGAACAACCAGTTGAACCCGCATCAGCAGAAGAAGCTCTAGCCATAGAAGAAACAGCTCCTGAAGCTTAAACGCAGTAAGGCTGGCATGATGCTGATCATTGACGGAATAAACTTTTTAGGGCGCACTGCCATGGACTTAATGGACATGGTAGGCGCCTTTTTTCTGTTTTTGTTCATGACGTTCAAAACGCTTTTTACCACTCGACTCAACAGCAAGCAACTTTTCATTCAAATGAAGCATATTGGGGTCGATTCTTTAGTTATTGTCTTTTTAACGGGTCTTTCGACGGGGCTAGCACTCGCATTGCAAACCTATATTGGATTTCACCGATTTGGTATCGAAGAATTTATCGGCACAGTTGTCACTCTGGGCATGACCAGAGAGCTGGGGCCAGTGCTCACTGGACTCATGGTTGCGGGTCGCGCAGGGTCGTCGATGGCTGCAGAGATCGGGACTATGCAAATCACTGAACAGATTGATGCCATTAAAACATTATGCATCAACCCGTACCAATACTTAATTGTTCCGCGCGTACTTGCAGGCATTATTGTTATGCCTTTCCTTGCAGTTATCTCGATGTTGTGCGGAATTATTGGTGGATATATTTATTGTGTTTATGTGGCAGAGTTGAATGCTGAATCATATATCTCGAGTATTCAGCAATACGTTGAGCTTTCTGATATCAATGGCGGACTCATTAAATCAAGCTTTTTCGGGCTTATTCTTACCTGGGTAGGCACTTACAATGGTTATATAACCAGAGGCGGTGCGCTCGGTGTTGGCATAGCAACAACGCGCAGCGTGGTGCTGGGGTCTATCTTTATTCTCATCAGCAACTATTTCTTAAGCTCATTCTTGCATACGATAGGAATTTCATGATTCGTATCGAGCATTTAACAAAAAAATTTGGCGACCGAACCATCACCAATGATCTGAACCTTGAAATTCCTGCAGGGCAAATGACCTGTATCATCGGAAGATCCGGTGAGGGGAAATCTGTTCTTCTCAAACAAATTGTCGGGCTTGTTAAACCCACGTCAGGTGAAATTTTTATTGATGATGTTGATATTACCAAGCTCAGCGATGAACAATTAGAACCGATATTTAAAAAATGCGGCTATGTGTTCCAATTTGCAGCATTGCTCGACTCATTAAATGTTTTTGAGAACGTAGCACTTGCACAATTGGAAGAGGGGATTCCAGCAGAAAAAATATTACCGATCGTTAAAGAAAAGCTTGGGTTGGTCAATCTTGTCCCTGAAGAAGTTTTATATAAATATCCTTCAGAGCTTTCGGGTGGTATGAAAAAGCGAGTCGGCCTTGCACGTACACTTATGGCAAATCCTTCAATCTTGCTTTACGATGAGCCAACAACCGGCCTTGATCCTATCACTTCTCGCGTGGTGCACGAACTGATGTTCAGCATGCAAAAAAGTTTTAATGTGACATCGGTGGTTATTTCTCACGATGTAGAAATTTTTAAATACGTGGACAACGTTGCACTTTTACATCAAGGCAAAATCAAATATTTTGGCAGCGCAAAAACCATTTGGGAATCAGACAACCCCTATATTTATCAATTCATCCGCGGCCTTGCAGAAGGTCCTATCCAAACAGAAATTCCCCACGAATAAGTTCCTCGCGAGCTATAAAACCTTGCTTGCTCATTCTTCTGAACATTAACCCTTGTAACGGCCGTGCGACACTGGTAACGTAAATATATAAGAAAAATATTTATGGGGCATAAACCATGCAAACCATTCCAAAGCACAGACCGTTTTTGAAAACTAATACTACCGGATTACTTCTGTGTTTATTTACCATTATCGCATTCACTCTCTATCTTCCCCTACAAGCAGCACAAAAAAAATTAGTATGCAATACAACAATAACAGCCTCACAACTCAATCTCGCAACTCAAGCAAACATAATCAATCAAACAAAAAAACGTCGTCTGCTAGAATCACGAACAGAAATAGTAAGTGCTTATAAAAAAGCAAAAACAGCCTTCCTGCAGCAATTAAATCAAGGCGAAACTTCGTTTGTTGAATTGTTTATTTCAATTACCCTGGATGACCGAGCAAGAATGCTTCGAGCAATTAAAAATGGTGGCGATATTAACTTCAGAGAACCAGCAACAGGAAAGACACCCTTAATGCTGGCGGCGGAGTCTGCGCGTTTTGAGATTATGAAGGCTTTGGTCGATAATCAAGTGGATGTATTTTGTAAGGATTATACAGGAAACACAGCCCTTGATTATGCAAAGCAGCATCTTGAGCGAGCAAAGCAGACAGTTAAAGTACTTGAAGAAATCCACCATCAACAAACACAAATTAATCCAAATGCGCAGGAAGAGATAGATTTCGATCAGTATACCTTATCGAACAATACATCACCATCGATTGATAATTGCTCACTATCATTCCCTCCATATCCACCAACACCTACCATATCGAACACACCGCCTCCAGAGCAGAGTATCTTTCAATCTTATACGCAAGAATAAAAAACCCTCTCAACGACTTATTTGTCAGAACTCCTGAGCCCTGGTAAACTCAAAAATAATATGAATTTATACGAGCGAAGGGACATCATGCAAAATCAAACTATTCAAAGTGATGTAACATTTTTGCAAACTATCCAAGAAGAAAGCACACGCTTTCAATTATTAACCACAGAAGTTAACAAAGTTATTATTGGCCATCATGAAACGATCAATTATGCCTTGATGGCAATCTTATGCCAGGGGCATGTTCTACTCGAAGGCGTTCCGGGGGTTGCAAAAACAACCATGATCAAAGCAATCACGCAAGCGCTTGGTCTTTCATTCAAACGTATCCAATTTACTCCCGATCTTTTACCATCAGATCTGATTGGTACACTCATTTACAATCAAAAAACATTAGAATTCGAAACGCGCAAAGGCCCCATCTTTGCACACCTCATTTTAGCTGACGAAATTAACCGCGCTCCTGCAAAAGTGCAAGCTGCGCTGTTGGAAGCAATGCAAGAACGGCAAGTGACCCTGGGCAACAATACCTTTACACTCGAAGAACCATTCTTGGTTTTTGCAACACAAAACCCTATCGAACAAGAAGGTACCTACCGTTTGCCAGAAGCACAGGTTGATCGATTCTTATTTAAACTTATTATCGACTACCCAACGATTGCCGATGAAAAGCAGGTTATCTATCGCTCAGAAAATGGACAAACAATTCGGCCAATCGTGAGCAAGCAAGATATTCTTAACGCACAACAGTGTGTACAAAAAATTCACATGGATGAAAAGATCGTTGATTACATTCTAAGCATTGTATTTGCAACACGTAATCCAGAACAGTACCAATTGCACGAACTCAAAGAATATATTGCATGCGGTGCATCACCACGCGCAACGCTTGCATTACATCAAGCTGCAAAAGCCTGCGCTTTCTTGAAGAAACGCCATTTTGTCATACCAGATGATGTAAAAGCAGTCGCGTATCCAATTTTACGTCACCGCATTACGACAACATATCTTGCAGATGCATCAAATGTGAATACAGAAAAGATAATTGCCAAGATACTTTCTTCTATCAAAGCACCATAATTACTATGGAATACTTGACAAAAAATCCCCTAAAAGTAAGTATTGTTACTTGTGCATGCAGTACTCATACTATGAACGCAGCCCTTTGGTGAGCGTCTTAAGGTCAGATCGATGAAAAGTCCATTATGGATCCTCAATACCATGCTGGCGCTTTTGCTTCTCGTGTTTCTCTTAATCATACTTCTTGTACGCCCGCATAAACCAGCTCGCACATCGCTTGCCGTAACGCCACCTTCTATGGCTCCAGGGGAAGCTACGCCGCAAATAGATCCTTCTTTAATCTATAAAAATGATCTATTCGGCACCTATCAAGCAGCGCCTGTTCCTACAAAAGCAGAAGAAGAGCAGAAACGTGCCGCGGTTCCACAACCACCTGCGCTGAAAGTTGCACAGATGATACAAAAACCATCTCCACAATTCTTGGCTCCGCTGGGCGTAAGCTTAAAAGGGATCATGTATTCGAGCAACGACCAAGACAATCGGGCAATTGTTTCCGACAATCAATCTAAAAAAGAAGCACTTTACAAAGTGGGTGATAGCATTTTAGATGCCGAGATCATCTTTATTGGCAGCAATAAAGTGATATTTATTCGATCAAATGGTCAACAGGAAACACTTTTTGTCACGCAAGATGATGCGCAAGAAGATCCAATTTACACACAAAAAGATTCATGGGCACCTTTGATCAAACAAACGGGCGAACATGAATATATCGTGCAATACGAGCCGTTTGTACAACGCATTCAAAACCTTGCACAATTTATTGACATGCTCGATATCACCACTGCGTTCCAAAAAGGAAAAATTGTCGGATGTCGCGTCGGCAAGTTCCCTCAAAATTCAGTCGGGCCATTGCTTGGTTTACAACAAGGAGATATTATCACTTCGATTAATAACATTCCGACAACAACGACAACAAATCGCGTGGCAATTTATCAAGAACTCAAGAAAAATACGCAGGAAATGGTAATTACGGTAAACTTAGTACGTCAGGGCCAGCCAGTTACTTTGCACTATCAGATTATCAATGTGCAAACGCAACAAGCTGAGCCAGTTGAACAAGAAGTTACAGAAGATTCTTTACCGACACCCTACAAATTTACTAATACAATTGATCAAGTACCACAGTATGCAAACACAATACAACAAGTTCAAAAAAGAGACCAAGACGCTATGTTCAACCATGGTGGACGCAGCGCCTTGATACCTCGAACAGAAATGTAAGGTTATACGATGAATGTAAAATATATGTATCTTTACGCTCTATTCATGGTGCTTGCCTTATATGCACAAGAAGCTTTTGCCATAGATGGGGGTTCAGAAAATGCGACGATCGCTGCTGATGCAATGGCGCCATCGTTAGAAGTGCGGCCAGAAAGACCGGTTATAGAGCCGGAGAAAATAGTCGAATTTGCCGATGAAGATATCGAAAAAGAGACACAAGGCGAGGGGATAGAGTACGCAAAACTATTAACCCCCGCAGAAAAAGAAAGTGAAGGCTATGCCTATCTGGGTGATTATTTATCGCCGTGGAAAAATGAAAAATCTGATGACTTGATAGAATTTCTTTTCGAAAATGCAGAACTTGCAACCCTCTTGCAATACGTTGAACAGAAATTTAACGTTACCTTTATTACCGATGATAGCATTCAGCCTCTCTCGCCAACTGGCAAAAGCATCTTGGGCACGAAAATATCATTTAGAACACACAAGCCACTCAACAAAAAAGATGCATGGAATTTGTTTGTTGCTTTCTTAGATATGGCTGGATTAGCACCCGTTCCGGGACCCAACAAAAATACCTATCGCCTACTGCCTTCACAAGATCCCAAAACGCAACCACACAACGTCACCCGCGCAGCATTGCCAACTTTTGTAGGGGTAGACCCTTCATTACTTCCGAATAATGACACGCGTATTCGCTATGTATACTTTGTAGAAAATGCAAGCTTGGATACGATCAAAGCAGTGATCGATTCTATGAAAAGTGTCAGCTCATCCCAATCGCTCGTGCTGCCTGAATTGAATGCGATTATTATCACCGATAAAGCATCCAACATAAAATCGATACTCGCTATTCTGCGAGAGCTTGATAAAGCAAATATGCCAGAATCCTTGGCGGTCATTAAACTCAAGCGCATGGATGCAACAAAAGCTGCACAACTCTATGATGCTTTAACAAAAAAAGAGGCACCTGGTCTTGCGGCACGTTTACTCGGTGCTCGCAAGCAAGCAACAACAGAATATTTCCCCGAAGGCGCACGCGTCATCCCTGAACCACGAACGAACTCATTAATTGTGCTCGGTTCACGTGATTCTATTAAAAAAATTGCCAATTTTGTCACCACCATCATCGACAAAAAAGACTCACTGCCAGAGATCCCCCTCTATATCTATCGGCTTAAATTTTTAGACGCAGAAGCTGTTGCGGGTATCTTGCAGCAAGCGACCAAGTTTGGAGAAAATACCGAAGCTGCTAAGGCTGGTGGTGTACGAGATGGGGATAAATATTTAAAACAAATGACCATCGCTGCAGAAAAATCAACAAACTCTATTATTATCAACGCAGACTATGACGACTATTCAAAAGTTCATGAGCTTTTAGAAAAATTAGACATAGAACAACCACAGGTAGCACTCAAAGTGTTCTTGCTGAGCGTCGATTTAACAGATACCGAAGCATTCGGTGCTCAAATTCGCAACAAAAAGCCGGGCGTTGATGGATTGATCAGTAACAATGTCAATTTCCAAACCTCGGGACTTAACGGTTCTTCGCCTGGTGCCGTGGTAGAAAACACAACGGGCGGCGGTGCGACGCGTCTTTTAGGTGATTTAATCACCCTTGCAAGTGGCATCAATAGTATTGGCTCAACCGTTGTATCACTCGGGAGCGACGCATTTGGCATTTGGGGAATGCTTAACATGTTGCAAACACATGCCCGCACAACCTTGATTGCAAACCCATTTTTAGTAACTACTCATAAATTCCCTGCGCAATTTTCTATCGGTCAAAAACGGTACGTAGTTACTTCGACCGTATTTGGAACGACGGGACCTACCAATACATTTGGTTACGTCGATGCAAACTTGACCATTCAAATTACCCCACAAATTAGTAAAGAAGGGCTGATTACCCTTGATACGAATATCATTGTCGATCAATTTTTAGAAGCAAACCCAAACTCACAAAATGGTAACCGTACCTCAAAGCGCTTGCAAACCTCTGTTATGGTGGCCGACAATGAAGTTTTAGCATTAGGCGGCTTGATTCAAGAAACAACAAGAGATGTTGAAACTCGCGTTCCGATTCTTGGCAGCATTCCTCTTTTAGGTTGGTTCTTCAAAAATAGAACAAAGGAAACTGTTCGCAGCTCATTGCTTGTTCTCATCGCACCAGAAGTTATCAAGCCTATCGAAGCCGATGTTGCAGATAGATTTACCCGCTCAAAAGTACTCGATGTAAAAGATTTACTGAACGAATTACATAACCCTACTGATGATCGAGATCCTGTACACCGCTGGTTGTTCCATGACAACGAGAAACCGATAGAAGAGCGCTCTCTGGATAACTTTGAAGTAACAAAAGCGCGTTACACGCAAGCGGCTAATATTGGAGCACCGCAACCATTGAGAAAAATTGATGAGATATTACAACAACAGAGAGAAGAACCGCGTTCAAAACTCCAAGAACATCATACGCAGCATCATAAGCATGCAAGAAAGAAGTGTTCGGTAATTGATGCAGTGCCCTGCTAACTAAGGATCAGATGTACTCATGATAAAAAACATCTTCATTCCAGAAAAAATAGGATCGTTCTACATCTTCACCGAGCGCATTGTTGGCATTGAAATTACTGCAACTGAGGTGCTTGCCGTTTTAATCGTTGCGCATGGTACCCGAAGACGTATCGAACAACTCATCAAAGAGCCGATCAATCAAGATCCGGTAACCGAACAGCACGAACGAATAAGCACGGCGCTCAAAACAGTTTTTGAAAAATTAGGAAGCTATACGCAACTGATAGCCTGCATACCAAGCGAAGAGGTAATTTTTAAAGAAATCTCTGTACCGCTGATGAGCGAGCAGAAGATAAAATTGATCGTGCCGTTTGAGATCGAATCATTGTTGCCCTTCGCACTTGAACAAGCGGCTATCGATAGCATAATTGTTAATAAAGATGAGACAAATCGCAAGGCGGATGTCTTTGTTGCGGCGATTAAACAAGATTCTTTGCAAAAATACCTTGCGCCATTCGTAGCGATTAATAAAATACCAGACCGTATCACGACTGATGTCTTTGAACTGTATGGTCTGTATCATGCAATCCCGGAATATCATAATAATACACAGACCACGCTCCTGGTGGCAATTGATGATACAACAACCCAACTGATATTGCTCATGAATAACCAGATCAAGTCTGTACGTGTGATACACAAAGGTCTTGCTGACATCCATACAGAGAATAATTTGATCCATCTTGAAAATCAAAATACACAAACCGCGCTCAACAAACTGCTTGATGAAGTTAATCTTACCGTTGAAAATTTCTTCACCAAATTACAAACTACGCAGAAGATTGAAAAAATAGTTCTCTGCGGCAAAGCAACAGAAATTAAAGGGCTCCAAGAACATATCACGAGCTACATGCACGTACCATGCGAGCTACTGACGCTCAATAGAATTTTGCATAACAATACGGTCACCAGCAAGCTGGCACTCTCGAATGAATTTGTCATTCCATTGGCAGCGGCATTCTCATCTGAATCAACCGAGCTCGTCAATTTGAACCGACAAGCAGCAGAAGAGACAACCAACTCGTTGCTCGACAAACAGCTTATCGCTGCAGGCGCTTTGATTGCACTTCTGTTTATCATGCTTTTAACCAACAGCATCATCACCAAAAGAAGCTTACAAAAAGAGATCGAAGCATCGGAATCTGAAGCGATCACGTTGTTAACGAAAAAATTAAATCTTACGCTGCCACGAGGCAAGCGTACGCTTGAACAGGTCAATACCGCTGCGCGCAACGAAATTGCAAAGAAGGCAAATATCTGGTTTGCTCTTTCCAGCAGCAATAGATTCTCGTTTCTTGCGTACCTGCAAGATATCAGCACGCGCATCAACAGAGAATCGCTGGGACTTGATCTCCGACAATTAACTATCACTAAAGATACTGATACCATGACGCTCGAAGGTCAAGTTAAAAACTTTGAAGCACTACGCACCTTGGAAGAAGATCTTAATCAATCGAAATTATTCACGAGCGTGTCAAAACCACAAGACTTGAAATTCAATATCACGATCACGCTTGCAAAACTTGGAGAGGAAGAACTATGATGCAACTTGCTCGTGTACGCAACTTTCTCAAAAACCTCGATACACAAGAGGTATACAAATATACGGGCATCATGCTCGCTGTTATTATCCTTTTCAGTGGGATTATGTTGTGGCGTTACTTTTCTGGCATAGAAACATTACAAAAACGTCTTGCAGCGCTCAATCGTCAACGCTCAGAAACGCGCTCATTACTCGAAAAAAATGAATACGTGCTGCAACAGCAAGCGCGGGTTGATGACATCCTTGCGCGTGATAAAAACTTTAAAATAAAAGAGTATTTTATTTCCGTGGTACAAAAATTAGGATTCGGCAGCCTCGTGAGTAAAGATGCCGATATTTCATCCAATGCTTTGGGCAATGATTATACAGAAATTAAGCTTGATGTAAGCTTAAGTGGTATGAATATGCAACAATTGGTAGATCTTCTTTATAATATCGAACAAAATGAACGAATATATACCAAGGATCTTAAGATTACCAAGAGCTTGCGCTCACCAACTATTGATGTATCCCTGGTTATAGCAACATTCGAAGCAACCCCTACAACGGCATAGCTAAAACATGAATAAAAAAAATTTATTACTTTACGCAATTTTCGCCGGGCTTTTGTATGTTTCGGTACATGCAGACCAAGAGCCTGCACAAAGCCAAACCGAGCTAGAATTTACTCCCGAATTGGCGCCAGAGAGCGCATCGGCTGAACCGGCAACAGAAAAAAAGAGCTTGTCGATCTTTGATCAGATCCCACAAGAAACGCCCACAACAACAGCAGAAGCTACTCCCACAGTTTCTGTTCCAACGCCTGCTCCAGGACCTATCCCCACGCCAGCCCCTGCTCCTGCGCCACTGATACAAGCAGCTGCGCAAGACATCATACCGTTCGAAACTAAGCCAACAACAATTATTAAAACTAAACAGCAAAAACAAAATGCAAAAAAACTAGTAAATTTCGATTTTGACAACGAAGATCTTACAAAAGTTATTAACAAATTTGCAGAGCTACAAAATATTAATATCATTTTGCCATCTGGTGCAAATGCTATCTCCCAAAAAGTAACTTTTAAGCTCAATAAAAAAATACCGCTTGCGCAAGCAGAACGCTATTTTGATACCATGCTTGATATCGCCGGTTACAGCATTGTTCCCCATGGCGATTTTTATTTAGTGGTAAAAAATGATCCACAAATTGCTCGTGAACAGCTACCATTATATATCGAAGTACCACCACAAAATTTACCAGAAGATGGTCGCATACAAGTGGTATACTATCTGCAAAATATCAAAGTGCCTGAACCGACTCAGCAAAATAATGACAGCTTATTTCTGATTTTAAACGATGTGCTTTCCGTCAACAGAACCATTAATTTCGATGTAAAATCGAATGCGATTATTATGAGCGACAAAGCAAGTAATATTAAAGCAGCCATGACCATGCTGTTAGAGCTCGACAGCATGGGCGTTCGCGATGTTATTCAACAAATACAACTTTTCCATACCTCTGCAGTCAACGTTGCTAATATTTTACAGTCGCAAATTTTAGCTGTCAGTGGGACAGCACAAGGTCGAATCCGCGCAGAAGTAAAATCTGAGTCTGGCCTTTATTTTGCACCGGGTACGAGAATTGTGGGAGATAGCAGAACAAACTCTCTCATTATTATGGGAAAAGAGCCTGCTGTTGAGCGCGTCATGGATTTTGTGCGTGATTATGTGGATGTGCCGATGGAAACAGGGAATTCTATATTGCACTATTATGAATTACAATATTTGGATGCAGAACAGTTTGCTGAAGTTCTGAAAAAAATAGTTACCGCTCAAGGACCTTCTGGCCAAGCAACCACAGAACCTGCCGGCGGACCAAGTAAGACGTTTGAAGGGGTGATTATTGTTCCTGAAAAACCGGTGGAAGAAGTTATCGAAAAGCTCAAGCTTGCAGAAAGCAATGCTGCTCCAGGAAGTCAATCGATCCTTAAGGGAACAGTATATCGTGGCGGCAACCGCATTATTGTAGCGGCAAAACATAGAGACTGGAAGCGCATAGAAAAGCTGATTAAAGATCTTGATAAGCCACAATATCAAGTCATCATCCAAGTGATGGTTATTGATGTTGATGCTACCAGCAATAAAATATTTGGAACACAAACACGCAATCCTAGCTTCTTCCAACTGCCACCAGGATTTAGCTTCCAAACCACGCATTTAATTGCGCCACCGATCCCGTTTTCAACATCAAATACAAATCCACCGCCGGGCGATACTATGGCGACAGATCTTCTGGCTTTGATCACCGGAATTACACCACCTGCTTCCGAAGCTAATTTGTTAACAAATCCAAATTCAACACAAGCGAGCTTGCCACCAACTACTGGCAGCCCCGGCTCACTTATCCTTTCAGTCAATGATACGAATGGTAGTGGCATTTGGACGTTTTTACAATGGTTAAACTCCTTTGCAGAAACGCGCATTTTATCCCATCCTTACCTGATCGCACGTAATAACTCAAAAGCAGAAGAGATTATTAGTACTATCAAACGTATTGCTGGTGATGCTTCTACTGGTGAGGGTGGTATTCTTGCGTCGAAACAACAAGAAATTGAAGCTGCTTTAAAAGTAAGTGTTGTTCCACGCGTGAGTTCAAAAGATAGGGTAAACTTACAAATATCTGTTGCTATCAATAACTTCGTTGGTGGATCTGCTGCAAGTAGTGCAACAGGAAACAGTGTGAATACTCGTGAATTGCATACCGATGTGAACATGAGTTCTGGGCAAATGTTGGTGCTTGGCGGTCTGACACGATCAGACGTGAGTGAAACAGATAACGAAACGCCATTGCTCGGTAGAATTCCGGTCATACGTTGGTTGTTCTCGAGCAACAAAAAATCTGTGGAGCGAGTGAATGTTACTCTGTTCATTATTCCAACGATTGTGGAACCAAAAATTCGTGCAGGATTAAACAAATTCACGAAAGATAAGATCGATTATTCTTATACAGATATCGAAGAAGGCGATCTGTTTGACCAAATGCGTGATCCGGTTACCTATCTCTTCTTTAAAGGTGCGAATCTTTCTGCTGAAACGCTTGATGAGTACTTGGCAGATGCGCAGGGTGATTTTGTGCGCAAAGGCCGTGTTGAAAAACACCGCGGACCAATTCGTAAAGAAGAACCCCAAAATGGTAATAGAAACAGCGGTGGCATGCAGCCACGTGCGGAAGAATCTGCCAGCAGAAACGCTCCGGTGAATAGAGAATCAGCAAAACTCGCCGGTGGCGGTTCGATGCCGATAAAAGAAGAACAGTTTGCTGAGCCAATTGAACCAGTTGAAAAAAACCTAATAACAGAAGACTCGCAGCAGCTCAAAAAGATCTTAACGCCCGAGAAAAATCCGTTATTAAACTAATTTCATAGGCAGTTGTCGAAAGACAGCTGCCTTTTTTTACTTGTCCTGCCGTCTCTCTATTTCATTTACAGATATGTTCTATAAGAATTATACTTATAAATAATTAATACTTTACGAGGGGGAAAAATATGATCTATTTATTACTATTATTTTGCACAACATTTGCAGCTCAAGCATCGCAAATGTCACAATCGGAAGCCATAAACCTTGAACAACAAGCTCAGGCGCAAGAAAAAAGAAGAGCTGCGCAACCAGCTCAGCAAACAAGAGAAAAAACTATCAACCCAAGGCTGAACAAAAAAATGTGGGCCGCGGTAACAGGCAATAAGCTATCCACTTTATGCCGCATGTTTTTAGGAAAAAACATTCCTGATATAAATAGTTTCAGCGAGGAGGATCTGACGCCTTTACAATGGGCTGTATTTCGCAACCATTATACTCAAGATCTATATGATATGATTGCGTTCCTGCTCCAGAAAGGCGCTGATTCTAGCAAAACATCGCAAGAGTTTCCTTCACCATTTGAATTTGTAGTTGCGCACAAAAATATAGACTTGTTAAAGATTTTTGCTGCTGAAGGAATTCGTCCGACCCAAGATGTTTTAGACAGATCGCTCGTTTTCGCTGCTCGGCATAGCAAGCTAGAATTCGTAAAATTACTTCTTGAAATGGGAGCAGACATACATGCTCAACCATCAAAAAGACTGTACGCCTCCCCACATTCTGGCACATATGTAAGTGAGACGCAATTCCCGTCTTCGCCTTTATTAGCCGCCATGTGGAATCCAGCTGGAGATAAGGATTTTATAAACTATTTAATGTCTCACGGAGCTGATCCAAATCAAAAAAATGAGTCTTACTTGTCGCCATTAATGATTGCCGTTAGCCAGCATAAATATGCAATAGTAGAGCTACTTTTACATCATGGAGCAAACCCAAATGCAAAAGACAGCGCCGGTCGCACTATTTATGATATCGCAGAAACAGATCCTGAACTTAAAAGGATCCTCTATGGTTTTGTCAAAAAGCATCAATTACGCAGCATGGGGACCACCAAATCTATTACTTCACAAGTTCAAAAATTTGTCAGCTCTGTGCAGCCAACAAAAAGAAAACATGAAGAAGAAAAAGAAGATGCTGAGATCGAAAGCAATAAGCGACAACGGCTGAGTTAAAATTTATTCCTCTTCACCATCAACAAAACCAGCAAGCAAACCGTCTTCAATTTCCAACAGGCGGTTGTATTTCGCAAGGCGTTCGCCGCGGGAGCAACCGCCTGCTTTTATTTGGCCAGCGCTAGAGCCTACTGCAAGATCTGCAATAAAAGTATCATTTGTTTCACCAGAGCGATGCGAAACGACCATGTTCATGTTATTATTTTTGCACAATTGGATAGCCTGCAACGTTTCGGTGATTGTTCCAATTTGATTTGGCTTAATAATTGCCGCAGTTGAAGCCTTGTCTTGTATGCCCTTTTCTATGCGGAAAAAGTTTGTTGCATACAAATCATCACCAATAATCTGAATGTCATCGCCGAGTTTTTTGTTGATCATTTTCCAACCTTCCCAATCATCTTCTGCCAATGGGTCTTCCATTGAATAAATTGGGTATTCATCAACTAATTCTTCGTATACTTCAATTAATTGCGCAGAAGTCAGATGTTTTCCCTGCCAGGTATATAACCCACTGGTGCGGTCATAAAATTGGCTGGCGGCAAAATCTACGGCTATTAAACAATTTGCTTCTTCACTTCCATTGACACGCTCAATAGCTTCATGCAAATAGGTAAGTGCTTCTAAATCTGTGGTCGCTTGGGGCGCAAAGCCACCTTCATCACCAACAGCGATCGATTTGCCATGTTTTGAGAGTACATTTTTAAGCTCATGAAAAATAGTCACGCCCAATTCCATTGCCGTTCTAAAATATTGGCAACCCACGGGAACAACCAAAAACTCCTGAATTTGCATTTTATTATTGGAATGCAAACCACCATTGATCAGATTAAATTGCGGAAATGGCATGGTGATAGTTTCTGCGCCACAGAGATATGCCAACAATTCGTACAGTTGAATTTGTTCATTATAAGCTTGGGCTTTATAGACCGCCATGCTGACGGCAAGAATACTATTTGCACCCAAGTTTGATTTATCTGAGGTTCCATCAAGATCAAGCATCGTAATGTCCATGGTTGGGCCATTGGGCGTTTTACCAATCAAACTTGGCGCGATAACTTCTTCGATGTTTTCGATAGCTTTGTAGACACCTTTACCCCACAAACGTTTACCGCCATCACGTAACTCATATGCTTCATGCCTGCTGCGCGAAAGGCCTGATGGCACTGACGAAGTGATAACCATGCCGTCTTCTAAAACAAGATTGCATTGTATGGTCGGCCAACCACGTGAATCATAAATTTCTCGTGCTACAATTTGGGCAATTTTCATAGTCCCCCTTTTATATGTTTTCTATGATCACCCTACCCAAACTCTTGCATGTTTGTATAGTCTTGCTTTGTAATAAGTAAAAAGGACAATTCTAGCTTTCTTTCTCATTTGAAAAATCAAACTGAAATGTTAAGAATAAAAAAATAGGACCGCTATTTTACATGAATAAAAAATACAACTACTCACTTTGTATCTTACGCAGAGATCTCCGCCTCGATGACAATACAGCTCTTTTGCAAGCATTCAAAAACTCACGAAAAGTGATCGCCTGCTTTATTGTCGACCCCGCGCAAGTTTCATCAAAAAACGAATACAAAAGCGATACAGCAATTCAATTCATGTCTGAAGCAGTGCAGAATATCAAACAAGACGTTTCTTCGCGCAATGGCCATTTTTACGTATTTTACGGCCATACAAAAAATATCGTCGAGCAACTTTTTGAGCGAGAAAGAATAGATGCGCTCTATATCAATAAAGACTACACACCGTTTAGTAGTACTCGTGATAGTATGCTCGAAACAATATGTAAAAAAAATAGCGTTGCATTCTATGCATATGATGATGCATTACTTGCAGCGCCTGGGAGCGTACTCAAAAAAGACGGGAAGCCGTATACTATTTTTACGCCATTTTATAAAAAAGCGCGCACAGCAAATGTTCCCGAGCCCGAGAAAAATAAATTCGCAAATTATTACACAAAAAAATTATTGCCTGAGTATGATCCACAAGAACTCATTGCCAAAAAAAATAGGCTGATTCCCGTTCATGGCAGCCGAACTGAAGCGCTCAGCATCTTAAAAAATATTGGCGAGTTTGAAGATTACACAAAAACGAGAGATTTCCCTGCTTTGCAAACTACAAGGCTTTCTGCCTATGTAAAGTTTAGCATCATCTCTGTGCGGGAAGTGTATCATGTAATCGTAAAAAAATTGGGCAAGCAACATCCCTTAATTCGACAATTATATTGGCGGGATTTTTACACGCAGCTCGCATATTCCTTTCCCAAAGTATTTGGTCATGCATTTTACGAAAAATATGACAAACTCACGTGGAGTGCCAACAAGAAACACTTTGAATCGTGGCGCACAGGGACAACGGGATTCCCGATTGTTGACGCAGGTATGCGAGAGTTAGTTGCAACGGGATTTATGCATAATCGCGTCCGCATGATCGCAGCTTCTTTTCTCATAAAAGACTTGCATATCAATTGGCGTATGGGTGAAAAATACTTTGCGCAGAAATTGGTTGACTATGACCCGGCAGTGAACAATGGCAATTGGCAATGGGTTGCCTCTACAGGTGCAGATGCACAGCCCTATTTTAGAATTTTCAACCCCTGGCTGCAACAGAAAAAATTCGATCCGCAGTGTGAATATATCAAAAAATGGATACCCGAACTCCAAGACCTGCCGCCAAAGACTATTCATCGCTGGTATGACGCATGGAAAGCGAACAAGAAACTAGACTATCCGCAACCTATGGTTGACCATGCACATGAAGCAGCGCTTGCAAAGAAATATTACAAATTTTTTTCATGAAATCTTCTCAATAAATATCGCAGCATTCACGTTTGCTAATGTTCCGCCAACTTGTGTTTGCAGCGACGCGGCTTGGCTAGATGTATGATTAACCAGCGTTATAACATCACCAGCAGCAAGCGCAAGAATGGTGCGACCATTGTTTTGTTGCGTGCCCGCAAAGCCTGAACCATACACAGATGATGCATCTGCCACACCATTGATGAAAATAGCAAACTGATTTGGCACCGCAGACATCACAAAAAAATTAATCGCATAAACGCCAGCACTGGTGACCGTAATCGGTGAAGTATTCAAAGTGTGCGTTACGCCCAACAAGGGCCCGTTGCTATCAAAAAGTATTGCCGCTTCAACGGCTACCGATTGTGTAGAAAGATTATAAATATACCCATATGCAGAAAGACCACTAGCGCCTGTTGGACCCGTAGCACCGGTTGGGCCTGTAGGTCCTATATCCCCAGAACCCGTTGGACCCGTTGGACCTGTATCACCAGTAGGGCCTGTTGGACCCGTTGGACCAACTGGGCCGCCAGAAGGTCCTGTTGGTCCTGTTGGGCCGGTCGGTCCCGTAGGGCCTTGGAGATCAATAACGCCATCAGGCCCAGAAATTGTACCATTTACGAATAAGTTCCCGCCAATGGAAGCATTACCAATGACGACTAATGATCCTGCTCGCAAGGCACAGCTTACTTTTAAGCTACAAAATTCTTTACACTTGCTACTTTTTGTTGGAAGAGTATCTGCATCTTCATATTCAACTTTAATAAGCGCATCACCGGATTCGATAACATGCTGATATTCCACAAGAGCTTCTACATTTTTTGCAGAATCAGTGCAAACGTCCGCAAGGGCGGAAAGCACCATCTCTTGCCGTGCAATATGTATATCGTCTCTCAAAAGGGCACATAACTCATGCACATAGCCATTATTTTGTACATCAAGCGCAAGAAGCATATCGCGGACAGTATCAGGGATATACACGAAATTAATCTCGGGGTGTGCAGCAATAATTTCACATTCAGCGGGTGACAAAAAGCTTTCGGTCTCGGCAAAAAGAGACGCGCTGAGCGTTGCGCAGAGTAATACCCCACATAAAAAATTATTTACGATCTGGTACATGCAGTTCCTTTGGCAAACGATATATTCACCAGAAGTGTAGAAACATGCTGACTCAGGGGTCAAGAATTTAGGGAATAATTACATCACAAATAATACAATTCTTCGCACTCAGCTTCGCTTCGACGGACTAAACCTTCTGTGCACAAATCTTCAAGATTGCGCTCGATGCGGCGGGGCTCTTTTTTGATATGTTCTGCAATCTGCTCAAAAGAGAGTGCAGAAAATTGCGTGAGCAGTTTAATAATCATGCCGCGAATCTGGCGCTCAGAACCTTCGAACGTACTCTGACGCGCGTGGCTTGCACTTTTGCGGCTCGGGTTTTTATGCGCCTTCTTGAGCATGACCCCATAATCCATTAAAGCATAATACCACTCACGCGCTTGCAACGGGTCAACCGTCTGCGCGATGAGTGGTAATAATTCTTTGTCATGCACTTTGTCAGTGCGATCTTTAAAAAATGTGTGAATATAAACTGCACGGATATTCGTCTCAATAAAAACAACAGGCATATTAAATGCGAACGCACAAATCGAGCCTGCGGTGTTAGGACCAATGCCAGAAAATGTTTCTAAAACTACTGGGTCTGCCGGCAATTGCCCATTAAAATCTTGCACAACGCGCTGTGCAATTTTTTGCAACGCTAATCCCCGCCGGTTATAACCAAGCCCCGACCAGAGCGTTAAAACTTCTCGCTGTGACGCATGCGCAAGTGCTTCAAACGTTGGCAGTGCGGTAATAAACTGTGCATATTTTTCTGCAACGCGACTTGTTTGCGTCTGCTGCAACATAATTTCTGAAACAACAATATGGTAGGGATCATGCGTTTGCCGCCATGCAAATTCACGTTTATGTGCGCGATAATAATCCCAGATGAGTTTTTGGAACCATTCGATGCCGGCTGTTGTTAATAATTTGTCATGAAAAAACTCCCCAACCTGCATTGAGGAGTTATATTGAATGTGCATTATTTGTTATTTGATGCGATTTCGGTAAAGAAAGACTCTTGATAGTGCTTTTGCGCTCTGACTTTTGAATAAACCTCTTGGCAATATTTCTTGAGCTGCATTACTTCTTTTGAGTCTTTTGCTACATCACACGGCAACAAAAATTCAGCAAAACTTTGTCCTTTGTTATCTTTAATGGCAATGTCAGCATCCATTTCTAGCAGAGCCTCTACAATTTCTGTTCTTTTATTTACTGCGCAATATAAAAGAGCAGTTTGGCCTTCTTCATTCTGCGCATTAATATTTGCGCCTAACTTTTTTAATCCCTTAAGTTTTTCAATAATTGGCGCAGCTGAACACGTCACTTTTTGTGTCCATTGACGGCACTCGAAGCTATAAAATCGGTCAAAAGTTCCAATGAATGTGCTGCAAGCGTGATTCCAAAAAAGCGTTTCGCCAACACCATTTGGAGCTTCAATCGAAGCACCTGCTTCTAAAAACACAGGTAACAAGTTAATTCCATGGCTCGAATTCAATAGTCTAAAAAATATAGGTGCATCATAGATTATTTGAGTCGGAGAAACTTTTTTTGTATCAAGGACTTCTCGAATTGCTGCCCCATCGCCTTTATCAACCGCCTTCAAAAGTTTAAATTGTAAAACCAAATCTTCATGGTCTGCTTCAAAGGCCTTGATGTAATCAGCCAAGATGAACAAATCCATAATTTTTGGCGCCATTTTTCCAAGGTCACGATCAATAGGTCGGACAGACCGTTGCGGGTAATTATTTTCCGTTGTCGTGCACTCTCTCAGCACCTCGGCTACATCATCCATCTCTTCTGCAATTTGGCGTACTTGTTCATAAAAAAATACAACGTCGTTAGGTTTTTGTTTTTGCTGCGCGCAGAATAATGCGGAAGTGGCTGTCAACAGAACAGCATTTACCGTTGAGATGATTTTCATAAGATCCTCGTATACTTAAATATATTAGCTAAGAAAAACAGGCTCAGTTTAACACAATCTTACTTCAACATCACTTCACTATTCCCGTCTTCACCATCGAGCATAACTAGATCCCTTTGAATGCTATGGTTTTCATCATATCGCAAAAAATCTTTTGCTAATTTTTTTAATTGCAACCAAAGATCCATTCGATCTATCTGACCGTATTGCTGATTATTATAATCGATTGCATTTTGACCTGCCCAATAAAATCTATCTGCAAATTTGCGAATACCTGCATCGATATCCTCGCAAGCCGTTTCTATTGTCGTAGGTAAGGGCATCTCTTTTTCTTCAATAGCCACTGCGACTGCTTTTATGTTTTTTTGATTTTTTTGTCGCACTAATACTTTTTCCATCGCATCTACTTGCATGCAGAATAAAGTCGTCATAAAAATATACAATAGCTTGTTCATATCAATTGTCCCTAAAAAAATTAAATTCTTCCCACACGAACGGTGATCAAACCATCCGTCGTCAATAGCTTTGCAGCGGCTGCTTGAATTTCTGCTTTGGAAATTTTAAGCAAATCATGTGCACGGTTGTCAAAATAATCTTGCGGCAATCCGAATGTATCCAGAAACACAAATGTTGCAGCAATTTGCGAATTCACGGCAAAATTATCAACAAGCGAGTTGATCAAGCCAGCTTGTGCCTCTTCTAATTCTGCATCGGTCAGATTTTTTGCACCTTCAACTATCGTTGCCTTGATCTGCTTTTCCGCTTCTGCCAAACGATCTTGTGAAACAATGGTTTTGATATATAACATGCCGGGCTGTTTACCAGAGCCTGCAAGCAGCGAGCCGCCGATAGTATAAAATAAGCCTGAACGTTCACGCAATTCGAATAAGCGTGAACTCATAGAACCGAGCACACCGCCGGTGAATACTTGTTCAAACAAGAGCAATTTATCAAAATCAGGATCTTTGCGATCAACAGAAAGCTTGCCAAAAGAGAGCGTAATTTGATCACGATTGATCGGATAATTAATCGTCTCTTCAGTTGTGCCACGTTGTAATGGCGGGAAATCCATATCAGCGACTTCTGGACCTTGCCAGTCACCAAAGAGCTCTTCGAGCATTTCAGGCAAGTTAATTCCGCTCAAGTCACCAACAATTGCAAGGCGACTGCCATGAGGCGTTAACCAACTCTTATATGCCGCATACAAATCTTGTTGTGTAATGGCACGAATAGTATCAGGAGATCCCAGCATGCGCTTGCTATATGGATGGCCTTGGTAAATTTTTTCTCGTAATAATTGCGCTGCAAATTGTGCAGGACTGTCCCAGAAGTCGATCACATCTGCCAATATTCTGCTACGAACTTTTTCTATTGAGTTACCATCAAAGCTCGCGTTTTTGAGAAGGTCGAGCAAAATCTCGCAACCCTTGCGAAAATCTGCGCTCAACATACTCATCGAGATATGACCAGGGAAGGCGTCAAGCGACATGCCAAAGCGCTCAATTTCTTGAGCAAGCGCTTGTGCATTGTAATGTGTGGTGCCTTCTTCGAGCATATCAAAAAGAAAGACCGACAACCCCTGTTTATCTTCAGGGTCAAAATAATATTTCGCTTTAAAATCCAACAACAGATCTATTTTAGGCAGTTTTGGATTATGGTGGAAC
>Ga0255338_1002224_pt1 | contig 29820 bp, 36 predicted proteins | sample MeOH1_35cm_T4_19_FD_203715 | JGI IMG/M metagenome (GOLD analysis project Ga0255338, IMG submission 203715) | Sandy soil microbial communities from University of British Columbia, Vancouver, Canada - MeOH1_35cm_T4_195 | ecosystem: Engineered > Artificial ecosystem > Sand microcosm > Unclassified ... | reverse complement strand
CTCTTGTGGGGCGTCCTGATGGCCGTCCTGTCACTTCTGCCCGCTGTGGGCGCCGGACTGGTCTGGGTGCCGGCGGCAGCCTATCTGCTGCTGACCGGCGCCTATCTGAAGGGCGCCATCCTGCTCGTGATCGGCACGCTGGTGATCAGCACGGTGGACAACGTCCTGCGGCCAGCTTTGGTGGGGAAGGGCACCATGCTGCCGGACTACGCCGTGCTCATTTCCACTGTGGGCGGGCTCTCGTTGATCGGCATGAACGGATTTGTCCTCGGCCCGCTGATCGTCGCTCTGTTCGTTGCTGTCTGGTCACTTCTCAACCATGACGAACCGTAGGCTTGCGGTACAGCGCGGTTCGACGTTCACCGCCAGCCCACTTCGGGCCCCGGTTGAGGGCCATGCAGGACCCGCGTGCATGGCAGCCCCGAGACCGCGGCCAATTATCCAAACTCCGTGGCTATGGCCACTCCTGCGAGGCAAACGCGTCGCCCTGAACTGTATCTTTGGTTTTTTCTCAACGACCTCTCCCCTGGCCGATGGAATTACCGCCGGCGGATTTGGCCATTGACGGTATATGAAGTGTCGATCGAACCACCTCACTTCATCATTGAGCCGCTGTTGCCGAACAAGCCGCGCGGGGTGGCTCGGGCGGACGACCGGATGGTGCTGAACGGCATCTACTGGCGCCTTCGCACGGGCTCGCCGTGGGCCGACATCCCCGAACGCTACGGGCCTTCCACAACCTGCTACAACCGTTTCGTGCGATGGCGGAAGATCGGCGTCTGGGATCCCATCTTCGATGCGGTGTCGAAGGCCTACGACGGCGACATCCAGATGCTCGATTCCACCACCATCCGCGTCCACCAGCAGGGGGCGAACGGCAAAAAGGGGGGAGCTTCTCGGCGCTCGCCGCCGCTCGGAACCCAGCGTCTGGACGCAGAACGGGAGCTTCTTCAGCGCCATGGCCGTCGTCACCTTCGGCGGGGCCTATGCCGTCCTTGCCTACGTGGCCCAGGCGGCGGTGCAGACCTTCGGTTGGCTCGCCCCCCGGGAAATGGTGGACGGCCTCGGCCTCGCGGAGACCACCCCCGGTCCCCTCATCATGGTGCTCCAGTTCGTGGGTTTCCTGGCCGCCGTCCGGACGCCGGGGTCGCTCGATCCGCGTCTCGCCGGATGCCTCGGCGCCCTCCTCACCACCTGGATGACGTTCGCGCCGTGCTTCCTCTGGACCTTCCTCGGGGCGCCCTATGTCGAGGCGCTGCGCAGCAACCGGGCCATATCGGCGGCTTTGTCCGCCATCACGGCGGCCGTAGTCGGCGTGATCATGAATCTCGCCCTCTGGTTCGCGCTCCACGTCGTGTTCCGCGAAGTCCGAACGGTTTGGTTTCTCGGCATCGGCGTGGACCTTCCTTTTCCCGACACCGTCGATTGGCGGGCGGCTGTTCTTTCCCTTGCGGCGATGGTCGCTATGCTCCGGTTTGAGATTGGAATGTTGCCAACCCTGGCAGGTTGTGCACTGGCAGGCGTGGCGCTTCGGCATCTGATAGGCTGACGCCTCACCTCACGATGGGGCTTAAAAGGCTTGATGGCACTGCTAAGCTTTGGGGTACTTGGCATAGGCGAGCCGGTCACACTGCTATTTAGGTATCCGTCGCACTGCTGCCAAAAAAAGCGGTAGGCCTAGGATGGAAGTCAAATCTCAAACCGTGCAAAGATCGATGCTTTGCCATTTTAGAAGCCAAATTCTGGATGAATATCTTGGATTCGCCCATGGCGTATCTCGGGTAGCGCGCGAAAGCATGCCGAAGTGACGAACAGCTCTTCGATCAATGAAACAGTATTCGACCCTCCGATTAGCTCCTCGCGCTACATCTCTGGTCCGGTGTGCCGATGCGGATCGAAATAGATCTCTGACACACGAAATCGCCCCCCTGCTCTCCTGCACTGAACGATGACGTCGATCGCGATCTTCAGCAGGTCGCGGATATCGCTCCGCTCGAGGTCGTGCCCACCATCAGATTCCTTCACGAGCAGCGTAAGCTGCTCGAACGCCAACCTGGCGGAATCGGCATGCACGGTGGTGATCGAGCCGGGATGTCCTGAATTCACGTTGCGGATGTAATAGAAGGCGGTGCCGTCGCGGAGCTCCTGCAGCAGGACGCGATCCGGACGCATGCGCAAGGATGCCTCCAAAAGCTCCTTCGCCCCGATCTTGGCCAGCCCCTGCCCGTCCTTCGAATAGAACAGCCGCACATGGTTATCCTGCGGGATCACGAGTTCGGGCGTGTCCTCGATGGTGATCAGCCGTTCGTCTTCGGGGATATGTTGGATCAGCGCCTTCGAGAGCGTGGTCTTGCCGGACCGCGTCGCGCCCGAAATGATAATATTCTTTCGAGCGAGCACCGCCTCCCGCAAGAACGGCATGTAGCTTCCGGCTTGGTATAGCTCGAGCAGCCTGGCGTCGGCTGCCGAGAGCTCGTCGGGGATCGGACTGACTTCCGAGAAGAGGCCGGCGGTTTCGAGATCGTCGAGCGTCAGCGCGACCGCGGAGGGATTGCGGAGCGTGATACTCACCGTGCCTTTAGGGGTGGCGGGTGGAATGACGATCTGGATGCGATGCTCATCGGGCAGGGTGGCGGAGAGCAGGGGATGGGACTCGTCGATCGACTGGTGCGAATAGCTCGCCACGGCCCGCGCGAGCCGCATCAGCTTCTCGAACGTGAGATCCGGTGCTTCGTGCCTGCGCCACCCGCCGGGACCCTCGGTCAGGACCACGCCCGGGCGGTTGATCACGATCTCGTAGAGCGTCTCGTCGCTGAGGAATTGCGCGAGAGGGAAAAGCAGGTCGCGGACGACGCCGACATCTGCTCCTTCTGTCATCCCCCTCCCCTCGCCTATTTTGTGACGAGCGTCGAACGCCGGCTGAAGTCGCCGAGCACGCCGCGATCGTAGATCGTGTTGCGCGGCTCGGTGACGCGCAGACCGTAGACGCCAGAGAAATCCAGGTCCCGGGCGACGAAGATCGACACCAACTCGCCCTGGTGTTTCTCCAGCGTCGGCGGGATGTTGATGGACTGCTCGACCGCGATGGCGGCCGCCTGCTGGCCGGCATTGGCGCTGTTCTGGACCTGGATGTCGCCCTGCTGGAGCTGGCCCTGGGCGTAGTTGGCGGCGTCGCCAACAATCGAAAGCAGCAGAGCGCTGCCGAAGCGCTCCCACCAATGGGTGTCGACATAGCCGTCCATGCCGGCCCGGCCCAAGGCGTCGGTGGCCGGTGATGCGAGGGTGATGATCACGCCTTTCGGTGTCTTGGCGCGATTCCACAGCACGAAGAGGCGGGCCTGCCCGCGGCGCAGGCCACCACGGTACTCGCCCACGACCTGCGTGCCCTTCTCCATCATGACGACACGGCCATTGTCCGAGAGCACGTCGCGATTGATGACGCAGCTGGCGAAGCCGGGCTGATCCGAGGACAAGGCGGTCTCAAGGACGCACGGGATCGACGTGCCCATGGCGATGATGAAATCACGATTGCCCAGGGTGCCCGCCCGTGACCCTTCGAGGCGGGTCGGCGTCATCATGCGGCCGAAACGCTGGTCCTCATTCTCGCCCGGCCCATTGAAGCCGCCTCCTGCTCCATTCAGAGGCACATAGTTGGAGCTTGCGTCAGCTGGAACGCCGGAAGCTTGTTGCCGGTTCTGTGGGCCCCGCTGTGCGCCGAACGCCATCACCGGGGCGCGGCGGGCGGCATCGAGCAACGGGTCGTCCGCTGGGGCGGCTTGCGGCGTGACGACCGGCGTCGGCAGCTTCACCTCCGGCATGGCCGCAGGCTGGCGGGCCGGCTCAAAAGCCGAGGTCTGCCGGATGACGACACGCTCGGGCTTCTCAGCGTCCGTCCGCGGTCCTCGATCTCGCATCGACCACAGGGCAAAGCCGACGAATGCGATGACGGCCAGCACCACCGCTCCGCGTTTCAGGAGCGGGTTGTCTTGCCGCCGTCCAGTGACGGACTGACCGCGCTCTCCCGGCACGCCGCTTTCGATATCGTCCGCCATCGCCCGCCCCTATTGCGCCTTCGGCGCCGATTGTGGTTTCACGATCCGCTCGACCGAGGGAGACGTCGTGTTGGTGCCCGGGTTGATCCCAACCCGGTCATAGGCTTCGTTGAAGATGCAGAGCACATCGCCGCCACGTCGCAGGATGAACTTGCGGCTGATGGCCTGGACGAGCACCAGGTCGCCCTCGACCGATTTCGGGACCAGGCTCTCCGTGCCGTCGGAATTCTCCGTGTAGATCGCCGGCATCTCCTGGTTGCCGGTGAAAGCGAAGGTGGTCAGCTTGCCATTGTCGTAGACCGCCTCCGGCTCGAGCGCGGCCGAGCCCTGCGCCGAGTAGCGCCAGTTGCGGGGGCCATATTGCTCATGGAAGGTGAGCACCTTGTCGGCATAGCCGGCCTGGGCGGCCTGAGCCCTTGCCGCTGCCTCCTGGCGCCGGCGCCCGGCCTCGTCGGCGGGATATCGATACTTCACATAGAAGTAGGTGGGCTGTCCCGAGGCCACCGAGCCGTCGCGCACCGTGAGCTCCATCTGATAGCTGCGGGTCGCTCCATTGCGCCGTGTCGTCACCACAGAGATGTTCGTCACCGGCTGGTTCTCGCGCGGCTTTAGGAACAGGATGTTTCCGGCGGGTGCCACCTCCCAGGCCACTGTGTTGCCGAGCGCCACATGAGCGATCTCCTCGTCTTCGGCGAACTCGACCTGGACCGAGGAGCGCAGCGAGCCCACGATCTTGGTGATGTTGTAGGGCTCGTAGTCGACGAAGCGGACCCGGTTGTCCTGGGGTGCGCTGCTGGGCGTCTCCAGGGCATTGGCAGGGGTGACGAGGCAGGCCCAAGCCACCACGAAGATGAGAGCAGCGCGCTTCAATTGATGGCCTCCGGGTCGGCCCGGTACTCGCTCACGACAAAGCCGAGCGGATTGACCAACCGGTCCGTCGCGGACATGGGCGCGTTGACATAGGCGAAGGTCAACGTTGCCACCCAATGGGTGGTGCGGACATCCTCTCCGCGCGTGACGGTGCGGATGTAGCGGACCGACACCACGTGAGGGTTGATCAGCGAGATCGAGACGATGTTGATCCGGGCAGTGGCGCTGCGGACATAGATGTTCTGGGGAGATTCCGGATTGCTGCCGCGATAGAGCGCGGCGAACCGTTGCTGCTCGGCCTGGGTGGAAAGAAGGGCGACGGTCCGGAAGTTCTCTTCCGCCTCGCTCCAGACATAGGCCTCCCGCGCCCGGACGTATCGCGCCGCGAAATACTTGGTGACGGCCTCGTCGTAGGTTCCGGCGGTCGCGGTCAGGGCCGAGACCACATCGACGATGCCTGTGGAATTGTCGACCCTGACGACAAAGGGCTGCACCGTCTTTAGCGGCGTCAGACCCGCAACCGCGAAGACCGCGGCCGCCGCCAGGATGCTGGCGCAGATCGCCACGAACCAGGCGACCCGGGTCGAGCGCTCCGCCCGGATCATCCGGTCCTGATCGAACCGGCGGGCTTTCTCGAAATAACTTTTAAGGCTTTCGTTCGTCACCATCACCCCTGCCCCGCGCAAGATCGGTAGGAACCGGCGCTGTCGAGATGCGCGAACGGGCCAGTTGGCGATGCCGGCGCCTCATCGGCAAATGCCGTTGCGCGGTTCGGCGCCAGGGGCGCAGCGTCCGACTGCGCCTTCACGTTACTGCTCCCCTCCCACTGCCACATGGCGCGGTTAAGCGGCCGGCGCGCGTAGCCGTCGCATTTGGGCAAGGGATAAGACCAAGAGGCACAGCCGCTGAGAGCCGACGCCATGCAGAGCAATAGGAACGAACGCAACATGCACCCACCCGGCTGTGAAAATGATTCTCAGGAAACGGCGTCACCCAGCCCCGCCCGATCCGAAGTTACGTCCCGCCGCGCGGACACCCCGGCCGACGGCGCGGGCCGCATACCGGGTGCTCCGGGCGATCGTGCCTTCATGCGCGTCGCGCGCGGCGCCGTAGCCGTAGGTCAGTGATGCTCCGCCTGCGGCAAGCGCGGACGCGATGCCGGGGAGCTGGTAGAAGACGTAGAGAGCGGAAAGCGCGATGGCGCCGAGCGCGATCGGACGCATCAGCACGTCCGCATAGGATTCCATGGTGGCGAAGGTGGCATCGAGGCAGGTCACCAGGAGCGATCCCACCGCGACGACGAGCACCTGCAGGATGACGAAGTTTGCCATCTGGCCGATCCACGCCTCGGTGAACCGCCGCGTCGACTGGAACATGGCCAACGCGACGAAGATCGGACCTATGGCGAGGACGATGGCGAGCGCGACGCGGGCATAGAGCGACACCACATAGCCAATCGCCGCGACGATGAAGGTCATGACGATGACCACGAGCCCTGCCGCGCCGGTTAGGATGTCGACCGGCCAGGACCCTTTCGCCCAGATGTCGTTGGCGGATTTTTGCCCCTTGTCGAGGAGGGAATCGAAAGCGGAGGCGCTCGGCGCCGAGCCGGTGTTGAGGGCGCCGGAGATCTCAGTGGGCAAATCCTCGAAGAACACCTTCGAGACATAGGTCTGATAATTCGAGGCGTTCTGCACCAGCATCAGGATGATGGCGAGCTTCATCGCCCGGAATGCGAATTCCATGATCGGCTCGGGAATCGAGCCGCGCAGGACGAGGAAGCCGTAGAGGATGACATAAAGCGTCAGCGCGATGGTCAGCGGCCCCGTCACCCAGGAGCTGATCCCCGATGTCCCCGAGCTGATGAAGTCCTCGAGCGGCGTCTTGAACTGGTTATCGAGGAACGAGAAGACTTGATACATGCCCTACCCTCCCAGCGCCTTGTTCATGCGCTGAAGGCGGGCCTTGCCATCCGCTTCGGTCGCATTCTCGCAGTTGGGGGTTGCGGCGAGCTGCCCCGGATTCTCGCGGCACTTCGCCAGCTGCTCGGCACGCAAGGCATCATCGGCGAGATAGTCGCTGACGGTGTAAGTCCCCTCCCCCGGCTCGAAGCAAGCGGCAAGAGGAAGCATCAGGAGGAACGCCGCGATCCGCTTCATGGCAGCGCCGCGTTCATCGTGTCGATGCGCCTGCGCCAGTCCTCGGCCTTGCGCTGGTCGTCCACCTGGGCCTGGGCCTGCTGCACCATGCGCAGGCCTTGCATCCGCACCACATCGATCTGTAGGAACGCCGCTTCGGCTTGGAGACGCGCCTGCAGGTCCGCCACGTCTTTCGAGGTGCCGGCCGATGCGATCTGCTGCCGGAGCTGGTCGATGCCGTCGATCCGCTTGGTGGCGGCATCATAGATCTGCTGGCCAAGGCTCATCTGGCCGGCGTTCTTCTTCTGGATCCGAGACAGCTCCTGCGCGTAGAAATCGTTGGCGCTGGTCTGGTAGGTGGAATTGTCCTGCAGGAACTTGGACGCGGACTCGCCGAAGGCGCCTGAACCGGAGCCCTGGAGCAGGCCTTCGATCGCATTGAAGTCCTGGGGCAGCGCCTTGCGGATCGCGGGATCGTTGAGCACGCTCGCGACGTCGGCCATGTTTGTCAGCTTGTTCAGCGAACCGTAAAGCTGCTGTGCCTGCTGAAGCTGCTGGTTCAGGGTGTCGAGCTGCGACTTGAGCTGCGCGATGCTCTCCAGCTGCTTGGCGAGGGCTGCTTGGTCGATCACCGGAATGCCTTGGGCGTTGGCCGCTCCCACGAAGATGCAGAGCGCGGCTGCGGCCGCCAACAGCATGGTTCGCTTTGCCATCAGCCGGGACTCCTTCTTTGTTGGAATAGGGGGAGCCAGTCCTCCTGACCGCTGCCGACCTCCGCACGGATCGCGTCGGCCAGCTCGACATTGGCGGTGCGGCCGGAGAGGACGGCGAGCTCGTCGTCGAAGCCAGCGAGGTTCAGCTCGGCGACGACGCTGTTGTGCCCCTGCTTGACAATGAAGCGGCGGCTTTCAGGGGACAGCTCGCGCGCGATGAGCTGATATTCCCGCTCGGTGAGCTTGAAGCCGTCCACGTAATCGGCGTGGCTGCCACGCGGGTTCGGCATGAAGATCTGGGTCGGGCACTGCTCGATGATGGTGTGGGCGATCGGCGAGGCGATCGCATCGCGTGGGCTCTGCGTCGCGAAGAGCATGAGGCCGCCCTGCTTCCGGATGGTCTTGAGCTTGTTCTGGGCGAGGTCGCGAAATCCCTCGTCCAGCAGCGCCTTCCAGAACTCGTCGATGACGATGATGATGCGGCGGCCGTCGATCAGCTGCTCCACCCGGTGGAACAGGTAGGCCATGAGCGGCGTGCGGATCTCCTCATTGTCGAGGAAATCCGTCATGTCGTAGCCAAGGAACTTGGCGCCGATCCCAATGTCGTCGGTCTCGTTGTCGAAGACCCAGCCGAGGGGCCCTCCCCTCTCCCAACGCCGCAGCCGGGCGGCAATGCCCTCCGGGTCGGTGTTGTTGAGGAAGGTGCGCAACGCGCCGATGGTGCGCCGCTGGACCGGGAGGTCCGCGAGGCCGTCGACGGCGCCGGCGATGTCGCGCAGGTCACTCACGGAAAGCTCGCGCGACTTTGAGCCGACGAGCTTGGCGATCCATTGCGCCAGGAACACCTTGTTCTCCGGCGTGAGCTCAAGCCCCTTCAGCGGCGCGCAGCCGGTTGGCGTCCCATTCTTCAGAGGCAGATACGTGCCGCCCGCCGCCCGCACGAAGAGATCGGCGCCACGGTCCTTGTCGAAGAACACCATGTGGGGATCGTGCTTCTCGAGCTGCGAGAGCATGAAGTTCAGGATAACGGTCTTGCCGGATCCAGAGGGGCCGCACACGAAGGTGTTGCCGAGATCGCCATGGTGGAAGTTGAAATAGAACGGCGAGCCGGAGGCCGTCTTCAGCATCGCGACGGCCGGCCCCCACTCGTTGCCGTCCTTCCTGCCCACCGGATAGGAATGAAAGGGTGACAGCGCAGCGAAGTTGCGCGAGGTGATCGCACCAGAGCGGGCCCGGTAGCGGAAATTGCCAGGCAGCTGCGCCCACCAGGCGGCTTCGAGGCCAAGGTCCTCGCGTGCCACGACGGCACCGCCGTTGGTCAGATGAGAGCGTGCCTTCGCCAGATTGTCGGTGAGGTCCTTCACCGATGGGGCGAAGACCGACAGCGTCAGGTGATGCTCGCCCAGCACGAAGCGATTGGATTCCAGTTCGTCCAGGGCGCCATCGAGCTCATCGACCTGCGAATTCGCCTTGTCGCCGGCGCTCACCATCTGGTTCTGCTTGCGTCCCAGGATGGTCCGGGCATCGGCCTTTGAGGCGAACGCGAAGGACTGCGTCAGGATGAGCTCGAACGGCGTGGTGAGGACGCCAGCGAGCATGCCGGGCCTGGTCCGGGCGGGATATTCCTTGAAGCTGAAGATCCCTGCATACCGGGTCTCAGCCTCATGGCGGATCTCCACCGTCTCGCGACCGATGATGACGCGGTCGGAATAGATCGCTGACGAAACCCGCCCCTCCGTGAGGGGCACTCGTTCCCGCCGGCCGCCGATGATCTGGTGCAGGACCTCACTCGGCTCGGAAAACAGAAGACCATCGTGTTCGTAGAGGGAAAGAACACGTGGCTGGAACCGCTTGAGGCCGGCCGTCACGTCGGTGACCTTGTCGCGCAACTGCTTGAGCGCCTCCTCGTCGAGCTCTACGCTCCCGCGGCGCGCCCGGCGAAGGCGGCCCAGGAGCTCCGAGATCTTCTCAGCGGGATCGCGGGTCGGATACCACAGCAGGGTCAGATAGAGGTCGTTGCGGAAGAGATCCTCCTCTACCATGCGGGCGCGATATTTCGCGTTCAGGGCAGCGGAGAAGGGATTGGCAAACGCTCCCTCGGGATAGTCGTTGTCGCGACGACGGAGGATGTGGGTCCAAAGCGCGAGGCGTTCGTCCGCGAGGTTGCGGTAGAGCGTGTTGAGGTCGCGATGAAGGCCGTTGAGTTCGAGCGGATCGGCCGTCTCGAACGATATGCCGTCGAGGGCGATCATGACCATCAGCGCCCGGGAATCGAGCGCGATCGTCGTCTCGTCCACGTGACGGACATACGGGATGAAGGTCTCGGGCTCGAGCTCGCGGGTTTTGAGAATGGCGACGTTAGGCAAGGCCAAGGTCTCTTTCGTCGTAGCGCCTCACGAGCTTGAGGGGGGTCAGCGTGGTGCCGCCCCAGAAGGCCCCGTTGCGCGACCGGCCGCGAGTTTCGATCCACGCCATCAAGACGCGAAACATGTTGTGGTCATGCTTCACCAGCGTCTTGAAGACGAGATGGAAGACGATGCCGACAAGGGCGTAGGCGATCGAGCCCGCAAGGATATAGAGGATCGTCGTCAGGATGACGTTGATGCCCATGGCCTCCATCGTCACGCCGGCGACCATGGCCGGCCGCGTGCAGGCCAGGAACAGCGTGTCCTCCTCAAGCGCCACGCTCTCCGCCATGGCCGTCACCCGCCGGAGATCGTCGTGACGAGCTGGGCGGCGCCGAAGATGATGCCGATGCCCAGCACCACATAGGCGGCCTTGCGCAGGTCGAGATAGCCGAACATCCAGGCGATGCCGACGACGATCACGGCGATCGTCGCGAGGAGCTTGGCGACGTTGCCCGTGAGCAGGGTGACGATGTTCTGAAGGACTGTCTCGATGCCGCCGGACGCCTGGGCGAATGCCGGCTCGGCCATCCCGATCGCGAAGACGCCAGCCATCAGTATGATGGCTAGGGCTGGACGCACGCGCACTTTTTCACTCATTCGGCTCACTCCGATTGTTCGTTCTGGAAGACGAGAACGGAGGACGTCCGCCCTGTCGCAAAAACATCCCAGGGCGCTGGCTTGGCATCGCGCCGTGGGCCGGGCGACGCGGCAGCCGGCGGCGCCGATGCGGGTCCCTCCCCCACGCGATCTTTCGAGGCGGACGTGTTGGCTGGGTTGATCGCCAGCGAAACCAGCGTCGGCGCGAGGTGCTTTGCCTCGTCACGCACCTGCTTGTCGTAGCCGACCATCTCGCCAACCGAGGCGTCGCCGCGTCCGTAATAGGCTTGCAACATCATGGTGGCCGCCTGCCCGGGGCTGGCACCTTTACCGATCGCCACGCGGTAGTAGCGGTCGAGCAGTCGGGCGGTCGCCTTGAGGTTCAGGCAGGGATCGAATGCGTCGGAGACCGTGAGTTCGAGACGACCCAGATCGTCGGCATTGATGCCGCCAAGACCGAGATCGACATCCTGGCGTTGCGCAATCAACGTGGTGGCCAGCTCGATGGCCTCCGCTTTGGTGTTCGGCAAGTCGCGCAGAGGCGTGCCGCTGTTGATGCGGATGGCGAATGGCGCGAAACCGCTTTCGAGGCTCACGACCGCCGAGAGGGTCTCGACCTGAACGGTCGGCGCGCAGGTCTGCGCGAGATCGGCGAAGGCAACGGGCATGAGCTAGAACCACACCCGCTGGGTGCCCGCACCGTCGATCATTACATCGATAAAATGAGGTTGCGCTCGGGCGCTCGGCTGAGCTGTCACGTAGGCCATGCACCGGTGCTGTCCGCCGCCCGACACCCAGCGTGCGGCGCCACTGCCGGCTCCGGCGCCGGATGTGCATTGGCTGCTGTCGACCACTTGGCGTGTCGCCGACACACAGGCCGCTTCTTGCCCTTGCGGGCCGAACCGGGCGGTCAGGCGGTAGCCGGTCTCGCAAGAATACGGTTCGTATCCGGGCCTGGAGGTCTGGAGTCCGACGCCATTGCAGGTTGGAAAGGGGCGTCCCCTGGCGAGTTCGTTCCAAAGCCTCTGAACGGGAGGGACGCATTCGGCGAACTGCATGGGACCGCCCGGGTTCGAAAGGCAAAGGAGAACCTGACAGCCCCAATCGTCCGCGCGCGCTTTACTGCTGGAAATGCAGTAGGATGACAGCAATACGAATGCGCAGGAAAGCGCCCTGGCAGTAGGGGAATTCATGCCTTCCACCCTCCCGAAACGACCCCGGAAAGGCTTGTCGGCCGCAATCTCATGCCCGGTTAACTCTCATATACAGAGCAGTTAAGCAGATGCCAAGAGCACTTGACGCCGAATGGCGCAGCCTCTCGTTCTCGGCGCTTATTCTGCGGCTGATCCTCGATAATCCGCTCGACGATGAGACCCCTCAGTCGCGCCTGAAGCAAATTGGAATGATGAGCGTCCTCTATTATATGCATCAGGGCAATCAGCGCCTGACGTTAACCAATATAATTGAGGTGACGTCGCTAACACGCGGTGGTGTCACGGAGACGATTGATCGGCTTGTCAATCGTAAAATCTTGACGGAAGCAATGGTTAAAAACTCGTTGGGGCGAGGGCAGGCGCGCGAATTCAAGATTGCACCTGATATTTTCAAGAAGCTCCGCAGCCTACAGGGCGGTTGATGGAGCGGCGCAAAATTCCGGTCGACGGTCGGTATCATCTCAAACTGCCGTAACTGTGATAGTATGGCGCCTCCGGTTGAGGTCATCCAGCCTTCATTCGGATCAGGCCGAATCGCGAGTAGGCAATGGTTGGTGGGACGGGGGGTAAGGTTCATCGGGACAAAGAGGGCTCGTACGCCTCTCCTCTCCTCTCCTCTCCTCTCCTCTCCTCTCCTCTCCTTCTCTCTCCGTACCGCTCCCGCTTAGAGCGGCGCCCGAGGAATGGATGGCAGTGGCTGCAAAGTATGGTTGTTGTGGCCACTGTGCTCATCATGGGGGAGGTCATGGCAGCGCCGAGGAAATCCGCCGCCGATCGATCTGAGAGTTGGACAGTCACCGATGCCAAAGCACGTCTGTCCGAGGTCATCGAGCGGGCGCAACGCGATCCCCAGGTCATTGCGCGGCACGGCAAGCCGAGCGCCGTCGGCGTCTCGGCCGAGGAATGGTCCCGCAAGACGGCGCGCAGGGGCACGCTGGTCGAATTCCTGATGGCATCACCGCTGCGGGACGCCGATCTCGATCTCGAGCGCGTCCGTGATCAGCCACGCCACCTCGACCGGTGAACGTTCAGCTCAACACCAACTCAGCTTGCCGATTGGCTTGCACAGGATCTTCCAGAGCGCTTTGCTGGTCGCATCCTGCCTATTGACCCTGCGACTGCCGAATCGCCGGGGAGATTCGATGGCGGAGGCCCGCGTAAGCAGGAAGGACTTTGCATCACTCGGTGTGTCAATATTCAATCCCTGGACCGATGGCGGCCAATCGAGATGAGGGCCTCTATTCGACTACCCGACGTCGCATCGCTCGAAATCGCGCTGGCCGGGCCTTATCCTCACCCGGGCGTTCCCGGGTTTTAAGTTCAGTCTCGCCCAGGTCGATGATGACGATTGGCGCGCCGCCCGCAGCGTCATCCAGCTGGATGGCACTCGGATCGGCGATCTGCAATCGTGGATGACGGACGAACTCGTCAAGGGGCGTGGCGACGTCGCAGCGCTGTGACGCCGTCTAAAAGAGACCGCCTGCAGATTACCGCATGGCGCGTCACCAGCGCGTTTGTGTTCGCGCCGACAGGGCCCGGGCCAGCCGATGGTGTGCAGATTTCGCTCGGCCGCGAGACGGAATGGCGGGCCGCTCCGATCGGTGATCCGTGCTGGCCGCTATCGGACGCGGGAGAGCTTCTCGAGCCGTCCTGGATTTTGCGGGAAGCCCCCTCCCCGGCCGGCCGGATCGCAGGTCGAGTCTACCGCGTGCATGACCGCGCCGGCGGCGCTGTGGTTCACGTCCGCAGTTTCCTTATTTGTCGCGCGCACCATGAGCGCGCTACCCGCGAGGCGCGTCGCCCGGAGATGGCGCAGCGTGTCATCCATGAGGTCGGGCCGACGGTATCCGGGAGACGCCTTTTCTTTCGGCGATGCCGGACTTGTTCGACCACGGGCCACGCGAGTTGTGGTTCTTTGAAGACTGGGAAGCTTCCTGCGCTGCGACGTCGGGTCGTGTCCCAACCCGTGGTGTAACTGCGGCGGCGTGATCACCGCGCTCTCCGGCGGGGCCGGATTGGTCAGGCTGCCCCGATGTGCAGACTGACGAGGGGATCATCGCTCAGCTGGGCGACGGATTCCACCGTCATGTAGCGGGAGCGCTGAACGGCCCATTCGTCATTCTGTTCGAGCAGGATGGCGCCGACCAGCCGGATTATGGCCTGTTCATTCGGGAAGATGCCGACCATCTCGGTGCGGCGCTTGATCTCGCCATTGAGCCGCTCGATGGGATTGTTGGAGTGCAGCTTGGTTCGGTGCTCCTTGGGGAAGGACATGTAGGCCAGTACATCGGTCTCGGCCTGGTCCATGAAGCCGGCGAGCTTGGGGACCCGCGGCCGCAACTGGTCGGCGACCTGACGCCATTGCGCCTTGGCGGCGGTCTCGTCGTCCTGGGCAAAGGCCGTGCCGACGAAGGCGGAGACCACCCGGCGCTGGGTCTTGCCGGCATGGGCCAGGGCGGTGCGCATGAAGTGGACGCGGCAGCGCTGCCAGCTGGCGCTGAGCACGCGGGACACGGCCGCCTTGATGCCCTCGTGGGCGTCGGAGATCACCAGCTTGACGCCGCGCAGGCCGCGCCGGGTCAGCTTGCGCAGGAACTCGATCCAGAACGTCGCCGCCTCCGAGACGCCGATGTCCATGCCCAGCACCTCGCGCCGGCCGTCGGTGTTGACGCCCACGGCGATGATCACCGCCACCGAGACGATGCGGCCGTTCTGGCGGACCTTCAGATAGGTGGCGTCGACCCAGACATAGGGCCAGTCGCCCTCGATCGGCCGGTCCAGGAAGGTGTGCACCCGCTCGTCGATCTCCTCGCAGAGCCGCGAGACCTGGCTCTTGGAGATGCCGCTCATGCCCATCGCCTTGACCAGGTCATCCACCGAGCGGGTCGAGATCCCCTGGATGTAGGCCTCCTGGATCACCGCCGTCAGGGCCTTTTCAGCCAACCGACGGGGCTCCAGGAAGCCGGGGAAGTAGCTGCCCTTGCGCAGGCGGGGAATGCGCAGCTCCACCGTCCCGGCCCGCGTCTCCCAGTCACGGTCGCGGTAGCCGTTGCGCTGGGCCAGCCGCTCGGGGCTCTTCTCACCGTGCGCCGCCCCGGTCAGCCCGCCCACCTCCAGCTCCATCAGCCGCGTCGCCGCGAAGCCGATCATCTCGCGCAGCAAATCGGCGTCGGGGCTCTTTTCCATCAGCCCGCGCAGGGCCATCATCTCGTCGGTCATCTTCGGTCCTTGGTTCAGGTTGCGTCTGCAAACCCGACCCTACCGAAGATCGCGGATGACCACCGCCGGCAAGCTACACCACGTCCAGGGACACGACCCGACGTCGCGCGTATTCGCCCGCTGGGCGTTGGACGTGCATGATTACGAGTATCTGGCGTAACGCTAGATCGGTTTCATTCCGAGGGCGCTCCGCGAGCCGCGCGAGCGCCTGACCGCGACGGAGGGCACATCCGTGCACATCCTGATGGACTGCATCAAGGCGATCGACCGCGAAGTCGGGCTTCCGTTCGGGCGGTTCTTCCTGATGACTCACGGCAATTGGGGCGATTCCGATGTGGGTCAGGCCATAGCGCAAGGCTTGAAGGTTCAAGCGGGGGCGTCCGTCAGATTGCGATGCCGGTGAGTTTATGCACTGGGCGGATCGAACGTACAGCTTCTAATCTCTCAGAACATGCCGTTGTCCAAGGTGCGGGGACGTGCCGACCGCTCGAATGATTGGAGCGGATTGCTCTTAGAGCCAAGAGCCCTCCCGTCCTGTCAAAGAGGCCGCATCTGCTTCGCCTCGATTCCTGCGGCGCTTTTATCTGCCCTCGTGCGTGAGGCGGGCCGCGCAGGCGGGGCTCATGAAACACACGACCTTGCAGGAGCTGACAGGAAGGCCGTATCAGCGCTAGTGGCTCATCGATTGGCCGCCGAGGGGTTCGGCGCAGAGCGAAGAGAAATGGCCAATGCGTAGCGCAGGGTCCGATTGGAGATTGAGTTGCCACCTGGCAACTCACCCTGAATGCCATAGCGGTAAACCGGCGTTAACGTTAAAATCCTTGCCAATAAGCCCGACTCGGCCTCATTCTGCCTACGATCAAATGCCGTAGTTGGAATGGGCATCGTAGTTATGCAGAAAGCACGTAGCTCAAAGACTCTTACATCGGGGGCTAAGCCGCTGATGACGGATGTCATCGCCGGCGACGGCGCCGCGCTGTCAGCGGAACTGCTCGCTATGCGCGAGGCTCTTTTCCCGCCGGTTTCAAAGAAATCCCTTCGATCATTTTCCTCGGTAGAGGCTGCGAAGCTCATTGGAATTGCCGACGCCTATCTGCGGCAGCTGTCGCTGGGTGGTAAGGGCCCCCAGCCGTCGCTCGGGGCCGGAGGGCGTCGGTCCTATACACTCGAGCAAATCAATGAGTTACGCGTCACGCTAGAGGAGGGGTCGAAGGGAAAGAAGTACGTACCGCATCGCCGTGAAGCGGAGCACTGCCAAGTGATGGCGGTCGTGAATTTCAAAGGCGGTAGCGGAAAGACCACGACCGCCGCGCATCTGGCGCAGTATCTCGCCCTTCACGGATACCGGGTCCTGGCAGTCGATCTCGATCCCCAGGCGTCGCTGACAGCACTTCATGGCTATCAGCCTGAGTATGATATCCAGCCGAACGAGACGATGTACGCGGCGGTGCGATACGATGAAAATCGTCGCCCGCTAAAGGACGTCATTCGCAAGACCTATTTCGCAGGCCTTGATCTGATCCCAGCCAATCTTGAGCTGATGGAGTATGAGCACGATACGCCGCGGGCGTTAGCCGAGCGTGACGCGGAACCATTCTTTGGCCGGGTTGCTACGGCGCTTGGAACAGTCGCGGATGGCTATGACGTGATGATCCTGGATTGTCCTCCTCAGCTCGGTTTTCTAACGCTCGGCGCGTTATGCGCTGCGACAGGTCTTCTGATCACCGTGCATCCTCAGATGCTCGACGTGATGTCGATGTGCCAGTTCTTACTGATGGCGTCTGATATCCTGGGTGTGGTGCAGGAGTCCGGGGGGGATCTTGATTACGATTTCATTCGATATGTCGTCACGCGGTTTGAGCCCGCAGACGCGCCCCAGACGCAGATGGTCGCTTTCATGCGGTCGCTTTTCAGGGAGCGCGTGCTCAACAGCACGATGGTCAAGTCGACAGCGATCTCAGATGCCGGGCTCTCAAAGCAAACGCTCTATGAAGTCGGGCGGGAGAATTTTGGGAAGCAAACTTACGATCGCGCAATGGAATCGCTCGACGGCGTTAATGGCGAGATCGAGAATCTGATGAAACTAGCGTGGGGACGCGAGACATGAGCCGGAAGGACACGCTGAAGGCTATGCTGACCCGCAGAACAGACGAGTTGCCAGGTGGCAACTCGTCGTTAGAATTGGCCGCGCCGACGCCAGTGGCGCATGTGAGGTCAGGCGCTGTCGGTGCTATGGGTCGTTCGCTTGGACAAATAGCGACCGCCGCTGAGCGTGCAAGAGCGCTCGTGGCGTCTGGCGCCGCCGTCGTAGACATTCCGGCCGAGAAGCTCCTGGGATCCTTCGCGCAAGACCGTCTCGACGACGAGGGCACCGAATACGAGACGCTCTTCAATGCCATCAAGGAGTCCGGCCAGAAGAGTCCAATTCTCGTCCGGCCACATCCTGATAGGCCAGATTACTATCAGATCGCCTATGGCCACCGACGCGCAAAAATCCTCGCCAAGCTCGGACGGCCAGTGCGCGCGGTGGTCCAGGACTTGACCGACGAAGAGCTCGTTGTCATCCAAGGCCAGGAGAACTCCGCCCGCAAGGACCTCAGCTACATCGAGCGAGGTCTGTTTGCCATGACACTCGAAGATCAGGGTTTCGATCGCGCCGTGATCATGTCGGCGCTGAGCATGGAGAAGACACAGCTGTCGCGCCTTCTGGCATTGGCGAAGTCGGTTCCGAAGAGTGTTGTTCACGCAATCGGGCCCGCTCCAAAAGCAGGCCGTCCAAGATGGACAGCGCTCGCCGAGCGTCTGTCGGAACTCCCAGACATGTCGCGGCTGGACGAAGTGCTAGCCGACCCGAAATTTCAGCAGGCTGATACCGACCAGAGGTTCGTGCGTCTGTTCAATGCCATTGCGCCCAATAGGGGAGCCGCTAAGCCGCGGAAGGTCGCGGTAAAGACAGATGCCGGCAACAAGATCGCGACAGTCGAACGAGGGGGTGACACGGTCACCATCATCGTCGACGCCGATGGTTCACGTGAGTTTGGAGAGTTCATCGCGGCGAAGCTGCTGGAGCTCTACCAACAATTCGAGGAGAACAAGGAGGCGCCCATCTAAACAGCCGCTAACCCCTTAGGCCGCAAAAGAAAAAGGCCCCCGAAACAACGTCCCGGAAGCCCTTCTCAGTCCTTAAGCAAGCAGAGAATCGCACTTCCGCGAATCGCAGTCAAGAGTCCCATCGTGGGATGCGCTGTTTCGGCGAGCAGGTTTCTTTTGCCTCAACATAGGTAAAAGGAAATGCATACCCATATGCCCACGACGCCCTTCGGGCGGCGGTCGATGTCACTTGGCCTGTTGGCTAGCCAAGTGACAGCTCAGGCCGTCGCGTCCGATGTGGTGGTTCATAAATGGAAGGTCTTCCAACATATCCGGGAGGCCAGGGAAGCGATCGGCGCGACCGACCGCGCGCTCGCGATCCTCAGCGCGTTGCTGTCGTTCCACCAGGAGACGACGATGTGCGCGGATGGCGACCTCGTCGTCTTCCCGTCCAATGCACAGCTCAGCGACCGGGCGAACGGCATGTCGCCGGCGACGCTCCGCAGGCACATCGCAGTGCTCGTGCATTGTGGCCTGATAATCCGCAGAGACAGCCCGAACGGCAAGCGGTTCGCGCGCAAAGGGCCGGCAGGTGAGATCGAGCAGGCTTACGGCTTTGACCTGGCGCCCATTGTGGCCCGGGCGGATGAGTTCAAAAGACTCGCGGAGACCACGCAGGCGGAGAAAAAGGCCCTCCGGGTTCTGCGCGAACGGCTGACGATCGCACGGCGGGATGTCGTGAAGATGATCGCTGCCGGCATCGAAGAAGGGGTTCCTGGTGACTGGCGAGGATATCGCATGGCTTACCAGGACCTCATGGACCGTCTCCCGAGGTCAGCGTCGAAGGTAACGGTGGAGATTATTCTGACCGAGCTCAGCGAGCTTCGTGCCCTTGTGCATAAAACGCTGGAGGACTTCATAAAATCACAAAATTCAAACGCCAATGAGTCTCACAATGAGCGCCACAAACAGAATTCAAATCCAGACTCTAAAACTGAATCTGAACAAAGCCATGCGAAAAAAGAAGAAGGCGAAGCGTCTGGTTCTAATAACGTCCGCACGCTCCCGCAGCGGGAGCTTCCTCTGAACATCATCCTTGATGCCTGTCCCGAAATCCGGGGCCTTGCAGCAGGGGGAGAAATTCGAACGTGGCGTGATCTGCTCGCGACCGCGCAGCTGGCCCGGGCCTATCTCGGGATCAGCCCCAGTGCCTACCAGGACGCCTGTACCGCGATGGGAGAAGGCCAAGCGGCCACGGTCATCGCTGCGATCCTGCAGCGGACGGAGCACATTTCGTGCCCCGGGGGCTATCTACGCAGCCTGACGCAACGAGCGCAGGAGAGCAAATTCTCGACTTGGCCAATGGTGATGGCGCTTCTGCGGGCGAAGCTCGAGCAACAGCGTGACGGGGCAGGGGGTGTGCATGGCCGCTCGTCGTCGGCTGACGGGACTGATCCGGTGGGCAATCGGTGATGAGCACGCGTGACCCCGAACGGGGGGTGCTGGAAGGGCCCGCCTGGTTGCTTGGCTCGAGACTAGAGACCGGCCGCCTTGGTCAGGTTGACCCTGAACCGATCCCGTCGGCGCTGATAGCGGCGGGTCATTTCCGCGCTGGCATGGCCGAGCTGCCTCTGGACGTGCCGCTCGTCGACCTCGGCGGAAGAGGCGAGCCCGGCGCGCAGCGAATGGCCGGCGAATTTTTTCTCCCGTTCGCCCTCGGTGAGATCGCCGCGGACACCGGCGGCGAGCGCCGTGCGCTTGACGAGGCGTGCTACCTCGCGGTCGGTCAGGCGGTCGGGGCCAACGTCCTTGCCTTGCCGCGTCACGCGCCGGAACAGGGGTCCGTGGCCGATCTTCGCCAGCTTGAGCCAGGTTTCCAGCGCCACCACGGGGCAGGTGGCATCGGACGATCCACGCCCGACCTCGACCTCCCGCCAGCCGGTCTTGCCGCGGAGCGTCACGATCATCCCCTTGTCGAGGATCTCCACCCAACCGCGGCCGTCCTCGGTCTGGTCCCGGGCGACGTCGAGGCCGACGATCTCGGAGCGGCGCAAGCCGCCGGCGAAGCCAAGGAGCAGCATGGCGCGATCCCGCAGGCCGCGCAGCGCGCCGCGGTCGAGCGTCTCCAGCATGGCGATGACATCCTCGGGCAGGACCGCTTCCTTCTGCCGGGGCGGGGCGGCGTGGGTGTTGCGGATGCCCGTCAGCACGGTGGCGATATGCCGATCGCTCCGATCCAGCACCGCGCCGCGCTGGGTGTAGTTCCAGGAGATGGCGGACAGCCGGCGCTCGATGGTCGTGACCGCATTTGGCTCGCCACCCGGAATGGCGGCGCCCGACGCGCAGGCCGTGATGTAGAGCCCGACCACCTCCGGGGCAGGGGGGAGGGGCTCAAGGCCCTGCCGCCGGCACCAGGCGGAAAAGTGCTTCCAGTCGGAAGCATAGGCGCGACGCGTGTTGGCCGAGCTTGCGGCCTCGACGTAGTCCCGTGCGCGGTCTGCGAGGCGTTCGAGATGCGCCGGAAGGGCAGGGGAGGGGGCCTGCGATGCTACCAATGCCGTAGCCGGATCCGGAGGGCCGTCCTCATCGCCGAGCTGGTCAGGAGCGGGGTCGCTGCTCGCCACCATCACGCGACCTCGATGTCGGTTTGTGAGAAGTCATTGCCCTTGAACAGCAGCGGCACCCGGTACGCCCGCGCGCAGGCATACGACATGCAGTCGGCGAGGTTGAGCTGGGCCGGATGGCCGCGGCCCTTGCCGAAGGTCGCGAAAGCGGCGACGGCGCGCTTGGCGATGCTGGCGTTGATGGGAATTACGGAGATCCGCGCCTCCTCCAGGACCTGCTGGATGCGCACCTCGACGTCGACGGGGTCGACCTTGAGCAGTGTCGACAGACGCATCGCCGCTTCCAGGATGACCAGACCCGAGGTGTAGCGGCGCGGCGCGTCGGTGAGCTTGTTGGCGAAGACGACGGCGTCCGGCTCGTCGGCGAGGATTGAGACGATGACCGAGGTGTCGACGAACATCAGTGGCCCCACATCTCATCGACCTCGTCTTTGGTCATCTCCCGGCCGCCGGGCTGTGCTTCGGCCGCCAGCGCCGTGGCGATCTGCTTGAGACGGCTGGCCAGCGGCTCCTTGTCCTTCTCGCGTGTCAGCTCGCCCTCCAGGGCTTGGATCACGGCTTCGGTCATCGTAACCTTGCGCCGTGCCGCCAGCTGCTCGGCCAGCACGCGGGCGCGTTCATCACGGATCTGCAGCGTTCGCATCGCGGGCTCCTCTGTATGGACGTTCTTATCATGATGTATGGATGAAGTCATCCATACGCGCCCTGACCCGGGTTTGCCAGCTCGAAGTCCCCCGCGGGGACAGACCTCGCGCGCCAGGCGCTGTTGACCGATCCGCAGCTGGCAGAGCGGTTCGAAGCCTTCCACCTGCAGCACTGGAAGAACGATGCACGCCTCGCGCAGTTGCTGGCGAGCCTGGCGACGATCCTGCCGCTGCGGCGACCCTCGAATCTCGCGGCACCGGCGATCCGTACGCGGGTGCTCGATCTCACCGATGGCGTCACGGTGCGGATCTTCCGCCTGATCGAGACGGTTGCAGTCGAGGCGATCCGCTCCGGCGCAGAATGCATCACCATGGACAGCTTCCAGACCGAGGAACTGGTGCTGCCACTCGTCGCGATGACGCGCAAGGTCGAGGCGCGCCTTCAGCCGCGCGCCGGTCGATGACAGTGCGGCGCGAGCTTCCCCTCGCGCCCCGGCCCGAAGGCGATGAGCTGCTGTCGTCTTGGCAAGGTCGCGTCGCATGCCGCTATGACCTCATCCACGACGACCTTTCGAGGTGGCTTGGCGTCCTCCGAGACGACCGCTGTGCCGGATTCACCGAGCGGGACTTCGCACCCTCGGCCGAGATGGTGCAGGCTTGGGCGGCGTCGTGCCGATTTTCGGAAGAGCGCGTGCAGGCCCTCACGCTCTCCTCGCGGCCACGGTCGCGCAGCTGGTATGTCTGGGGGGAGGGGAGGGTGCCCGGCGCTTTCCAGCGGCCGGTCTGTTTGGCCTGTCTTGATGACGATGCCGCCGCCTGCCGCGACCATCATATCCGCCGGTCGTGGGCGCTGGTGGAGACCGTGGTCTGCGACCGCCATCATCGTATTCTCGATGAAGCCTGTCCGCACTGTTTCGATGATTCCGGTTTCCGCTTCGTTGTTCATGAGGCAGCAGCTCGGCTGGCCTGTGTCCGATGCGGCAGGCTTGCACGAGCGGCACCCCAGGGGCGCCGCGCCGGCTCCACAGGGCTCTTTGCCACCGTGTCGGCGCTGGTGGCGGCAACGATCGACGATCAGTCTGCGGTCCGGGATCGGATGATCCATGTCGCTCGGCTGCTGTGGAAGCCGCCTCGCCCGCGCACCGGGCGTCGCACACCATTCGTGGCCGATGTCGTTCCGGATCTTCGTCTGACGCCGACGGCACAGGCGCGGGTCGATCCCGCCGAGCCTCTGGCAACGGCGCCGATCGGCTGGCGCATGGTGACGCTTCTGGGCGTCGTGGCGTTGCTGGACCTCGGCCGCTCCTCGATGAGGGGCCGCCCGGCCTTCACACTGGACCAGATGGTGGCCTGGACCGAGGAGCCGCGCCCGCGGGTGAAGGAGCGACCCGCGCCGATGGCGGCTTCCTCGTGTGCGAAAACCCCGGGCCGATCGGATGCGGACGATCTGGCGCTTGCCCGGTCCATCCTGGCCCGTGCGGAATGGCGTGCCGCTCAGGGGCAGGATCCGCGCCCGCAGCGCCGAACTCTCAACACCCTGTCCAACAAGGCCCTGGCCCGGCGGCCTCGGGCCGATGCCCCGGCTCCGTCGGCAGTGCGGTTGGCGGCAGGGCGTGGCGCCGCCCAAGGACCGGCGCACAGCGCCACCAGGGCCGCAGAAGTCCCGCGGGTTCCCCCGCGCGCGCGGGCTCTCAGGAGCCGCGGGCTTGTCGCCGGCGCCAGCGCGCGCGGAACGGGCACGTTGCGATCTCAGGCATCGTCCCGCGGCTGCGGCACCACGCGCCCCAGCCGGCGCGCCTGGTCGAGCAGGGACTTCACCGAGGAGGCCGCCCACTGCCGCCCGCCACGGGGCGTCCGCTCGCGCATCCGCTCGAGCTGGGCGGCGATGTCGCGCAGGCTGAGATCCGGGTCGGCGATGGCGATGCCGGCGACCAGCGTCATCAGCCGGTCCTCGGGCGGGCGCCGGGGCGAGCGCTGGAGCAGTTCCGCCTCCGCCATCCGCTCCTGCACCAGCCGATGCACGGCGCGCCGCAGCTTCTCGATGGTCCAGTTCTGGCCACGATGGTTCAGCACCCGCACGACGTCGTCCCAGCTGTGCTGCGGCCGCATGCGCCGCACGATCGGCAGCCAGGTCGAGGCCGAGGCGATCAGGTCGCCCACATAGACCTTCTGGCGTGCCGCCGCGGCGGCGCGGATGGCCTCTGGTCGGCGCTCGCGCAGGCCAGGGTTGCCGGCGCGCTTGCCGCGCGCCTTGGCCGCCTTCATGCCGGCTTTGGTGCGCTCGGCGATCAGGGCGCGCTCGAGCTGGGCGACGGCGCCGAGCACCTGCAGCGAGAACATGCCTTGTGGCGTCGAGGTGTCGATCGGGTCGCGCAGCGAGCGGAAGTGGGCCTGACGTCCCTCCAGGTCCTCGATCACCGCGAGCAGGTGGCTGACCGAGCGGGCGAGGCGGTCGAGCCGCACCACCACCAGGACGTCACTGGGCCCGATCTCGCGCATCAGCCTGGCCAGCACCGGCCGGGCCCGCGAGGCGCCGGAGCCGTGCTCCTGGCGGATGATCTGGCAGCCGGCCGCGCGCAGCTCGTCGACCTGCGCATCGGTCGCCTGCTCGTCGGTCGAGACCCGGGCATAGCCGATCAGGCGGCGGGCCGGCCGGGGAGGGGAGAGGACGGGGCGGGCCATGGGGTTTCCAGGGGGCGAGTCTTGGGGGCGAGTCCAGGCCTTTGTACAATCAATACAGATTTGAGCAAACGAACCTTTGCAGGCGTGTTTTATCGATCGCGTCAGAGGACCGTGAAGGCGGCCGGCGGGTTTCAGATGGACCCAAGGGTCATCTAACGTCAAAACGCTCGCCTACGGCCTTCTGTGCGGAAAAGGGGCGCTTTCAGGGACCTTGGAGGCGCGTGAGGTGGGATGGTTAGGCCGCAAGGATGTCGGTTTTGGAAAAATCGTTGCCGATAAAGAGTAGGCGCTCGTTGGAGCGCTTCGACAGGGCATAGGAAAAGCAATCGGCGAAATTCAGGGCGGCCGGGTGGCGCCCCTTACCATAAGCAAGCCAGGCCTGCGTTGCCAGGTCCGCCAGCTCCGCGTCGACCGGAATGATGTCGGCCCCAATTTTGGTGAGCCACAGGTCGATCTCGGCGAGCGCGTGCTCGCCGCGCCGGCTGACCAGAACCATTCGGGCCTCAAACACGCATGTAGCGGGGACGAGGTGAACAGGGGCGCCGACGATCAATCGCTCGAGCGCATCGGCTTCAGGCTCATTGCGCAGGATCGCAACAATGGCAGAGGTATCGATCACCATCAGTTTGGGATTCCGTGCTCGTCGAAGCCAACGATCTCCTCGTCACTCCTGGTGTCGAGCTCAGGTAACCGCGCCACCCGCTCGCGGATTGCACGCAGCTCGCCGAGAAGACGTGCTTGAGCGGTATCTCCATAGCCCATGCGGTGCAGGCGTTCGCTCAGGGCCTGGTGAATGGCGGCAGTCTTGGTGACGCCCTGGCGGCGGGCGAGCTCGTCGGCAAGGGCGACGGTCGCCGGATTTTTGATGTTCAGAGACATGGGAAGGGTTCCGAATATTCTACCTTTCAGGTCATTTCTACCCTGTTTGGCGCCCTCTGTCAATATGTCCGATAATGCAACATTATCGGACATATTTATTCGGCGACGAGTGGTGCGCTTTTATCTGGAATGGATGGCATAAAGCGCACCAATCGGCTATGCTTCCGGACGATGCCCGCGCCCGACTCCGCCTCTATTCCGGCTTTCCAGACCCCGGCCGTCCCGGGTTGGGCGGTGCCACGCGCGCCGATCGCCGACCCGGTCGAGGCCGCCTACATGGCTGGCGCTGCCTTGAAGTCCTTGGATAATCTGGTTCGAGGCAATCCACCCTGGGCCGGCGCCTGGCGCCAGCGGGTGGCCCTCAGCGCGGCCGCGAGCGTCGCCCGCCTGCTCGGCCACCACGAGGATGCGGCGGCGCTGCGCGATGCCTGGCACCTGCGCCCGCCCGGCGCCGATCCGGGCCCCGCCGGGAACCTGCTGGCCGCCTGGCGGCGCCTGGCCTCCCGCTCCCCGATCATTGACGTCGACGGCGTGCGCTCCCTCGCCAATCTGCTGGGCCTCGCCTGGGCGCCGGCGTTCGAGCGCCTGCCGGAAGCGATTGCGGCGGCCGCGGCTTCCGGCCGGCCGGCGCCGCTCGCCGCCGCTGCGGTCGCCGGCGCGGTTCCCGCCCTTGGACCCGCGGCCGAGGCGCTCGCCTGGTGGCTCGCGGACCTCGTTTTGGCTGCGCGCCTGCGCTGGCCGATCCCGGTGCCTGTGCTTGCCACCCAGGTCCACGCGCCGGTGCTGCGCGGTGGTCCGGGCGGTCGCCGGCATCGGCCGGGAGGGGAGGGGGGCGAGCTGGCCCTGTGCCTCGCCGCGGCCGCCGGCGCGGCGGAGGCCTGCCGCCTTGCCGCCGAGATCGGCCGCCGCGCCGACCGCCTCGCTGTGGTGGCGCCGAAGCTGCGCGCCAAGGGGGCGGGGGAGGCGGTCCGGCTGCTGCTCGACGACGATGCGGTGTCGGGCTCCCTGACGACACCCTCGCTGTCGCGCTGGGCATCGCGCCGGCTGTTCGAGCGGCTCGCGACGCTCGATGCGGTGCGCGAGCTTTCGGGCCGGCCCACCTTCCGGCTCTACGGGCTCTAACCATGGGCCGCCGACGCCGTGCCGCCACGGCCCTCGACACCGAACTCGCCGAGTTGCCGATCGAGCTGCGCTGGCGCGAATGGATGGCGCGGGTCGAGGCGGTGCTGTTCGCCGCGCCCGGGATCGTCGACCGGGGGGTGCTCGCCCGCGTGGTCGGCCGCGACTGCAGTCTCGAGCTGGTGATCGACGATATCCGCGCGGCGCTGCGCGAGCGGCCCTACGAACTGGTGGCGGTCGCCGGCGGCTGGCAGCTGCGCACCCGGCCGCGCCATGCTGAGGCGCTCCATGCCGCGTTCGGCTCGGAACCGGCGCCGGTCCAACTGTCCGAGACTGAGATGCTGGTGCTCGCCTCAATCGCCTACCATCAGCCGGTGACCCGGGGCGCCCTGAGCGAGATGATCGGCAAGGCGGTCAGCCGCGACACCATCGCCGAGCTGCGCGCACGGGACTTTATCGTTGCCGGGCCGCGGAGCCCGCAGCCGGGTGCGCCCTACACCTACGTGACGACGCGGGCCTTCCTCGCGCACTTCGGTCTCGATACGCTGCGCGACCTGCCCGACATCGAGGCGCTCGAGGACGCCGGACTGCTCGATGCCGCGCAACTGCGCGCGGGCGGGTTTCCGCTGCCGGCGGACGATGAGGGTGACCTAGGGTCCGAGGACGTGGAAGACGATGAGGACGATTGAGCGATCAACAGCGCCTGTAGGTTCTGAAGGCGACGTTGGTAGGTGTGTTTCGGGTGGATTGGCGTGAGCTGGATTGACAAGCCAAGGGCTCTGCGCGGTTGGTTGCGCGAGTTGTCAAAGTTGACGAAGTTGTCGCTCGCTCCTATCTTCCTGCCAGGAGTTGGACCGATGGCAAGCAAGCTGCAGACTGTGACCCCGACTGGCGTGAAGCCGCTGCGCAAGCGCACAGGCCGTAGGTTGACGATGTTCATGCTCAAGGGCGATCCAGTCCAGGCCTTGAAGCGATATGGACTTCCGCCAGGTGCCAAAGTCGCGATCGTATCGTCGGGTCCCAGAGCCGCGCGGAAGCTGAGTGCGGCTGTCGGCAAGGGCGTCGAGGTGGGGGCAGAAATCACAATCGCCGATCTCGAGACCGAATTGCCGGTTGCCGTTATCGACAAGGCGGCGTTCGAGCCGGACGCACGCAGCCGGGCTATTGTCGAGGGCCTGCGCATCGCCGAGCGAGACCTGAAGGAGGCCGGCGGCGCGTATGATCTTGCGCAGGTTCGCACCCTGATGCGCGGTGTGTCACGGCAGGCGGTCGACAAGCGGGTGCAGGACGGCAGCCTGCTGGCGGTGCCGGGACCGAGCAACCGGCGGGTCTACCCGACGCTGCAGTTTAATCGCGACGGCTCGATCGTGCCGGGCCTGAAGGAGGTCCAGGATGCGCTGCCGACCCGCAGCCCGTGGACGATTCTGAACTTTCTGAGCCGGTCCGACGCTCGGCTCGGAGGGCGGCGGCCGATCGACCTCCTGAAGGAAGGCAGCACGCAGCTCGTGGTCGAGGCGGCGCAGCGCTATGGTGAGCAGGGGGCGTGAGCACACCGCTCCCGCCGGCGGATCTTCATGCCCGCGACCCGGAACTTGTGGTGCTTCCTGCGGATGCCGACCTGCATCGCTTTTACACGGCGACCTATGATCCGAGCCGCACCAGACCCGCCGCATGGCACAGCTTCAGGACCTCCACGAACAGCACCTCCAGGTCGCCCCGGTGCCGCTTGCGGAACCGCGCGATCACGCTGTGGTCGGGGACCTCGGCGCCCACGATCATCCGGAACCCCGCGTCCCGCTCACACAGGCGCTCGATCTTACGGCTCGAGCGCTGCCCGTTCGCATAGGCATAGAGAAGGAGGCCGTCCATCATCCTCGGCGCAAACGGCGGCGCCCCGGAACCGCGCTTGCGGTAGTGCGCCTCGAATGTCGACAGATCCATCACGCCGACGGCATCGAGGAGAAGATGGACAAGGTCCGTGTCCGGTACCCAGTCCGCCATGTCCACCGGCAGAAGAAACCGCTGCCTGCGATCCGGCTCGCGGTAGAAATTCGCCATCTCTTCCCTCCTCACGTTGCCTGTTCCAAGGGAATCAGCACGCCGTCATTGGCGCAAGCGGAGAACATCGGTCGAGGTGGCGATTCTGCAACAGCCTCATCAGGCTGTAGAATTTGGATTGGGACGAAATGTATTGACATTGTAATGGCAAATCTTCAATGTCCGGCTCCTGAAATAGGAGCGTTCCGATGGTGCAATCAGCCCGCTCGGAGAGTGGCCGCAAACGTGATGCTGCTCGGAAAGATGATCTCATCCAGATCCGCGCCTCGGCGGGGACGAAGGCGATCCTAAGTCGGGCCGCGAGCTTGCGCGGACAGAAGCTGTCGGAATTCATGCTGGACAGCGCCCGTCGGGAAGCGGAGGAAGCCATTCTCGACCAGCGCAGCTTCTTTCTTGATGATGCGGCGCATGTGGCCTTCCTCGCGCTGCTCGATGCTCCGGCCAAGCCGGCCGAGGAACTTCGTACGCGGTTGAAGCGCAAGCCCGTCTGGGAGCGTTGATGCCTGCCGGCAAGGGAGAGGGAAGCCAACAGCGGCCCCAAGGACTACGCGTTCGTCCTCCGGAACGGCTGACCGGTGATCACGATGTCGGGGCGTTCCGAAACGGCAGGCATCCGTCTCTCGATGACTGGCTGCGGGATCGAGCCCTTGCCAGCGAAGGGATGTCGGCGCGGACCTATGTCGTTTGCGACAGGGACACCCCAAAGCGCGTCGCCGGCTATTATGCCATCTCGACTGCCATGGAAGAGCGGATCGCCCTGCCGAGTGCCAGGCTGCGCCGGGGTATGCCGGAGCAAATTCCCTTGCTGCTGATCGGTCGTCTGGCAGTCGATCAAGCATACCAGGGAATGGGGCTTGGCACCGACCTGCTCGCAGATGCGCTACGGCGCTGCCTGGCCGCGTCCGAGATCGCCGGCGTTCGAGCTGTCGTAGCTCACGCGATCGACGATGCGGCCGTGAGCTTTTACCGGCGGCACGGATTTATTCTCTCCCCGCTCGGCGAACGGACCATGCTGATGCCGATCGAGACGCTACGGGGACTATTTTCGGAAGCGTGACGAACAACCGCCGATTGAGAGACACCGCCCCGATCGTGCCGATGACGACCTCGGCGGCTTTGGATCAGCCGTTCGGCCTTGTCGGCGTCATTTAGTTCCCACGCCTGTCGCAACGTTTTGCGGACACTGGCGTGAAGGGGCTTGGCAAGACGATCCGTGATGTTGCGGATCGCCTTGGTCAGCGCCGGAGTCGGAGCCCAAGAGGCTTTCAGCAAAGGTGCCCCGCTCCGGGCGCTCCAGGGCATAGGCTCATCGGCCGTCAACATCACGCTGCTCGGCACGATGCTGACATATGCGAAGCTCCTCGCGCCGATCATGGGCCGGCGCGAGGAGGCATGCATCTATTCAGCGCTCACTTCATGGCGTCGGAAAGGGAGTCGCGGATGGATTGATAGGTCTCGACGACACGCGTGCGCACATCCTCGTAGGCCTGCTTCGCCTTGTCCCAGGAACTCG